>OKWR01001327.1_pt1 | contig 17311 bp, 15 predicted proteins | sample 1607101 | NCBI WGS metagenome assembly OKWR01 (sample SAMN04414076, study PRJEB24778) | human gut metagenome | material: faecal | host: Homo sapiens
ACAGCTGGCAAGCAACTTCAAGACCGCCTACAGGGACAACCCGTCCGAACACCAGAGGCATATCGCCAAACTGCTGCGCAAGGCGACCCGCCTTCGTCCGAAGCTCGACACCTACGACCTCGAAGAGTTCAAGAAGATCTGACCTCCACCTTCTATATATAACCATTATACAATTCTCTTCCTTGTTCCCGTCACCGTAACCCGATGGCGGGATTTTTTATGTCCGTCCGCGAACAGGCCTGTTTCTTTCCGCACTTATAAGTTACCATGTACGGATTATCAGGGATTATGGAGGGTTTATAGTTCCCTTATGCTTCGTTTTTACTCCGTTTATAGTTGCATTTATAACCCACAAAGTTCTCTGTTTGTGTTATTTATAGTAATTGTTTCGGGATAATTCCGCCATACCTTTGCACTGTCGCCACGACAAAGGCGAAGCAGATTATTCACTAAAATATACGCACATGACAGAGCAAAGAAAACTTTTAAGTACCAGGGAGGCGGCCGAGTATTGCGGCTTCAAACTTTCCTATTTCCGCAAGCTGATGATGCGCCGGGCTATCCCGATGTACAAACCAACAGGCAAATTGTGCTTCTTCAAGAAGGAGGAACTGGACGCTTTCCTCACGGGTGTCCGTATCTCCTCACAGGAAGAAATCGCAGAGGAAGCCAACCGCTACATCGCAGGACGGAAGTAAACAACCTTTTTATTCACATCAAAAAACAAACGTAGAATGGAACAGAACAGGAACATGGAACAGGGCGGCACAGCCGCAGCCGTTCCGACAGAGAAGAAGAACGAGAACCGTAAACGTGAGGTGAGCGGTAAGGACGCACAAATCATCCGCGCATTCTTGGAGAGCGTAGGCATCTACGAGGCGGACGCCTTGCGCGTGAGCATCGCCATCGCCGACGGCAAGGTGTCGGCAGACAATACTTCAGCGGATGACCGCCTTGCGCTCAACCGCTATCTCAACAGCAGTACGGACAACGACCGCCTGACGGCAGACAACGTACAGGGACATCGGCTGAACCGTGCATTCGGTTTACTGGAACGTGTGTCGGAGTTCTGCGACAAGCAGCAACTGGTGACGGTAAACAGGGCATTGCTTTCCATCGCGGTAAACGCGGAGGACATCAACCGTGCCGTGTCAAGCCTTGACAAGCGTCCGGCATCCGTACAACCGACACAGGCAAACACCGGAAACAACGGAGCTGGCAAGTAACCGTATGCAAAAGATAGAAAGGCATTTGACCTGCGTTCATACAACCTCTTTTTTCTTCCCTTCTTTCAAGATTGGAACAATTCAGAGTATCGCACGAGCAGCCGTTGCCCTTTTTCATCTGACACACGATTATGGGAAAATGAAGCCGTGCAGGGTACAACAAAAAGATAAATTGGTATTTCCATACCGGTTCCTGCACGGTTTTATTCTTTTCCAAAAGCAAAAATATCACACTTATAAAGACAAAGTTTTATGGACAAGGAAACATACAGATTCATGTACCCGGCAGGTATCGCATCCCTGTCATTAGTTTTTTCTCAGAAGGCATTGCAATGGCTGTGCGGGACAACGAGGGATGATGACGGCAGGGAAACCGTAAACTTCATATTGTTTGGCGACCTGTTGGCGAGAATGGCACTTACAGCCGGAGAGGGCAAGGGATTCAGAAGACCGCTCACGCTTTCCGCAGGTCAGGCGCAGTATTCCGAAGAACAGCTTTCCACGCTATGGAACATGGGCAGGAAGCGCATACGCAACCTGCTGGACGCACTAACGGACATGGGGCTTATCGACACTTGCCGTTCAAGGGTGGCATCCGTGATGACCTTTCCGTGCGTCCGTGGGTGGGAAACAGCGGATGGCAGCCACACGGACAATACATTTTTCCATGAACAGAGGGAAGAATAAGAGCCGAATGGCAGACGGCAAAACAGCCGCGCCGACAAAGACAGGGCAAAGAACGCCCTTCCTGTTGTTCCGCAGTCCGGCGATAAACGGCACTCGTTCCGTGCAGGAAGTGGCAGACGGACGGGAGGAGTGGCATGGAGCGATAGCGTTGAGTTGCGAGATATGCCGAGGTATTACTGCCTTCGGACGGTATTACCACGACGCTCTCGCAACGCCCCGAAAGGTCGTTGTCCCAGCCGCTCGCAGGCTCGCACCTTCCCCTTTTTTAGATACCGTTTTACTACAATTTCAAGGACACCGGTTATATGAAACACGAAGATACTTCCAATCAGGAATCCGGGCAGGAAAAGCCCGTTATAAGGCGTGACAAGGTGGTGGTCACCAAGGTCACGGAGCAGGAGCTTTATCAGATTAAGAGCACCGCCGGGCAGTGCGGCATGACACGCAGCGACTTCATACGGGCAAGGGCACTCAATTACAGGCCGAGACAGCGGTTTTCAGTTACGGAGGTGGACGGTCTGCGGCAGCTTGCGGCCTGTAGGACGGACATGGTGAACTTCGCCAACGCCCTGCACGGACTGAACGATGACGAGAAGGTACGCCTTTTCCACCATCAGCCCACCATGCTCGAATGGTACGAGAAAGTGGCGCGGGTGACAGACCATGTCACCGACTTCCTGCAGTCCGCACAGAAGGCGAACAGCTACCCGGCAGGGACAACGGACGGAGAGACAGAGGAGGATGCCGTATGATGGCCAAGGCAAAATCCATTAGCCACGGCATCAGGGCGATGCTGTACGTGTCGGGGGAATCGAGGAACAAGAAACATCCCGAAAAGATAACGCGCATCCGCGACAACTTCATACTGCAGGGCATGGACGCTTCGGGCATCTGGACGGAAATGAAATTCGCCACCATGGACCGCCCGGACATCAAGAACAACGTCATCCGCTTGGAGATAAGTCCGGCGATGGAACATACCGAAGATTTCACGGTCAAGGACTGGCAGCAACTGTGGAACGACTTCACGGCGGCTTTCGACAATCAGGAAATTCTGAATGAGGACGGCGAGGTCATTTCCGTGCCGACCAACATATCGGGCAGCAAATCCAGCGTGTGGCTGCACAGGGAATCGGACAGCGGCATACCTCACCTCCATGCCGTCGTCTGCCGGATAGACGAAAACGGGAACATCAACAACGACCACGCCATCCACATCCGCGCACATCGGGCAGCTGAACAGGTTGCCCGGCAAAGGGGATGGATAACTGCCAAACACATACATGAAAGCCGTATTCCGCAAGTCAGTGAGGACTGTCTGGAGGCCTTGCGTGAACTAGACGAATGGTCTTGGAAGGGCTATGCGGAGAAACTTGCCGCCAAAGGCTACGAACTGTATCTGCGCAAGGACAAGAAAGGCGTGATACGCGGCTATGTGCTTCACAAAGGCAGTTCAAGGTTCAAGGGCTCGGAACTTGGAAAGGGGCGCAACCTGACCGCATCCCGTATCGAGCGGACTTGGGAGAAACTGCATCCCGAACAGACCAAACAGGAAAGTCCGACACCGAAACAGCCTGTTATAACGGCACCGAAGCCGTCTGTTCACAATGAAGCCGAGCAAAAGCCACAGACCGATGCAGGACGGAATAATCCGGTTTATGAGTATTACACGGAGTGGCAGCCCGACCGCCTGCGCACTGAGTTTGAATATGCCGGAAAGAACTACGACCGCTATATCCCCGAAAAGGTGCTTGACTGTCTGAATGACGAGTTCGATTTCCGGGAGCTGGCCAACTGGCAGGCTTTGCAGAATCTGGCGATTGCCTTTTTTACGCTTGTCGCTTCTCCTTACGGGGAGGTTTCCGGCGGTGGCGGAGGCGGCTCACAGTCCGACCTCAAATGGGGACGCGACCCGGAAGAGGACGAGATAGAGTTTGCCCGTCGTTGTGCGCGTGAGGCTTCGCACAGGCTTGGCAGACAAATGAAATCAGGATTGAAACGTAAATGACAAACCTAAAAAACATCAGTGACAATGAAACAACCCGATACGCCTGCCCTACGGGAGCGGCTTAACAATTATACACCCGGACAGGAACTGGAGCAAGACAAGCAGGAGTTTGAAGGACTGCTCTTGGAAGTGAACTGTCAGATTGCCGAATTGCGCAATCTACTCAAGGAAATCAATGCGGTAAAGGAAGAACTGGAAAAGATAAACCAATGCTCTGTCAGCCACATCAAGGCGAAAGAAGTACGGCGGCAAAGACTTGAACAACGGAACGATGCGCTTGCCAACGAGTTCCGCAGACTCAAGCCGGAGATTGCGGATGCGCATAAAAAGTTGAACGACCTCATTGAAGGAATCGCTGCATATGCGGGAACAATGCAGAATCTCCATGACCTGCTTAAGGCTTCATTTCCTATAAGGTTTGCAGAAAACGACAGACAAGCATTATTGGAAGGAGTCAATGCCATTGCCGACAATGCCATATCACGTATTCGCAGGGAACGCGAAAAGGCGGACAACGATATCCGCCGCAATGAGAATCACATATCCATGACACAGGCGACATTCTGGGGGATGATTGCATTGCTGCTGATACTTGCCTCATTTTTTGCCCTTGTCATTTTCGCAAACGTGAAACTACTCCATTTAGAGATTTTGAACGAAATAACAGTTGTATATGCCGGATTGATTGCCATCACATTAGCTGCGGTCTCCTTTATCTTTTATAAGTGGAAACACTAAATCTGTTATATATGGCAACAATGAAAGTTAAATTTCGTGCATCTTCTATTCCGACGAAAGAAGGCACATTATTCTATCAAGTGGTTCACGGACGTGTAGCACGTCAAGTTAACACCGGTTACAAGGTATATCCCTGTGAATGGGATTCCGCTCATGCGGAAATCGTTTTTCCGTCCGGTATCGGGGATAGCCGCAGCAATTATCTTGCATCACTGAAAGAGATTTTGTACGCGAACACCAAACGGTTCAAGAACATAATCGCACGTCTGGAACGTACCGGTGATGACTATACTGCTGAAGACGTGCTGAAACACTACCTCACGCCTTCGGGTGGCAAGGGCTTTATCTCTTTTGCCCGCGAGGTTATCCGGCAGATGGGACAGATTGGGAAACCCCGTACCGCTGAACGGTACACGGCTGTCGTCAGGAGTTTCGAGCGTTTTTGTGGCGAAAATGACGTGTTTCTCGATGAAGTTGATTCCGATTTGATGGTACGCTATGAAAACTTCCTGAAAGCGTCGGGGGTGTGTCCCAATACCACGTCCTATTATATGCGTGGTTTGCGGGCCATCTACAACCGGGCTGTCGAAAAGGGATTGACCGTACAATGCTCTCCGTTCAGGCACGTTTATACGGGTATCGACAAGACGGTCAAGCGGGCTGTCCCGCTGAATATCATCCGCCAGATCCGGGATTTGGACTTGACGCTTTATCCGGCAACCGATTTGGCAAGGGATGTCTTCATGTTCTCGTTCTACACACGTGGAATGTCATTCATCGACATGGCATTTCTCAAGAAAAAAGACCTTCAGAACGGAATACTCTCCTATCGCAGACAAAAAACCGGGCAGCAGCTCACCATCAAATGGGAGAAGCCCATGCAGGACATCATCGACAAATACGACATCGCAGGCACTCCCTATCTGTTGCCTATTATCAGGAACATGGAAGTAGATGCACGAAAGCAGTACAAGAATGCGGCTCATCTGGTCAACGACAAGCTGAGGAGGTTGGGTGAACAACTGGGACTGGCAATCCCGTTGACCACCTACGTGGCGCGTCACGGTTGGGCTTCCATAGCCCATAGTAAGAACATCCCGCTTCCAGTCATCAGCGAAGCGATGGGGCACGATTCCGAAAAGACCACGCGCATCTATCTCGCCTCTCTGGATACATCTGCCGTTGATAAAGCTAACAAACAAATACTTGAGGCACTGTAAGGACTATGATTGGATGAAAATCTGTTTCGGTTTGATACAACCGGATAAGTAAAACAAGGCAAAAATTTGTTGTGCAAATTCCTAAATCTCCTTTTAAGAGAATTAGGGATTTTATTGTGGAATGAAAATCAAGTGTTTTACATCATAAAAACAGTGTGAAAAGCCTGATATTGCTTGACCTCTTTAGGTTAAAAAAAATAAATCATCATATTTTTTTTGGTTTTTCTTTAATATTTGTTTTGCGATTACTTATGTTTTTACTTTCTTTACATATAAAATAATTCTCTTAAAAGGAGATGTATCAATGGACATACGTTTACGGGGGCACACTCGCATTTTCCATAGTGGGAACGAAAGAGCTTTGGATGTCAATTTCTTTGAGTGGATTTCGAAAGACGTATGAAACATGGTTAAAAGAAGTGCTTCTCAAAATATATAGTTGTTGGGCAGTAGCTTCATTCTCTCTATAAGAGAATGACTGCATGGTAAGAATTGCGTGATTTATAGGTGATAACCGTATCAAACGGATATTGCTTTCGAACTACATAGTTGCTACGCTTAACAGAATCTGTGTAAATCAGCATTCGCTGTCGAAGAACAATTCCTGTTTATCAATCAGTTAAATCCTATTTCACGTATTCATATTTCTCTTATAGAGAGATGTTGCGATAAAGAGTGAAACTGAAATAAATATAAATAGGAAATGAAACGTGCGCTTTTATTATTTATGATAGTCGTCTCCTGTGTCTCGCAGGAACTCTGTGCGCAGAAGGTGGGTGTGAAAACCAATCTGACGGCAGATTTTGCGTTGAATCCGAATATAGGATTGGAGGTAGGCCTTGCTCCCAAGTGGACACTGGAGGTGGATGGTCAGTTCAATGCGTGGACGCTCTCAAACGACAAACGCTGGAAGCATTGGGCAGTGCAGCCCGGAGTCAGGTATTGGCTATGTGACCGCTTTGGCGGCTCCTATTTCGGAGCCTATTTGCATGGAGGACAGTATAATGTCGGCGGCATCAATCTCAATGTGAATTTTCTTGGAACGGACTTCCGTAAACTGAAGGATACCCGCTATCAGGGATGGTTCGTCGGAGGCGGTGTGTCATACGGTTACGCTTTTGTACTTGGCCGGCATTGGAACTTGGAAACGGAAATAGGCATCGGTTATTCCTATACCCGTTACGACCGTTTCCGGTGTGCCGGATGCGGCAAGAAGATTGAAACGGACAAGCCGCATCACTACGTGGGTGTCACGAAAGTGGCCATTAACTTGGTTTATCTATTCTAAATTACAGTGAAATGAAAAGGACGATATTCATACTGGCAACCCTGCTTGGCATGACAGGTATGTCTGAAGCGGTGGCTCAGGACACGAAGGACATTCTGCCCGGTGTATCTGTTGAGAACTTCAACATGAACCGCAATGGCAAATACCTGACCGTTACGATGGATATAGATTTGTCGGAGCTTGATGTGAACTCCAACCGTGCCGTATTGCTCACTCCGCGATTGGCCAATGGGACGGATTCGATTGACCTGCCGTCGGTAGGCATCTACGGACACCGCAGATATTACTATTATATAAGGAATGGCATCAGCACCATTTCGGGTAAGACGGAAAAATCATTCAAGGCATCGGACAAACCGGGACAATTAGAGTATGACAACCATACTCCCTACGAAGAATGGATGGACGGCGCCACGCTCAAGTTCCACCGCAGCGACTGGGGATGTTGTCAGGAGATACTGGCGGAATACGAAGGATTGTTGGGACGACACCGTGAGGCTTTCTTTCCGGAACTGGTATTCGTACAGCCAAAAGCCGAAATAATGAAAAGCCGTTCATTGTCAGGCTCTGCCTACATCGACTTTCCGGTGGACCGGACGGTGATTTATCCCGATTACCGCCGCAACACTGTAGAGCTGGGCAAGATTCAGGCAACCATAGACTCCGTGCGCAACGACAGGGATGTCACCATCATGTCTGTGTGGCTGAAAGGTTTCGCTTCGCCGGAAAGTCCGTACAAGCATAACACGGAGCTTGCCATAGGGCGTACAGCCGCGCTCAAGAAACACATCGGACAATTATACCACTTTGCGGACAGTATCATCCGGACCGATTACGAGCCGGAAGACTGGGAGGGCTTGCGCCGCTATGTTGAACAGTCGAACATCAATCACCGCAAGGAGATACTGTCTCTGATAGACAGCGACATGGAACCAGATGCCAAGGAAGCGAAAATCAAACGGACTTATCCTAAAGAGTACCGCTTCATGCTACAGCACTTCTACCCGGCGTTGCGCCATACGGACTACCGCATAGACTATAACATCCGCACGTTCAGCGATGTGGAAGAGATAAAGCGCATCATGGCCGAGCAGCCTCAGAAGCTGAGTCAGAACGAGTTCTACCTCGTAGCCGGAAAGTATGAACCCGGCACGGACGAGTTTACCGATGTGTTTGAAACAGCCGTGCGCATGTTCCCGAACGATGAAGTGGCGAACCTCAATGCCGCCAATGCCGCCATCCGCCGCGATGATTTCGCTACGGCACGCAGGTATCTCGACAAGGCAGGCGACTCTGCCGAGGCCGTCTATGCACGGGGAGCGTTGGCCGTCCGCGAGAAAGATTATGACACGGCACACCGTTACCTGGAGACAGCACGTGACATGGGGCTGGAAAAGGCGGCCGCCACACTGAAAGAACTGGAGGAAAGACGAAAGGAATAATAGATTTTAGTAATAACTTTTAATTTTTTAACAACATGAGAATCAGAACTTTATTTATGTCAATGGTGGCCGGACTGGCGTTCGTTGGCTGTTCCAACGAGGAAGACATCGCCCCCGGCAACAACAACGGTGAATTAAGTGAGCCTCAGTTTCTGACGGTAAACCTTGTAACCAACCCGACTAATGGAGCCCGTGGCACCCGTGCTGGCGGTGATCAGCACACAGGTGACCCTAACAACAATTCCACATACGAAGAAGGTCTCGAAGCGGAGAACAAGGTAACGAAAGTGCGCTTTTACTTCTTCGATGCAGACGGTAATGCTGCTGATGTAAAAAAACTCGGTAACGATATGGTCAACTATCTGGAGTGGGAAAATGTCATCGAGGAAGAGAATAACAACACACCTAATATAGAAAAAATTCTCACTGCACAGTTGATTATCGAGTCTCCCAAGGGTGATATAGCCCCGTCCCAAATTGTTGCGATTATCAACCCAATGGCAGATCCGAGCAGAGAGCGCTCCCTTGAAAGCCTTATACGTGTAACGCATGACGCTAAGACAGCCACCACCGGCGGCAATTTTTTGATGAGTAACTCCACCTATGCAAAGGACAACATAAAGCAAATGGCAGTCAGTGTGGCAGATAAAATCAAGAAGACCCCGGGCGAAGCTCTGAATGATCCCGTGGAAATTTACGTTGAGCGTGCCGTAGCAAAAGTCCGCCTGAACAGTACCCTGACGCCGGTTGAGGGTACAGAAAACATTTTCAAGACTTCTGATGATGGTTCCCAGAAAGTTGAGTTGGATGAGGCAACTGGGGAACAGGAAATCTACGTCAAGTTCCTCGGCTGGAACGCCACCGCCGTTTCCAACAAATCCCGTCTTGTTAAAGAAATCAATCCGGTATGGAATGGCGATCTGTTCGGTGCCGGTGGCACTCCGTGGAACTGGGCGGAATACTGCCGTTGCTTTTGGGCAATCAATGCAAACAGTGTAGAGTATGAGTATGGTGCTTTTGTTCCGAATGAACCAGAACAAATTGACGACAAGAACAAGTTCCAGGCTCAGGCAAAGACAAATTTTAACGGAGAAGACTGGGTTTATGTAAACGAAAACGCATCGCCATACACTTCCGATAACGCATCATCGGATGGTAAAAGTGCTTCAACACCCACTAAGGTTATTATTTCAGCCCAGCTTGTTGATAAAGACGGCAACGCACTCGAATTTGCAGAGTATGGTTCGACAAGAACAACTATCGACGGGCTGAAAGAAATCTTTGCAAATAACTGCGGCCTTTACAAAAAGGTATTAGTTGAAGGAGTTGGAACAAAATTCGAAAGGATTGCTCCGGAAGAACTGACTGTAAAAACAGCTACCGAAGTCGGCGAAACAAGTGATAAAGACGGCAAACCGGATAGTGCAAAGCCAGGGCGTTACAAATCGTATGTTCAGCTGGCAACCGATGAAGATGGCAAATGGTATGCATCGAACACCAAAGACGCGCAGTCTCTTACTGCCCAAGAGGCCAACGACCAACTGAAAAGTCTCGGCTCTGCGAAAATATGGAAAGAGGGTCATACCTATTACTACTTTGACATCAAACACTTTGGCGACAAGACAGGTGTCGTGCGCAACCACATCTATGACGCAACAATAACAAAACTGGCAGGTCTCGGCACACCGGTGTATAATCCGGATGAAATCATCTATCCCGAAAAACCGGAGAAAGATAACGACTCATTCATCGCAGCCCGTATCAACATCCTCTCTTGGCGCGTAGTTAAAAACGATGTGGAACTCAACTGGTAAAAATGGAGGATAAGTGTGATGTCCGCGTATGCGGATGACATACTGATATGATGAAAGACTGATAAACAAACTATCGGACGGGGAGGGATTCCCCGGAGGGACTCTCTCCCCGTCCTTAAATATTTTCAAAAAAAATGCACTTGCGTATCGGTGCAAGGAGAGGTGCGCAACCATGGAGTTCCATAAGGAAACACTCCCACTTGTTAAGGAAATTCTTTGCGGGATAAAACCCGCAACCGACATATATAAAAAAATATAGAAATATAAACGGCATGAAAATAAAGGCTTATATAAAGAGAAAGGCATTGCGTGCATGGGTGACGGCGATGGCAGTATTGCCGTTTATCGCTTTTTCATCCTGCGACAGCTGGCTCTACGAGGAAGAGGGCGATTGTTCGGTGTACTACCGGCTCAAATTCCGTTACGACATGAACCTGAAGTGGGCGGACGCTTTCGCCAACGAGGTTTCATCGGTCCATCTGTACGCGTTCGACCCCTCGGGCGTACTGGTATGGCAAAAAGCGGAACAGATAGACCCGGCGACAGCGGAAAACTACTCGATGCTGCTCGACCTGCCCGCCGGCGACTACAAGCTGCTTGCGTGGTGCGGGCTACAGAACGACGGCGAGCGCAAAGAGTCTTTCTCCGTACCCGAAGCCCGTGTGGGCGAGACCCGTATGGAGCAGTTGCAGTGTGCGTTGAACCGTCAGCACGACGAGTCGGGCGCATACAGTGAGGAACACTTGTACCGTCTTTTTCACGGCACGAAAGATGTATCGTTGCCTGTTAATGAAGATGGTGGCAGCTACGAATACACCATACCTTTGATAAAGAACACCAACCATGTCCGCGTCATCCTGCAGCATCTTTCGGGAGAGGATGTGAATAAGGAAGACTTCATCTTCCGGATAGATGACGAGAACGGCCTTATGGCACACGATAACGAGCTGATGCCGGACGAGAACATCAACTACCGCCCCTGGGATATACAGAATGTCGAGGCAGGTATCGGCAAGGACGGCACACGTGCTATCAGTAATGTGAAAGGACTCGTTGCCGACTTCACCGTGGGTCGCCTGATAGAGACGCACCGCAAGAAAATGATACTTGCCATTGATACCAAGGACGGCAAGGAAGTGGCGCGCATCCCCGTGATAGACTATGCCTTGATGGGGAAAGAGTACTACGAGAATGAATACCGTTACCCTATGGACGAGAGGGAGTACCTCGACCGTCTGGACGAGTGCGTGATGACTCTTTTTCTTGACGAGAACCGCAGATGGGTAAGCAGCGTCATCCAGATTCTGTCATGGCGTGTGGTGCTGAGTAATGTTGATATTGAATAATTAGATAGAAGGATTTAACTGATGAAAACGAGCATTATACATAGCATTGTAGTCTGCCTGGCGGCATTCATACTGCCTTTTATGGTGGCGTGTAGCAATCAGGAAGAATCCTTGCCGGAGAATGTTGAGGAGGCTGTCCTCTGTCTGAACATCGAGCCGATTGGGCAGACAAGGGCGGGTACGGCAACGTTGCCCGACAACGAAAAGATGCACAGCGTGCGCGTCATCGTACTGCATAATGACGGAACGGTGGAACACAACAAGTTCTATGCTCTGGACGACGCGCAAGAACAGAGGTCCATACTGCTCAAGGTGACACCCAATGAGAAGAAAAAGATATACCTCTTTGCCAATGAGGAGAGCGTGTCCACGGTGGAGGGCGTATCGGGTAACGACACGTCGCTGTCCGAATTCTTCGACAGCTATAAGGAAGGAATGCGAATGAACGATTTTGCAATTGCGGTGAAAGACCTCTACTTCGCCCCGGACTATTCGGGCGGAAAACCCATACCGATGTCCTCCATGTACGAGATAGATATTCCGGAAAAAGGAGTCGTCGAAGAGACTTTCTACTTGGTGCGTGCCGCCACCAAGTTTACGATGAACTTCATGAACTGGCGTGGAGAGGAAGTAACTGTGGAAAACTTCTCCATTGAGAGTCATGCAGACCGGAACTTTCTGATGGCGCATGTCAGCAGCTACCCTGATACTCAAAACCCTGAAACCAACCAAAAATACCCCACTTGGATAGATTGGCTGAAAGCGGTTTCCGATGCCTCAAACGAGGATAGCGATGCTGCCACAAACAGGTTCGGTTGGCTGACGGACTACGAGCTGCCGGAACAATCTACGGCAACCATCTATACCCATGGAAAGGTAACGGTCGGGAAACCGACAGTTGATATAGATAACCCGGACAATTCAAAACCGGGCGTGGCAAGTGTTGTTCCCGTTTTCTACCTGCCTGAAAGCAAAAATCTCAAAGCGGGAGCAACAGAGCAGAAATACACCCTGAGAATCAATATAGCCGGAAGGGCTGAACCTTTCGTCTGCAAACTCGATAAGTTGAAGGCACTCTTCCGCAACACCCATCTTGTGGTGAACATAACCATGTATAACAGCAACGAAATCGTAGTGGATGTGATTCCATATAGTGAGGTAAACCTTGAACCGGAATTCGGATTGTAAAACAATAAATAAGTGTATATGAAGCATTTTGTACGACATATCATTCTCTTCCTGATGATAGCAACCGTCACAAGTTGCTATGACGAATTTATGAAGCAAGAATTCATAGGCGAAGGCAAGGCAAGCATATCCGCCACGCTGGATTTCAAACCCATGTCCTCGGCACTGAGCCGGACACGGGCTGCCGGAGACGCACTGAAGGATATCAGCAGCCTGCATGTTTTGTTGTATAATAAAGACAAGACTCTCATAGATAAATGGAAGATAGAAGGATATTCCGAGTCCGATGAAAACCGTACGGATAAAGATGCGGAAGCAAATCCAAATGGCGAACACCATACAGCGGAAACAACCACCAAACGTGCCACTTTCAAGCTGCCGGAAGAAATCAGATTCGGCAAGTATTATATGTATGCCGTGGCAAATATTCCCGACCTGCTTACAAATTCGGCTTATTCCGAAGCCATAAAGACAGTGGACGGACTCAAGGGTATTCCCCTCACATGGGATTCTGAAAACGTGGCAAAAAATGGTCAGATGATAGGCTTCTTTACAAAAAGCTCCGCACCGGCTCTATCTGCGGATGACGAGTCTCTTATAGTGAATGAAAAAAGCGTAAAACTCCATGCGTGGTTGCGCCGTGCGGCATCGAAAGTGACGGTTGCATTCGATGGTAGCAACTTGAAAGAGGGTGTATTTATCTATATCCAATCCGTACAGATTAAAGATATTCCTTCACAATGTTATTTGGGAAAGGATAATAACGTGGGGAGAGAAGGATATACCTTGGACATGCCGGGAAGTGGACCGGATATGTCCGACGGAGAAACCATCACCTATCATGAAGGGGATATGGCAGAAGATTTTGAATACGGGGAAGGTTGTGCGGATCATCGTGTCACGGTAGGTAGCCCCCATTTCGGTTCTCACGATGAAACAGCTCCCGCGCTGTATTTTTACGAGAATATGCAGGGCGCAGGTGATAATATGCCCGACAAACGGCAGGATGCCGACAATAATGGAATACTTGACTTTCCGGGATTACCAAACAAGCCAGAAGACCCTAATAAGGAATGGAATTACCGTCTAAAAGACGCCGTACCTTACGGTACATACATCGAAGTACATGCGCACTACATATCCAACAATTCCGAGAGATTGGGCAACGGGCACATCATCTACCGTTTCATGCTGGGACAGAACGAGACAAATGACTATAACGCCAAACGTAACTGCCACTACAAGCTGACATTGAAATTCAAAAACTTCGCCAATGAAGCAGATTGGCATATCGAGTACGAAGAGCCGGAACCGGGTGTGATGACTCCCGAGCCCTATTATATCTCCTACCTGTACAACCATTCGATGATGTATCCCATCAAGGTCAACACGGGAGGCCATGAGATAGAATCTATTACGGCGGAAATTATCGATAACCGCTGGGCACCCCACAATGCCAATCCTGCCGCTGCTCCTCCAATCTATTTTTCGGAGATGGATAAGGAAGGCGAGAATAAATGGAACGGTTTCCTGTCGCTGCATAAGACGACAATGACGGTCCTTCCCGCTCCTCCCGGACAGTTGTCCGAGGAGTCAAATAAAGAATATTATGAAGACCCTCCTAAACGAGGTTTGCGTGAGTATAAGAAATTCACGGTAGGAGAACACACCACGAGCGGTTCTTTAGACGTTGATACATATCGTGTGGAGAAGCATTCCACGGAAGCGAATACATACAACGTATTTATTCCCATGTACACGCGCGCCAAGCAGATGATATCTACGACCGGATACACGGGAAACAATCCTTTCGTGGCATACCAGAGAAAGGCGGTAGTACGGATTACGACCAAACTGAAAGATGTTCCGGAGGCGTTTGTCAATACCGTGCCCATATATCAGGTGCGCCGTGTCGTAAACCCGAAGGGCATCTATCGTAGCGCCGGAAACAATACGCCTTTTCACGTGGTGTTGAAACGATTGCCTCGAGAGGAAGCGACGGAATTCCAGACTTTCCAATCGGAGGGCCCTTGGAAAGCGTATGTCGTGGCGCAAGATAATGGAGCGAGCATAACGCTTTCGGCTTCGGGCGGGTCGGAACTCCAAGACGGTACCATCTATGGCAAGACCGGATCCGTGATTGATTTTAACGTAAACTTCAACGGGCAGGTGGATGATGAAAACCATTATGCTATCATCCGTGTGGAATATCACAACTATACTTGCCAGCACTTGATTTTCGTGAGACAAGGCAACAAACCGGACGCGCTGCTGACCGGAGGTACGCGATGGTATGCCGAAAACATGAGGACCAAAACAGAGAGGGCTTCTTCTCCCTTGGATGAGGGGTCGTTGTTCAAATGCGGCAATTGGGACTATCCCATCGACGCGTCGAACAATAAGAACTCGAGGATTCCTTGGATCAACGTGTATCCCACGGATTTCGTGTTATATCCTTCAGGCGGCTTCGTCATAGCCGGCAAAGAAGACGAAGGGAAAAAGCTTTGGAGTACCATTACTTTCTCGAATTCATTTTCTATACCGGCCTCTGGCATGCGTGTGGCAAGACTTGCTGATTATATGGCTTTGTTGAACAGCTCTGATATAGAGCAAGGGTATGGAATCCTGTATGGCGATGACGCTACCGAGACGGCTGACAATATCGAAAACGCATACGGGTATGACTACAAGAACAATAATAAAGGGCGTGGTATGAGAGGATGTTTCGCTTATAACAAGCTGACGGGCAAAAACCTGTTCTTCCCTATAGGAGCTTCCGGCTACGGACATCGAAGACGCAGTGACAAGACACCCGGAATGCTGAGATATTCTGCCGGGCGGACGGAGTATTATCCCGAGAATGAACCTCATCCTTGGGGAAACTCACGCGTGAAAGACAGACCTTTGTTTTACGATTTGTTCAGGAGACCGGGAGCGATATATTGGATTGATAAAGAAACAAACCAAAAATTGGGCTGGGACATCAATTATTTTACTTTTGATTTCAACTCTATTGACGCCACGAATATATTTGACAGTGACGATTCGGACGCGTGCTTCGTTCGTTGTGTGGTAGATCCATGATTATGAGAGAAAATTCTTATTTTCAATATGGCCTTAAAAGAACATAAATGCCACCACACCAGAGGCTGCAAGCCTGAGACGGAAGCAAAATACCGCCCGGCTTTTGAGCTATATACCGCCACAGACCTCTCCATTGCCGAGATTTGCCGACAGTGTGGGATTTCCATCAGCGGATTCTCCCGTTATATCGGTATCTACCATCGGCATCTGATGCTGGAACGCAACGGCATCAAGTGCAGCCGGGAGGAAGCGGACGGCATCAAGATGAACCAGCGGCGTGGACAACGACCAGAGACCCATGCCAAATACAAGGAGGCTATCGCGGCGTGTGACAGCATGGACTATATAGAGTACAACGTATCGCAGATAGCCCGTGAGTTCGGATTGAGCGGTACGAACCTTGGCCGCCAGTTACGCACGCACTATCCCGAAGTGCTGAAGTTCCGCGAAAGGGCACGGCAACGGCTGGGGCTGGATGACGGCCTGCCGCGCGGCACGCGCCCGTGGTGCAAGGAACAGTATGCCGAAGCGGTGGGGCTGCTGCAAGCCGACCGTTATGTCACGGTGCAGGAAGCCGCCGAGCGGTGCAATGTTTCCTACTCCGGATTGGAGCAACACTTGATATTCTACCACAAGGAACTGGTCGGAAACCGTATCAAGATACGCGAACAGGCCACCAGACAGCAACGCAGGGGCAAGATAACGGGACGCGGTACCCTTCACGCCCCGAAGCCCGAAACGATAGAAGTGTATGCCGAAGCCCTCCACCTCTACCGTACCACCCCGATGTCTGTCCGAAAAATAGCCAAGCAGACCGGCGTGTCGCTAAGAGGTCTCTACGACTACCTGCAAACCTGGCACAAGGATTTGGTCTGTGAACGGAAAGGCATCCCTTACGAGGAAGGCAAGCCAGTGGAGTGGTCATCCGTGCGAAGATACAATCCTGCCACCGCTGCAAAATATGCGGATGCTATTACCCGGCTGAAAGAAGGCGGGCTTTCTACGGCAAAGGTTGCGGCGGAGTTCGGGCTGCATCCTGAATGTTTCAGGCAATACCTGAAAGAGCATGAGCCGGAACTCTATGCCCGGCAAGGTATGGTCAAAACAGAAAGCGGTCGTTCTATGGCAAACCATAGCATGGGAAAATACAAGGAGGCTTTGCACCTTTATGCTACGACAACCGAAAGCGTGAAATCGCTGGCAAGACGATTCGGGTTCAACGACTGCTCCTTCGGCCAGTTCATCAGAAGACATTTCCCCGAACTGCACG
>OKWR01001330.1_pt1 | contig 17252 bp, 10 predicted proteins | sample 1607101 | NCBI WGS metagenome assembly OKWR01 (sample SAMN04414076, study PRJEB24778) | human gut metagenome | material: faecal | host: Homo sapiens
TCACGGCACCAGATCCTAAGTCTGGCGCGGCTACCAATTACGCCACATCCGCATGTGTAGCTTTTTTGTTTAGCGGTGCAAAGATAGGAAGATTTTCTGATTTGGCAAATAATTCGGCAATAAAGTTATTCACTTAAGATTTCGAATGCTTTTTCAATCAGTGGATCTTTCTTTTGTGATTCTATGTCGCCCTGCTCTATCCCTTCTTCCAGAATCTTATCCATGTTTACGTATACATCAGGTTTTATTCCATCTTCCAATGACTTTCCATACTTATCAAAGTGGGGGCTGGCAGAGAAGCGGACGCTCCAACCATTGGGTAATTCTGATGAAAATGGTAGTCCTGATCCACCACCAGTCTGGTCACCCAGCTGGATGATTCTTTTATCTTCGTTATCATTGTTTAAGCTGCGCATTATGTTAACAAAATCATTTGTGGCACTATAACATCGACGATTGGTTAGTATCACGACCTTTTTTTGCCAACGAATACTGTTGGAGGGTTCTAAATAAATGGGTTCCATCTCTGAGAAATCATTGTGTCCCGGACCTGTCTTATGTTGGATATATCCTGTTAATGCCAGTTTATCAGTGAACCGGGCAGCTATGCGTGAAGAATTGGTCAGATTACCTCCTCCGTTATCACGGACATCGATAATTAGTCCATTGCAGATTTGTAAATAGTAAAGGACCTCATCCAAATTGCCATCTCCAACTCCGGCACTGAAACTTTCATAACGTATGTATCCTATGTTATTGTCGAATATTTTATATTTAAGACCAGCAGATGTGCGATAGCCTGAATTGGCACTACCCAGATAATAGTTATAAAGAATATCTTCTCTATAATTCCAAGGGTAGCCCTGATACCATGCATCGTAATAAGAAATACGACTGGCAGAAGATAGATTGACATGCCCGTCTTTCAAGATATAAAGCATTTGGCTTAGGATATCGAACAGGTCATCATTGGACATCGACGGAATAATCAGTTTGCTGTATTCGTCATGAACAGCATCCCAGTCAATACCTTTCGTATCCAGGAAACAATACTGTTCGTCAATGATCTTCCATAGTTGTTCGAAATTACCTCTGGGATCATTGGCGTAGTCATCTTCCCCAATGCAACCAGTCAGCACCGGAAGGCAGCAGAGCAGCCAAAGTATTTGTCTAATCTTATTTCTCATCATTAATTGATCTCTCACTTGAAGTTTCAACATTAAATTTTGTTCTCTTAGTAAGCTCTAACCGATGAAGGAAGAGCAGTTCCTTTTTTATTTCGGATACGGTATAGGTCTTTCACAAATCCTACCATGAATACGTGTGAGTAGGTATGTGTCTTGATATTGTTAACGTTGGATTGCTGCAAATCAGCCAGGTAGCTGAAGCGCATTTTGGTATATCCTATCGGCAGGTCGACGGAGAGCATCTGTCGCAACGAAGGTTGATTGTGCAGGGAGGTATATTTTATTACTCCACTCGAATTTCCCAAAGAGAATATTTCGTAATAAGATTGTCCGTAGTGGGGAGAGAACATCACTCCCATAACTGGCAGATTGACCTGATAACGAAGCACCATCGGATACCGTTTGATTTTCAGGTGCCAAATAGCCATTCCGGAGGCATCCAGATTGACGTATGCCCGTGCGGATGCCGGATTGTTGGTGTTCCGGAGATTATAGACAAAGCCTCCGTTGACATCTATCAATCCTCCGGCTAATAATTTGAAATTATCTGTCAGGCGGAACTGGTAATGTAATCCATAGTTCCAGTTGACTAATCCGGAGAAAGTGTTATTGTTATCGGCCCGGTTGTGCGTATAGCTGATGTTTGCCTGAAAGAAGTTCTGCACAGATACATTTCCATCAAACAACTTGGTCATCCGAATCAACTCACGGGAAACACGGAAGTCGATTCCTTTGTATTCCTGTGGTGAAAGATAGGTGTCGAAAACGTTAGTAAATCCGATACCATACATGGTGGCACGTGTTACATACCGATGGGCTTGCAGACTGTCGATCTGCGCTTGTAATCTTGTGCAAAGGGCGAACAGGATGCAACCTGTCAGCCCCAGGTATATTAGTTTTTTCTTCATCAGAATAATTTCATCTGCCCGGTGATTTCATCAATAATATCGCCTTCGCTCTTGCCGCTGTCCGGATCCAGATTTTCCGGCTCCTCTTCAGGAACTTCCTGTTGTTCTTGTGAGGGTTCGGGGAAGCGAGTTGGTTCAAGCTCATTGATCGTCTCCACTGCATAGGTAGTGATACGTTTTCCCTTGGCTTTGAAACCTTTGACAGCAATGAATTCATCCGCATCGATATTCAACGGATCACGGAAATTGTCGTGTCCGCCAAATATGACTTCCAGACGAGGATAGTACTCGTCGGTCAGCAGAATCAGACGGTTGTTCTTATTTTCTCCCAAGTAGTTCTGTTTACGGTTGGAGGCCTCAAAACAGAAACGTTTCAGATACGGATAATTCTGTTGGTCGGCATCGTAAAGCGCGGCAGTCCATATCTTGTTAGGATCAAACTTCTCCACGATGCTTACATTATCTTCATAGTGGTTGCTCAAGTCGAAGTTGGTAGTATAGAAATCACCGTTGTTCAGAACAATCAATATGCTGTCGTCGCTTTGGAATTCACCCAGATATTCACCTCGTCCGTCATAGTTGAGGCGGAGTATGTCACGGTCAAACCATACTTTACGTCCACCGAGCGTAGAACCTCCTTTTTGTTTCAAGGATATCTTATGTACCGGCAAGCGGGTAAGAATCACACCTCGTGCCTGACGTCCCTTGATGCTGACCTCGCTGAAATCATGCTCGAAGATGATACGGCGTACACGCGGATTCGGTTTCAATGTCACCTTGATGATTTCGGCTTCTCCGTTCGGATTAGCACTGAAATAGGTAATCCGTGATTCGGGAGTTCCCAGTGTGACATCATATTCGCGGTCGCGAACTACAGAGGTAACGGCGAAACGTTTTACGTATGTCGTTCCTTCTTTTCCATCGCGGTAAGCTATATTGTAGATCGTACGTTTATCGTTCTTCTTGAATACATTGACATAGAGAACGTTTTTGCCGACGAATTTCTTGTCGGCAACAGGAGTAACGATATACTTACCGTCGCGGAAGAAGATAATGACATCATCGATATCCGAACAACATGCTACGAACTCGTCTTTTTTCAAGGCTGTTCCGATAAATCCTTCTTCGCGGTTGATATAAAGTTTTTCGTTTGCTTCTACTACTTTGGCAGCTTCGATGGTGTCGAAGTTACGCAGTTCGGTACGGCGCGGGAAGTTCTTGCCGTATTTGTTTTTCAACATCTGATACCAGTTGACGGTATAATCTACGATGTGAGCCAGATGATTATCAATCTCGGCCACTTCTTCTTTCATCTTGGCAATCAGTTCATCCGCTTTGTCCGAGTTGAATTTCAGAATACGCCCCATTTTGATTTCCATCAGTTTGAGAATATCCTCTTTGGTTACTTCGCGGATAAATTTTGGATAATAAGGCGTCAGGCGTTCGTCAATATGAGCACAAGCAGCGTCCATATCTTTGGATTGTTCGAACTCTTTGTCCTTATAGATGCGTTCTTCGATAAATATCTTTTCGAGCGAAGCAAAGTGCAACGCTTCCAGTATTTCGTTTTTCTTGATTTCCAGCTCCTGCTTTAGCAAATCCAGCGTGTTGTCTGCCGACTTTCTCAAGACTTTGCTGACAGTGAGGAAATGAGGTTTGCTGTCATCAATCACGCAGCAGTTGGGTGAGATACTTACTTCGCAATCGGTGAATGCGTACAATGCATCGATTGTTTTGTCCGATGATGTACCTGGTGCCAGATGCACTAATATTTCTACGTTGGCAGCTGTGTTGTCATCTACCTTGCGAATTTTGATTTTTCCTTTATCAACAGCTTTCAGGATAGAGTCGATCACTGTTGAAGTGGTTTTCCCATAAGGGATCTCTGTGATTGCAAGTGTTTTGTTATCAATCTTGTTGATCTTGGCACGTACTTTCACTGCTCCGCCACGTTCTCCGTCGTTGTATTTGGCTACATCGATCGATCCGCCTGTCTGGAAATCGGGATACAGTTGGAATTCTTCCCCACGCAGATAGCTGATGGAAGCATCACAAAGTTCGTTGAAGTTATGCGGCAATATCTTGGAAGAAAGTCCAACGGCGATACCTTCCACTCCCTGCGCCAGTAATAACGGGAATTTCACAGGAAGAGTGACTGGTTCCTTATTTCGTCCGTCGTATGACAATTTCCATTCAGTAGTTTTGGGATTGAAGACAACATCCAGCGCAAATTTGGATAAACGCGCCTCGATATAACGGGGAGCAGCCGCACCGTCTCCGGTGAGAATATTACCCCAGTTACCCTGACAGTCAATCAACAGGTCTTTCTGTCCCAACTGTACCAAGGCATCCCCGATAGAAGCATCCCCATGCGGGTGGAACTGCATGGTGTGTCCCACAATATTTGCCACTTTGTTATACCGCCCGTCATCCAGACGTTTCATAGAATGCAGGATACGACGTTGCACAGGCTTTAAACCGTCATTGATGTGAGGTACGGCACGTTCCAGAATAACATATGAAGCATAGTCCAGAAACCAATTCTGGTACATGCCTGTTAACTGATGTTTTACGCTTTCGTCCCGCGCGTCCGCTGGTTTGTAGTCTGAATGTTCTTCCGTTATCTCGTTGATTTCGTCACTCATATATCAATCTTCGCTTTGCTTTAACAACAAATTATCTTCCTGAACATCAAAAAAGGGGATGTCCACGCAAAAATACGAAATAAATTCATATGAGGACGAAAAGAACTCACGTTTTTTATGATACTGACAGTTCTGTTAATCCTTTGATCTCACATTCCACACCAATAAAGCGAAAAAAACGGAAAGTAATGCTGCTCCGATCCAAAAAATATTGATGTAAGAAAAATCATAGATTTCTTTACCATCAACGATGCTTTTGTGCCCTTCAATGAGAACTCCGCTCATTATATCTTGTATACCTGCTCCGATGTAACTGGCAATGCCTACAATACCTAACGCTGCACCAGAAGCGTTCCGGAGAGCAATGTCGACAGCCATTAATCCACCCAAAAAACAGAGAAGTACTCCGATAGCGGTTCCGAATAGTACCATGGATAATGCGTCTATCCAGAAGTGGACTCCCGGGACTAGTAGAAACAGGCATAGTGCTGCTACATTCATCAAACCGAAGATAAGCGCAGGAGCATTTCTACGTCCATTGAAAAACTTGTCGGAGATTACCCCGGAAAACATCGTACCAATAATTCCACAAACCGAACTGATGGAGATGATAAAACTGGCATCTAACGTAGAATACCCTTTCTGGGCTTCCAGATAAAAGACTCCCCAACTGTTCACTGCATATCGGCTGACATACATCAACGCACTTGCGATGGCAAGTATCCAAATTGCCGGCATCATTAACGCCTGTTTTTGTGCCTTGTTGAAGTCAGCTTTATCATCGGTTTCATCTTTTATTTGTGGATGATTAACTGCTGACAGTCCTTCACTTTCGGGAGAGTCGTGGAAAAAGTTCCAGACAATTAAAACTCCGATTATTCCAATACTACCGGCTCCTATGAAACCATATCTCCACCCTAAAACGCTCACAATGGAAGCGACAATGATGAAAGTCATAGCCTCTCCGATATTGTGACTTGCCGACCAAAAACCGTAGAACGACCCTCGTTTCTTGTCCTCAAACCAACGGGATAGTCCGACTACACAGGAAGCTGCTCCCATTGACTGAAACCAGCCGCTGATTCCCCATAGTACGGCAAATAGAATAAAAGAATGAGTGAACCCTAAACATAAGTTAGCCAAAGCGGTAATCAGTAATCCGGTGGACATGAAGCGTCTGATATTACTGCGGTCTGCTAGAAATCCATTGGTGAATTTTCCGATGGCATATGTGAAAAACAGCACGGCACCAATGATACCGAGTTCGGTTTCTGAAAATATACCTTCTTCGACAATCGGCTTTTTTACTACATTCAGACTAAGTCGGCAAACGTAATAAATACCGTATCCGGCAGTTGCGGAAAAAAAAGGTTGCCCATTGTAGCTTTTTGAGCTTCTTCTTGTTCTCTTTAAGAACTGGTGCAGGAGTACTGATTTGATAGAATTTGATAAGTTGTTTTAACATGGTAATTAGTGTTTGTTGCTTTAAAAAAAAGCAATAGTGATAGTAAGGTGTATCGGGGATTACCGATACACCTTACTGATAAAAATATAAATTGTGGATTAATTAGTAACTTAAGCCGTCTTCCCAACCCGGATTTTGGGTCAGAATGCCTTGTGTCAATACGCGTTGATCGGCAGGAATTGGCCATAAATAGTCTCTTTCCTCTTTCCAGTCATTGCCATAAGTAACTTTAGGAAATCCGATAATATAGCCGGATGTACCATTGGAGAGGTAAATATCCTTATCCAGTTTCTTTTTATTATCACATTGCGAAGTAGCTGTGGTTTCGTAGATTTCCAAATCAGGTTTTCCGTCTCCATCCATGTCATACGTTCCTACTCCAGGAATATAGATGCCGTAGTAAGGAATGTACTGATTGAACATTTGTTTTCCTTCTTTCCATCGGAACAAATCCCATTGTCTCAAGCCTTCCATAACTAATTCAATGGTACGTTCGCGACGTATTTCGAGAATGACTCCTTTGTTCGCTCCCTGCTCAACGTTCGGATAGCAGGTACCCAAATACGGATCAGGATTGTTGTTGGCGTCTGTAAGAATCAAATCCGGCATTTTTGCCCGTTCACGAATTTTATTGATAGAGATATCCAGATCTTCTTGTTTAAGAGTTCCTAATTCTGCTTTAGCCTCGGCATAATTCAGGTACACTTCTGCGGCTCGCATCAGTGGCCAGTCGGAGGTACTTTTGGCGGCTCCGTCATGGTCTTTCGTTCCTACGAATTTGATAGGTCTGTATCCGCAGTAGGCAGTTAAATCATTAGCAGTAACGGTGGTTTCTCCTTTCTGGATATAGTTCGGGCAAAGTACAGTTTGTTGTAAGCGTGGATCACGGTCTTTTACCTCTTCCGTATAGAACATAGTTTCATATCCTTGTTTATCTGTGAAACGCGTTCCGTCAGTCATCAGGTAGTGATTCATAAACCGGCGGGTGAAGCCCATCTGCAGATTGGCGATGCTGAATTGTACGGAATGTGATAATTGTAGACCTTCGAAGTTATAAGCTCTTGCCAGTACAACTTCTGTTGTTTTGGCATTGTCCGCACAGAACATATCTCTGTAAGGTTCTGTTCCTTCTTTATACAGACTGAAGCCGCTTTCATCAATAAACTGCTTGGCAGTGCTTGCTGCAATTTCCAGATATTTCTCATAATTGTCCAGTCCGTGGTATTTCCGATAAGTTCCTTCATAGAGTGCAGCTTGACTGGCAAATGCCAGTGCTGCCCATTTAGTGACTCTTGTATTCCGAGTGTCTGTGCTTTTAGTTGGTAAGCTGGTGGCGGCATCTTCGAAATCTTTGAGGACCCGATCCATCACAAATTCGCGTGAATCTCTGGCTTTAGCCAGTAATTCCTGATCTTCCGAACCTAATACCTGATCATACCAGGGCACGTCTCCATAACGACGTACCTTTACGAAATAGAAATAAGCTCTGAAGAACTGTGCCACACCGTTATATTGGCTGCGGGCGGTTTCATCATCACAATTGGAGGAATGTTGCAGAAAATAATTGATGTGACGGAGTTTGCTCCATGACCATCCGGTTTCGCTAGCAGCCGAACGGGTACCTTCAATCACCTGTCCCATGCCTTTGTCAATCATATCGTCTGCATTTGTACCGGCTGAAGCGTCCGGTTCATCCAGCAAAGTATAAAATTGATTGGTCCATAACTCCAGGTCGGATTTATTTTGAAAGTAATTCTCCGGTGTCACTGCATTTTCCGGTAGGAGTGTCAGGTCGCAACTACTGAACAGGGTTGTCACCATTCCCAGGATAATTATTTTGTTGATAGCTTTCATACTATATCTGATTAATCATTAATTAAAAAGTAATATCTACTCCAACAGTATAAACACGTGGATAAGCATATCCCGAACCTGTGTTGGATGAGTAAGTGCTACTAGAGATAGCCAATTCCGGATCAATGGTTTTATTATGCTTCTTCAGAGGCGACCAATAATATAGATTCTCTCCTGAAACATAAACACGGACTTTTTCGAAAAAACGCTTGTTGATGGGCAGGGTATATCCGATAGAGAGGTTCTTGAAACGCAGATAAGCAATGTTCTGTATATATCGGTCATTGACTGTTCCGAGTGAACCTCCGGAGTAGGATTGATAACCTCTGATGCGTGGGAAGAAGGCATTTCTGTTGTCTTCTGTCCAACAGTCTTCCGGGAATGACTTTTCTATAAATGAGGTAGAAGGGAAAGAGTAGGGGCCCCAGAAAGAATTCGCTCCTTGTGAACTGGAACTGGAGGACGGATACCAGTCTCTTTTACCGATCCCTTGAAAGAAAGCAGATACGTCAAAACCATTCCAGCTTGCATCCAGGCGGAAAGAATAGTTGTATCTTGGAGTCGTATTTCCGATGATCCGTTTGTCGCCCGGGTCATCTACGGTTCCTGCTCCTGCTCCGATCACGTTGTCTCCATTCAAGTCGGCAAAGCGTACATCACCGGCACGTAGATAACCGTCTACTTTACTACTGTAAACACGTCCGTTCACGGCTTTGTCATTAATCTTTGCCTGATATTCCGCAGCTTCTTTGTCTGTTTTAAACAATCCGTCTACATGGTATCCCCAGATTTCTCCCATTTTCTTTCCTACATAGTGGTCGGAAATCAGTTTGTCCGGGTTGTTGTATTTGGTGATTGTGCGCTGGTAATCTCCCAAGGTAGCTTGTATCCCATATCGGAAAGGCTTGTTGGCTACTTTGAACGAATCGTTCCATGAAACAGATAATTCCCATCCGTTTGTCCGTAAGTCAGCGCAATTGGCTTTTGGGGTAGAAGCACCGTATACATCCGGTAAAGTCAATGAGGTGGTCAGCATATCCGTTGTTTTACGGACGTAATAGTCGGCACTCATACTTAGACGGTTTCTAAGGAATGACATATCCAATCCGACATTGTATGTTGTAACAGTTTCCCAGGTCAGCCCGGAAGAGATTGGATTGGAAATTTTCGCATAGTATGCTTTTCCTTCTCCATCAAAGGTATAACTGAATTGGTTATCGGAAGTGATTGTTTGCAGATAAGCGTAATAATCTACTTGTTGGTTACCCAGACTGCCGACAGAAGCACGTAATTTTAAACTGCTCCACCAGTCACTTACAGGTTTGAAGAAGTTTTCTTCAGAAATTCTCCACCCTGCTGATACCGAGGGGAATATTCCCCATCTGTCTCCTTCTGCAAATCGGGAAGAACCATCAGCACGGCAGGATACCTCAAGCAAGTATTTGCCCATGTAGTCATAGTTGATACGCCCAAAGAAACCAAGAGTCTTATAGGCACTGATATCTTGTGATACGGTAAGCACACTTTCGGGTGTTACTGCCGAAAAGGAGTCGAGGTTATCATTGGACAAGTTGGTCATGGAAGTATCTTTGTTGACATTACGGTAAGTCTCATACTGACTACCTGCCACCACTTTAAGATTATGTTTCTTTGCCCATGAATGTTCAAAAGTAGCATAGTAATTCAGCATATGAGTGACGGGGAAAGATTCGTCTTCTTCATAGTTGTTAAAGATACTTCCGGAAGTGAATGTCTGTGTCACTCCCTGACTACGTGAATATTCAAATGAGTTGTTGCGATAGCGATACAGCTGTTTTCTTTGCTGATAACTGTAATTGGCAGTCAAAGTCAATCCTTCCAGTAAAGTAATATCAATCTGGTGGACTACAGACAAGAGTGTTCTGGATTTGGTGTTATGCCCTCTTTGAGATGTCAGATAGCCACCGTCGCCGGCTCCGAGAGGGGAGTTGGCATAAAGTTGGTTTGTATATTGCACAATTGTTCCGTCAGGATTGAAAGGCACGAATGACGGACTGATATTCGATTCCAGACGAGCAATGGTCATTGCATAATTGGAAGTTCCGTTATATCTGTAATTGTTGTTGTCCAATCCGATATTTGTCGACCATTTTATCCATTTATTCAGTTGGGCATCCATCTTGGCACGGAATGAGTAATCTTTATAGAGGTCTTTATCAATGTTGAACATACCATACTGCTGATAGTAGCGTCCACTGATATAATAATTCACCTTCTCGCCACCTCCGGTGATGGAAACGTTATGTTCCATCTGTGGGCGGGTGCGATTGTAGAAGTGTCCATACCAATCTGTATTTCCATAATAATAGTACTTCCCGTCTTCTCCGATTTCTACCCAGGGGCGTTCAGGATTCTCAGTCATATCATTCCTGCGGTCGTAGAGCTTCTGGAGTTCTTCATCTTCATACAAATACATATTCACACCATTGTATGCATGGTAGAACTTGTTGGCGAAAGTTACATAATCATACCCGGTACGGATAAAATCAGTGGAAGTCGTATTCTGTGTCCATCCGAAACGACCGTTATAGGAAATTTTGGCTTTTCCTTTTGTTGCGGCACTTCCCGATTTAGTGGTAATAAGTACCACGCCAGCCGATGCTTTTGCTCCATAAATGGCACATGAAGATGCATCTTTCAATACAGAAATCGATTCGATATCATTTGCATTGACTTGATTTAGCGGTACTTCTACACCATCACACAATACTAACGGCGTGCCACCGTTGACAGAGATACCTCCACGAATGTTTAATGAATACCCTGACTCGGGCGAGCCTGTACCAAAAGTAAGATTTACAGATGGATCGGCTCCCTGCAATGCATTGGCAGCAGACACTACCGGGCGGTTGTTCAGGTCTTTACTAGAGATGGTGGAAACGGCACCTGTCAGGTTACTTCTGCGTTGACTACCGTAGCCTACTACGACTACCTCGTCAATCATCAGGCTGGAAGGAATCAGGCGGATGGTCTTGGTCTGATTGTCTTTTACATTGACTGTTGCCATTTCATAACCTACGTACGAAATTTCGATTGTTGAGGGTATGAAAGCTTCTAAAGAAAACTTTCCATCCAGATCGGTAATTGCTCCTTGTGCGGTTTCTTTGTTCATCACTGAAGCGCCTATAACAGGATTACCTTCTTCGTCATAAACAATACCGGTAATCGTCTGTTTCTTTTTCTCACCGGGCTTTTGCTGACTGGTATCTGACTTTTTACTGATAATGATACTATGCCCGTTGATGGCGTAGCTAACATTCTGTCCCACAAAAATCTGATCCAAAACGGCCTTAATAGGCGCATTAGTGGCATTGACTGACACTTTTTTACTCATGTTGATCTCTGCGGATTTGATCACAACAGAATAATTTTTGGTCTTATGTAAAGCTTCTATTGCTTCTTTTACAGTAACATTCTTTAATTGTAAGGTTATGTCTTGTGCTAGAATGGGTTGAGAGAAAAATATCATCACACAAGCAAACCAGATCGTTGATATATATTTTTTATAAATATTAGTTTGCTTCATATCAGGTTATACTACTGCTAATTTTATGGAGCTGCAGAAGTAATCAAGATTACTCCCTGACTCCGGGTTATGGACATTTGTCCGTCTGTATTGAGATTGGATAAAATCTCATCGAGAGTTTCCCCGTTAGTGAAGTAAGCAATGTAAGTGCTGTCACCTAGCTTTTGATCTAATATGATGATTCTGGTATCGAAATAATATTCCAGTTCCTTCACAATATCATTAAGGGGAAGATTACTGAAATAGAATCCTTCGTTTTTGGCCGGACACTTGTACAGATTGGCAAGGAATGTATCGCGGACAATCTTCTGTGAAGTTCGGTTATACTGAATCATTTCTCCTTTCTTCAAAATCTCATTAGGATGAGTTGGAGTTTTGAACAGTACCGAACCTTCTACGAGCGCGACTTCTACTGTCTCGATATTCTCGTAGGCACGGAGATTGAACTTTGTACCCAGCACCTGCACATGGACGTCACCAGCAGAAATGATAAAAGGCTTGTCCGGATCCTTTGCCACATCGGCAAAGAGTTCTCCACTGACAAAGATTTCTCTTTTATTTTCTGTGAAATCGGAAGGGTAAATTACTCGCGTGCCTGAATTGACATGGAGCGTCGTTCCATCCGAAAGAGTGAGTGTCTGATGCATACCGTGTGGTACGGTGATATCATTCCAGTGTGTATTTGCCTTCTTGTCAAGAAGTAAATATCCGGCTAAAAATAAGAGTGGTATAAAAAGGACGGCTGCCACACGCTGCATCCAGCGGATTGAACGCTGAAGTCCCGGGCGTGGTGTGCGGACCTGTTGGGGTTGAGTTGCTTTTTGAAATTTCTCAAAAGCTTTTTGAGATAACTCATGATTCTCCATTTGAATTTCAGAGATAATCTCACGGAAACTCTGGTCCACTAGGCTATTGTCATTTTCTGTCAACCACTTTTGGATTTCTATTTCTTCCTCGTGAGAACACTTATCATAGAAATAATCTTTTAATATGTCATTAGTTATCTTCATAGCGTATTTGTTTAAAGTACAAAAATGCATTTTTTTTCTTTATCAATGAGTATATTATGTTGATTATTTCTGAATAAGATATTCTATTTGGGATAGATTTGTATTTTTAATCTGATCTCATATTCATAAGCACTTGTTTTTATTTAGTATTTCGATTATTTTTTTCTCTAAATTCTTAGCCCAAAAGTAGTAGCCGAGGTCAGACGGATGGGTTCCGTCGGTACAGGTATCCCTGTTTTCGGGAGATGGCAACGGATTGCCTATCAGGTAGATATTCGGATATTTCCGGATGATCTCTTTCATAAGAGTTTCTACTATTTCCAGTTTGTCACTCTCCCTGGCTCGAATCAAGGTGTTAAATGCTTCATTGCCCCGTTGAATAGTTTGTACGAATATCAGAGGAGTCTTAGGGTGTTTGGCTACAATGATATCTACAAATGCTTGTAAACGTTCCTTGATTTGCATTGCGTCGGGGTTGGAAAACACATCAAATACAAAAGCATCGGCTTCGGTGGCTGCTATCACTTCCGCAAAATAAGACTGAAGTTTGGCATTGCCACTGAATCCTAAATTGCAGACATGTAAGTTTGTATTACGCTCTATTTGCAGCGGATAACTCATCCCCGGACGACTTGCTCCAATACCTTGCGTAAAACTGGAACCGAAGAATACGACTTTTTGCCCAAAAGGATTCGGGATCGTTTCGATTGAAGATCCCGGCTGAATGCCTATCTTCAGAGATTCGAGTTCGCTGTACATCGGCAGGTAAAGCAGACATTCTTTTTCCTTTGGCTCCATACCATACATCAGTGTGAATGCTTCGTTCCGTTTAGCAGGAGCTAGCGAATTGGCATATATCCATTCATTATTCTGTCTGATATAGAGGTCGAAGCCGGCAGCTGCTATTCCTGTTACATTATCTTTCCTGTATTCCCATTTATACGAGGGAAGCAGGTCAATCTGGGGTGAGTTGGTCCTGAAAACAACCGCTAATCCTGCTGAACATCTGGCTTGCTGGTTTTCTGATTTTGAAAATCCCTTGAAAGCTACCGTATCTATACGGTGATATAGATGTGGGGTAGGCAAGGCTTTTCCTACAAGGGTCAGTTGGGAGGCATCTACATAGCGGATGTCTTTTATACTTTGTCCCCATAGGATAGTCGGTGCCAAAAGCGAAGCCAAAAGGAGCAATCTGAAATTTCTCATGTTTTCTTATCTGGTAAATAGAATAATTACTTTCGGGGATTAATTGTGCCGTCCGATTTTCTTCAGGTAGCTGATTAATAACTCCGGTCGGTCGGTTTGTATGATGGATGTGCCGAGATCTAATACCTTTTGGTAAACTTCTGCCCCATGTTCAAAAGCATAGTCATCGTACATACCTGCTTCTTCACCTCCGCAGAGTGAGGCCCAAAGAGTATTTACCCAGATTTTAGAACCTTGTGCAAGTATATCCTTCATGCATTTTTTTACTTCCGAAGTTTCTTGCTGCCAGCATACTTCATATGCTAGAGGAATGATTTTCTTGTCCATATATTGACGGAACAAATCTTGTCCGCTTGGTTTGTTGATATCAATAATGGGCATGTACATCATGGCGTGTTTATACTTCTTAGCTTGTGCATCTACAAAATCAACCGACTTTTTACCTTTAATCAAGATTTGTTCTGTGACTCCCAATTCTTCTGTGATAGCCATTACCAAATCATAATATTGGTACCCTTGGTCTATGTTAACCACTATACGGTCTTTGCAGACGGCCAATGCTTCTTTTAAGGTCGGCATCTTGTATTTAGTGGGGCAGTTATGACCTGTTTTCAGGAAACAGCTTTTGATATAGTCGTAAGTTACGTCGCTGACTCTGCCTTTTCCTGTGGTAGTCCGGTCGATAGTACCGTCGTGACAAAGGACAAGTACACTGTCTGCTGTTAGTTTCAGGTCTAGTTCCATGACATCAACTCCCATGCGGATAATCGATTCGATGGCAGGGATGGAGTTCTCCGGATAATCCCGCCAGTCTCCCCGGTGGGATACTACCACTACATAGTCTGTTTTCGGATTGTGAATGGCTTCTACTATCTTTTGCGCATGTGTCTTGTCCGGAGCGACAGGAGTGACTGCAAAAGTGCCTAGAGTCAGCAACAGAAGAAGTCCGGTGAATAAGATTCTTTTTTTCATATTCATATCATTTTAAGGATTAATTTTTTTTGAATAAAAGAGGACGAAGTACAAGATGCTGAAGATCGTAAGCTGTGATGATCACATGACCTTCATCAAAATTGTTTTCGAATATTACAGTAAGGGTATGAGTCTCTTTGTCGATTGTTGCTTTTACGTTCACCGCTTGGGCAATAGTGACTAATGCTTCTTCTGCAGATGCTCCCGTTACTTCATATTCAATTTTTAGGGGACTGGAAAGATCGGTTATTTTTGTAACAGCATTTGCTTTTAACCTGAGATTCAGAGAACTGAACACTTCCAGTGTGAGTGTTTCCCCATTACCCAATGTGATTTTGAGATATCCCTCATCAGTCTTGGTAATATTTTTAAAAATGGCCGTCTCGTCGGTTGTAGCTGTAATAGGAGTCCCCTTGTTATCCTTGAGTATCTCACCATTGACTGTCCAGTAACCGTCGGCATTTACCCCCATTTCGGGGGTATAGCCACAGACGGGTACTTTTTTTTCGGTATCATCTGTGAGCCAGTTTGTCTCATTGCCAATAGTGGTGGTCCAGTAATACAACTGGTCGTCATCGTTGAGGCGTACACCGAGTATAGGGGCTTCTATTACATCTTCCTGGGTTGCTACAACAACTGCTTTTTCTTCATTATTGTTGTCTTTATAGGTAATAACATATTGCCCGTCCGAGTTTCGGGAAACAGAGGTAATTACATTTCCTTCCGTCAAATATCCCAGTTTTGAGATATCTTCATTGAGTTTATCCGCTTTGGTTTGAAGGGCGGCTATTCGCTCTTTGAAATCATTGAGCTTATTCTGAATCGAAGAGTCATCATAATCCCCACAACTGGTGAGCAGGAGGGAAAAAAGCACCGAACAGACAAAATATATTCTTTTCATATCTTGTGTCTTTTAGAAATTAATACTAGGATCGAAATTTTGGTTTGCATGACAAAATGCATTCTGGTTAGTGGCATCTGGTGCAGAAGTAGGATCGTCCTTATACTTGCTGTAATCACCGACATAGCCTCCACATACACAAGCCTTGCAATTGGTCCAGGTTGCAGTGGAAGCACCAGAATAACCACATAACCAGCCCGGACCATGTCTGTTGGTCCCATTTCCTTCGGTGAATACATCTCCCAAAACAGCACCTTTGTTTACGCAACCGATAATCTGTATGTTAGAGTGACCGATGATGCCTCCTGTGCGGACACTTAGGTGAGTCATGACATTTCCGTAATTCGTGCAGGACTCTACTGTATATTCCGGTTTGGTTTTCAGGTCGTCTGTACCTCCTACAATTCCACCCATACGTTTGTAATTGTAGGTCACACTCGCTTCTTTGCCTTCATGTTGCCCTACTTTGTCATCTTCAATGGTTCCTCTGTTGTCACAGTTGTAAATGTTACCATACATTAGTGTTGCTACAATTCCGCCCGTTCTTCCGCTCGGACAACTGATATCGCCATAGTTGGTGCAGTAATTCAATTTTCCTCCTTCTGCTTTAGCCATGAAGGCGCAGATTCCGGCTGTCTGCATACCTGTACCGCCATTAGCTGTATTGCTGATGCGTCCTGTACGGACAAATCCTCTGTTGGAACAACCTTGTGCTTTGGATTCTCCTCCAATGGTTGTGTTGGCAATTGTACCTACCAGGCCGGAAAGTGCGTTAAATTCTCCGGATTTATTATCGGCTGTGAAGTCGATATTATAATAGTTGGTACAGCCCTCTATTACCGATTTTTTGGCGAAGCAGACAAGAGGAGCTATGACAGTATATTTAGATGCTGTTCCGCTCATCATCCAAGTTATAGTGGTACTGGCATCTCCTAAAACTAAATTTTTGATTGTCGCATTTTCTATCGAACCGAATAAACCATACGCCAATCCACCATTTGTTATATCTGCACTACAATTCAGGTTCTTGATAGCATGGCCTTGTCCGTTGAAAGTTCCAGTAAACGGATGTATGGAAACATAGGGTTCGGCCGTAGTATAGTTGGAAGCATCTATATCACCGATAGGTGTCCAACTGCTCACGGATGACATATCAATATCATTCAACAATACTATCTCTCCGGCGTCATTCTGCCAGCGGGAGGTACTTGTTCCGTTATTTACGGCTTTTGCAAAATTAACTAGATCGGCAGCAGTACTGATTCCTCCTTTAGCTTCCACTTCTTTAGCTTCTTGTATCACATCGATACTTGAAGATATATTATACAGCGAATTAGAGAATATTATTTTCCCGGAACGTTCGTCACCCGTTTCATTAGCCAGAATGGTGAAGGCATGTGTGGTTGTAATTAATGCACGGGTTCCTTTGTAAGTGATCCACTCGTTTTCTGTACTGACCTGATAGAATATGTTGGCAGATATCTGCATTTCTATGTCCATTTGGGTGCCTTTGAGTTGGATAGGACCTACATGACCTTG
>OKWR01001333.1_pt1 | contig 17207 bp, 11 predicted proteins | sample 1607101 | NCBI WGS metagenome assembly OKWR01 (sample SAMN04414076, study PRJEB24778) | human gut metagenome | material: faecal | host: Homo sapiens
TGCTTTTTCCAATGGAAATTCTTCGCGGGTCATCACGGTCTCGATAACACCGCCAAAATTCAATTCTGCCATTTTTCTAATTTTTTATTGTGTTGTTTATTACTGGTATTTCTTTTTCTATTTAAAATCTAATCGCCAGCAAATATACAAATTTATTTTATAAAACGAATAAAAAGCTACTATTTATTACTAAAATATATTCTAAAGCGACATAATGTCTCTTCTTTGCCATCGGCTTCAGGAGCCCGCCGTATCTCTATATCATACACTCCGTCGCCACAGGATTCCTTGTAAAACAGCAAGGTATCTCCCACATGCCCCTCTGCGATATAGGCCACCTCAAAACGACGGATATACTGGGTGCGATAAGTATCAAGCGGAAACAGATCAAGCACATGCTCCACATATTTCACACTGTTTACATGTCCGTTCACATCGATATCGCTATACACCACCGGATAAGTGCGCACACACTCGGGATTGCTCAGTTTGATGCGTGAGAACTTCTCGATGGGGCAAGGCTTCTCGCTTTCAATATAGTCCATGATATGACCGTCATTCATCAACAGCAGATCCGCAGGCTTGCGTGTGTCCATATTGATCATGGCCCAAATGGAACGGGCATAACCGATAGGAGTGCCGGAAGCGTCGCACACCGCAAAATTACGGTCGGTAAACAGGCGATACACATTTTCGATCCAGGTATCTACCGTAAACTCCTCGAATTCCTTCGGCATACGCTCCATCTCGACCACAAGGCGCGAAAGTACCCAGGTGTAGTTGCTCTCATTCAGAGAAGCCATACCGAAACCGCGCTCCTTGGCATGGAAACCGGCGCAGTTGAGCAGATGGTTACCCAGCACACCCAGAAAGAGCGAACCGCTGAAGTCTACATGAAACGGCTCGGCCACCAGCCGATAGGTTCCTATCTTACCGTACTCCATGACTTATCCGTTGGCTTGTTGTTTCTTCTGGGCCTCGTAAGACTCGCGACGTTCGGCCAGGAAACGGTCCAGATATTCAATACAGCTCTTGGTGATGGCAATGCGTCCGGAACGCACGTACTGCAACACGCAGTTCCACTGGTTCAGCGCATGATAAAGTGACATTATCTCTTCCGTGCGTCCTTTCTTGGTCACAACGGTATAGGTCGGATTCACCTCCACAATCTGTGCTCCATGACGGCGCACCTCTTCTGAAACTTGAGGAGCATCAATCACCACCGGAGTGGCAAGCTTATACAGAGCCACTTCCTGAATGAAGATTTCATCATCGGTAAAGTAATTGGCCTGCAATACATCGATTTTCTTTTCGATCTGCTTGGTGATGATCACAATCTGCTCTTCGGTAGTCCAGCAGGTAATGGTATATTTATGTACTCCCTTAATGCTGGAGGCCGACACATTCAGACTCTCAATGTTTACCTGCCGACGGGTAAATACGGCAGTAACCTGATTCAGTACACCGGCAAAGTTCTCGGAGAAAACAATCAGGGTATAAAACTTCTTATCTTGTTCCATGTTTCAATCTCCTTATTTAATCTCTAACAACATATCGTCCACATCATTGCCGGGGCAACACATGGGCAGTACTTCTCCCTCTTCGATTACAGCCACCTGCAACAGATATGGTCCGTCGGTATGGATCATCTTGTCGATGGCTTTCTCCAGATCGGCACGCTCAACAACCGTTTCGCACGGAATATCGTAAGCCGAAGCAATCTTCTCATAGTCGGGATTAAGCATCGGAGTGAAAGAATAACGGTGGTTAAAGAACATCTCCTGCCACTGGCGCACATTGCCCAGATAATTGTTATTGAGCAGAATGATCTTTACCGGAGCACGTTGCTCCATAATGGTTCCGAACTCCTGAATAGACATCTGGATACCACCGTCACCCATAAAGGCACATACCAGGCGGTCGGGTGCTCCAAACGTGGCGCCTACTGCTGCCGGAAGTCCGAATCCCATGGTTCCCATACCGCCGGAAGTTACCATACTCCGCTTTTCGGTAAACTTGAAGTAACGGGCGGCCAGCATCTGGTTCTGACCGACATCGGTCACCAGGATAGCTTTGTTATCGGTCATCTCCGTAACCTTGCGCACCACCTCACCCATCTTGATCGGTCCTTCCTGCGGATGAATCTCAGGTTCGATCACGCGCACGCGCTCTTCTTCATAATGTTCGTTGAAGCTCTCGATCCACTCAGTGTGTTTCTGCTCCTTCAGCAGAGCGGTTACAGCACTCAGGGTGTCCTTACAGTTACCCAACACAGCCAGGTCAACCACCACATTCTTGTTGATTTCACTCGGGTCGATATCGAAATGGATTTTCTTGGCCTGAGTGGCGTAAGTGCTGAGTTTTCCGGTGATACGGTCATCGAAACGCATTCCCACCGCAATCAGCAGGTCGCATTCCTGAGTCTTGCGGTTGGTGGCCAGACTGCCGTGCATACCGAGCATACCCTTGTTCAACGGATGATCGGAAGGCAGAGCAGAGAGTCCTAACAGAGTGCAGCCGGCAGGCATATCGGCTTTTTCGAGGAAAGCACGGATTTCTTCCTGCGCACCGCCCAATTCAACTCCCTGACCAACGAGCACCAGAGGTTTCTTGGCTTCGTTAATCATACGGGCGGCTTCCTGAATGGCCTCATCTTCTATCTTCGGTACCGGCACATAACTGCGGATAAAGTCGATACTCTCCGGTTCGTAGTCTACCAGCTCGGTCTGCGCATTCTTGGCAAAATCGAGCACTACCGGACCGGGACGACCGCTGCGGGCAATATAGAACGCACGGCTCACAGCCCAGGCCACATCTTCCGGACGACGGATCTGATAAGCCCATTTGGTGATTGGCTGGGTCACGCCTACCAGGTCACATTCCTGAAAAGCGTCTGTTCCCAACATAGAGGCACCCACCTGACCGCAGATGACGACAATCGGAGTGCTGTCCATCATGGCATCGGCAATACCGGTAATGGTATTGGTAGCACCGGGACCACTGGTCACCAGACAAACACCCACCTTTCCGGACACACGGGCATAACCCTGTGCCGCATGGGCTGCCGCCTGCTCGTGACGCACAAGAATGTGATTCAAAGTTTCTTTATGATCGTACAAAGCGTCGAATGCCGGCATGATGGCACCACCGGGATAACCGAATAAGGTGGTTACCCCTTCGTGCTCCAAGGAGCGCATCAACGCTTCTGCTCCAGTTATCTTTTGTTTTTCCATGTTTCTAAATCGGCTAGTCGTTAATAATTCTTACTCCTCCCTTATCGGCTGAGCTTACCATCGAAGCATAAGCCTTGAGTGACTTCGGCACCACACGCTTACGGGTCATCGGGCGCTGCGGACGGGCAGCCAGTTCTTCATCGCTCAACTTCACGTTGATGCTTCGGCTCGGAATGTCTATCTCAATCAGGTCACCGTCGACAATCTTTCCGATGTTTCCGCCGGAAGCGGCTTCGGGAGAAATGTGTCCGATACTCAGTCCGGAAGTACCTCCGGAAAAACGTCCGTCGGTAATCAGAGCGCATTCCTTTCCCAAATGACGACTCTTGAGATAAGAGGTCGGATAAAGCATTTCCTGCATACCGGGACCACCCTTCGGTCCTTCGTGGGTAATGACCACCACGTCTCCGCTCTGCACGGCTCCGTTCAGGATTCCTTCGCAGGCATCTTCCTGAGAATCGAATACCTTGGCCGGACCACAGAAATGCCAAATGCTTTCGTCCACTCCGGCGGTCTTTACGACACAACCGCCCTGTGCGATATTTCCGAAGAGAACGGCCAGACCACCGTCTTTACTATAGGCATGCGCCACGTCACGAATACAACCTTCGGCACGGTCGGTATCCAGCGAATCGTAAACCTTGCTCTGTGAGCCCATCTTGTTACTGAATACCCCTCCCGGCGCGCTGGTATAGATACGCATGGCTTCGGCATCAACGGTAGGACCGGTCACATCGTATTTGGCAATATCTTCGGCCAATATTGTTCCGTTCACCCGATGACAGCTGGTGTCCAACAGTCCCGCACGGTTCAGTTCGGCCAGAATGTTCAGGATACCACCGGCACGGTTACATTCCTGAATGGAATATTTGGCCGTATTCGGTGACAACTTGCACAAGCAAGGAACCTTACGGCTCAAAGCGTCAATATCACTCATTTTGAAATCCACTCCGGCCTCGTTGGCTACAGCCAGCAGGTGAAGCACCGTATTGGAAGACCCCCCCATGGCAATATCCAGTGTCATGGCATTCAGGAAAGCCTGACGGGTAGCGATGCTGCGCGGCAGCACGCTGTCATCTCCCTCCTCATAATATTTCAAGGCGTTGTTCACAATCAGACGGGCAGCATCCTTGAAGAGCTGGATGCGGTTGGTATGAGTAGCCAGAATAGTACCGTTTCCGGGAAGTGACAGACCGATAGCCTCGGTCAGACAGTTCATGGAATTTGCGGTAAACATACCCGAACAGCTTCCGCAACCCGGACAGGCACAGGATTCGATCTGTTGGATCTCCTCATCGCTGACCGTTACATCGGCAGCCTTCACCATAGCCGTAATCAGGTCGGCATTGGCACCATTGTACTTATGGGCCTCCATAGGACCGCCGGAAACAAATACGGTAGGAATGTTCAGACGCATGCTGGCCATAAGCATACCCGGAGTAATCTTGTCGCAATTCGAAATACAGATCATCGCATCGGCCTTGTGTGCATTGACCATATATTCCACACTGTCGGCAATCAGGTCACGTGAAGGCAGGGAATACAGCATACCGTCGTGTCCCATCGCAATACCGTCGTCAATGGCAATGGTATTGAACTCGGCAGCATAACAACCCAGTTTCTCGATCTCAGCCTTGACCATCTGTCCCACCTCATGCAAATGGGTATGGCCCGGTACAAATTGCGTAAAAGAGTTAACGATCGCAATAATGGGTTTGCCGAACTGTTCACGCTTCATGCCGTTGGCCACCCACAGGGCACGGGCTCCGGCCATGCGGCGACCTTCTGTGCTCTGTGCACTACGTAATCTATTTTTCATGTTTTAGCTTCTATTTTAAATTCTGAACACAAAATTAGATTGTTTTTTATTCTAAACAAAATTTTTTAGCAAAAAAAGCTCATAAAATACAATCTAAAAGAAAATAAAGCGTTTTAAAAACAAATCATAAGAAAACTAGCGTAAAAAGAAAGATTAATGTCAGTTTAAAGGATATTCGGGAGTAAGAAGCGGGAATCCTGAAACGGGTAAGGACACAAAAAAAACGACAAAAGGCATGGAAGGCATGGTCCTATAACCAAAAAAATTGTATCTTTGTCCTTATGGAATCAGGACGTACACTCATTTTATATGCTTTATAATTATATATAGAATGGCTTTACTGATGCCGAATAATGAATTTTCAATTAATAAAAATAGAAAAAACAATGAACACCACATCTAACAAGTACATCAATGTAGCTTATGAACTTTTCTCGGATTTTGACGGCAAGAACGAAATGGTAGAAAAAGCTACAGCAGAACATCCGTTCCACTTTATTTCTGATATGGGAACAACCCTCGATGCTTTTGAGGCACATATCAAACCTCTGGCAAAAGGCGAGAAATTCGACTTTACCTTGAGTGTAGACGAAGCTTACGGCCCATATGAGCAGGAAAGAGTTCTGGAACTGGACAAGGCTGTATTTACCATCAATGGCAAATTCGATACAGACCATATCTATCCGGGAGCCGTAGTTCCTTTGATGAACGCTGACGGCGCACGTTTCAACGGTACCATCGTCGAGATCGTTGACGAGAAGGTTACCGTAGACCTGAACCACCCGCTGGCTGGCAAGGAATTGCATTTTGTAGGCGAGGTTGTTGAAAACCGTGAGGCAACAAAAGAAGAAATTCAGGAAATGCTGAACATGCTGAGCGGCGAAGGCTGTGGCGGCGGATGCGGCGGTTGCGGAGGCGGCTGTGGCGACCACGAGTGTGGTGGATGCGGCGAAGAAGGCAGCGGTTGCGGTTGCCATTAATCAGATATTCAACCATTTTGATCGGATTCAGTTATGAGTAACAGTTTCGGAAATATTTTCAGACTGACCAGTTTCGGCGAAAGTCACGGTCCGGCGGTCGGCGGAGTCATCGACGGCTTTCCGGCTGGCATCGAAATTGACGAGGAGTTTGTCCAAAGTGAATTGAACCGGAGAAGACCGGGACAAAGCCTTCTGACCACTCCCCGGAAAGAAAACGACCGGGTGGAATTCCTTTCCGGAATCTTTGAAGGCAAATCTACGGGATGCCCGATCGGTTTCATCATCCGAAACCAGAACCAGCATTCCAATGATTACGACAATATCCGGAACGTGTTCCGTCCGTCGCACGCGGATTACACCTACACACAAAAATACGGACTGCGTGATCATGCCGGTGGCGGACGCTCTTCAGCCCGGGAGACCATTGCGCGCTGTGTAGCCGGCGCTTTGGCCAAACTGGCCCTCAAACAGTTGGGCGTACAGATTTATGCCTATACCTCACAGGTGGGCGACATCGCCCTGTCACAGGACTATAAGCACTATGATCCGGCGCTGATCGAACAAAACAACGTGCGCTGTCCGGATCCCGAAACAGCGGCACGTATGGCCAAAAAAATTGAAGAAGTCAAGGCCGAAGGAAACACGATCGGAGGTATTATCACAGGAGTAATCAAAGGTTGCCCGGTAGGACTTGGCGAACCGGTTTTCGGCAAGTTGCATGCTGCGTTAGGACAAGCCATGCTCAGCATCAACGCCGTAAAGGGATTTGAATACGGACAGGGATTTGCCGGCGTAAGCCAGACCGGAAAGATGCAGAATGACCTGTTCTTCAACGACAACGGACGCATCAATACCCGTACGAACAACAGCGGCGGCATTCAGGGAGGTATCAGCAACGGACAGGACATTTACTTCCGTGTGGCCTTCAAACCGGTAGCCACGCTGCTTATGGAACAGGAAACGGTAACCGTCAATGGTGAGGATACCGTTCTGAAGGCCAGAGGCCGCCATGATGCCTGCGTGTTGCCACGTGCAGTTCCGATTGTGGAGTCTATGGCTGCCATGGTCATTCTGGACTACTATCTGTTAAATAAAACAACCCGCTTATAAAATTTTTCGACATATCGGTTTGGTAACCGTTATTTATAATAAGAGTCCTATTATCACCCGGCAATGGCGTTTAATAGGACTCTTATTTATATATCTGCCCATATATTTTTAAAAGCCTCAACCATCATGCAAAATATACTGATCATTGAAGACGAAAAAAGAGTTGCCGACTTGCTGCAAAAAGGATTGGAAGAAAATGGTTATCAAACCATGGTGGCCTATGACGGCGCCATGGGATTACGACTGTTCCGTTCGAACTCTTTTCATCTGGTTATCTCGGATATTGTCCTGCCCAATCTGGACGGGTTCGAACTCTGTAAGGAAATCCGCAAGTTAAATGCCAAAGTGCCCGTGCTGATGCTCACAGCTTTAGGCTCAACAGACGACAAGCTGGAAGGATTCGATGCCGGAGCTGACGACTACATGACCAAACCTTTCGATTTTCGGGAATTGACCGCCAGAGTAAAAGTCCTCTTGAAACGGGAAACCGGAACAGCAAGCCGCTCACCGCAACAGATCTGTTACGCTGACCTGTCCATTAATCTGGATCTACAGGAAGTAAAACGGCAAGGAAACGGCATAAAACTGACTCCCAAAGAATACAAATTATTGGTCTACATGGTAGAAAATGCCGAAAGAGTCATCAGCCGAATGGAAATAGCCGATAAAGTATGGAACACACACTTTGATACCGGCACCAATTTTATTGATGTATACATCAACTATTTGCGAAAAAAGATAGACAAGGAATTCGAGGTTAAACTGATTCATACCAAACCAGGAATAGGTTTTATATTAAGCGATAAATTATGAAAATCAAAACCCGACTTACATTACAAAACACCGTTGTCATCGCTACAGTCTTTTTACTGTGTATGGTCATGATATACTTTATCAGCGAACAGACACGCAGCAGGACTTTCTTTCACAACCTGAAAAGCGAAGCGATTACAAAAGCTCACCTATTTCTGAAAAATCAGGTGGACGCGCAAACCATGCAATCCATTTACCTGAACAACAAAAAATTTATCAATGAAGTCGAGGTTGCCGTATATAATACGGATTTTCAAATGCTTTATCATGACGCCATACAGAATGACATCGTCAAGGAAGACCGGAAAATGATCGACTACATTTTGAACAAAAAGGAAATAGAATTCTACATCGGCCGCTATCAGGCCATCGGTATGGTATACTCATTTTCCGGAAAAGATTATATCATTACAGCTGCAGCATATGACGGTTATGGCTATGACAACATTGAAAAACTGCAGGAAAACCTTATTTACCTATTCATCATCGGATTGACGCTATTATTTGCAGCCTGTTATTTTCTGGCCTATACATCCTTAAAACCTATCCGCGACATCACCCGCGAAGCCGAAAATATTACTGCCCTGTATATAGACAAGCGACTGCCCGTAAAAAACGAAAAGGACGAGTTGGGAGAACTTTGCATGACCTTCAATGATCTTCTCGAACGCCTGGAAGTATCGTTTCAATCACAAAAAATGTTTGTCAGCAATGTTTCGCATGAATTGCGCACTCCCCTGGCCGCCCTTATTGCCGAGTTGGATTTGTCTTTACAAAAAGAACGGACAGAACAGGAATATCAAAAAGCCATACAGAATGTATTACAGGATGCCAGACGAATGACCAGACTCATTGACGGTCTTTTAAATCTGGCCAAAGCAAGCTATCAGAAAGAACAGATCAAGATGCAGGAAATCCGATTGGACGAACTCTTGCTGGATACCAGAGAGATTATTCTTAAAGCGCATCCGGAATATCATATTGAACTGATTTTTGAGCAAGAGGAGGACGATGATGACCGGCAGATCATCGTCAAAGGAAATCTTTATCTCTTGAACATCGCTTTTTCCAATCTGATGGAAAACAATTGCAAATACTCTGCCGATCACTCTTCTTTTGTCCAGATATCCTTTTGGAAAGAATGGACCATAGTCCGGCTTTCCGATGACGGCATCGGTCTGTCGGAAACAGACAAGCAAAATCTGTTTACCTTATTCTATCGGGGCGAGCAGGACAAGACGATAGAAGGGCATGGTATCGGTATGGCGTTATCCCAAAAAATCATTCATTTGCACCAGGGACATATTACTGTGCATTCGGAACAGAACAAAGGAACTACCTTTATTGTAGAACTGCCGCACATTTAGGTTACTCCCCCAAAGCCTCCCGTAATAGAAATGCCTGTATCGCAGAGAAACAAATTCTAATAGTTTTCTAATACCATTCTAATAGGTCTCTAACGGTGTTTCTCAAAAGACACATCTACTTTTGCAGTGTGAAAACAAACAGGAATCATAACTTGTAAAACAAAGCAAAAATGTGGAAGAACAAAAAACACCAGACAGCATTTGCCTTTGACGCAGAAAAGGTATTTTGGGTAGCCAACCAACCGATCAGTTCTGTATTCAGTTATTTCCAGACCACAAAAATAGGATTGAGTCCGGAAGAAGTAGACAAGAGACAGGCACTTTACGGGAAGAATGAGTTGGTACATGAAAAAAAGAAAAATCCTGTTTCGACCTTTGTAAAAACCTTTATCAACCCGTTTATCGGAGTCCTGACCGGTCTGGTCATCATTTCCTTTATTCTTGATGTTCTTCTGGCCGAACCGGGAGAACAGGACTGGACAGCCATCATCATCATTTCGACCATGGTGATTTTCAGTGCTATACTACGTTTCTGGCAAGAATGGAAAGCAAACACATCCAGTGAGGCTCTGCTCAAACTGGTAACCAACACTTGTTATGTAAAACGGTCGGGAAATCTGGACGAAGAAATCAGTATCGCAGAACTGGTACCGGGCGATCTGGTGGTGATCGCAGCCGGCGACATGATTCCGGCCGATATCCGAATCATTCAGGCAAAGGACCTGTTCGTCAGCCAGTCATCGCTCACCGGAGAATCAGACCCCATTGAAAAATGCGCGGAATCCCAAAAGAAAAAATACAGCAAAGGCAGCGTTGTTGAATTAGACAACATCTGTTACATGGGATCAAATGTAGTCAGCGGATCGGCTACAGGAATCGTCCTGGCTACCGGAAACCATACCTATCTCGGAACAATTGCCAAAAACATTTCCGGACATCGTGCCGCCACAGCCTTTGACAAAGGTATCAGCAAGGTGAGCATTCTGCTGATCCGTTTTATGCTCGTCATGATTCCCTTTGTATTCCTGATTAACGGACTGACTAAAGGTGACTGGCTGGAAGCTTTTATCTTCGCGGTTTCCGTAGCGGTGGGTCTCACTCCGGAAATGCTTCCCATGATTGTAACCGCCAATCTGTCCAAGGGAGCCATAGCCATGTCCAAGAAGAAAACCATCGTGAAGGATCTGAATGCCATCCAGAATTTCGGAGCCATGAATATTCTGTGTACCGACAAAACCGGCACACTGACCTGTGATCAGATCGTACTGGAAAAATACATCAACGCAGATGGCAGCAGTGACACGGAAAAACGCATTTTACGTCATGCCTACTTCAACAGTTTTTTTCAGACCGGATTGAAAAATCTTATGGACAAGGCGATCTTGTCTCATGTCAGAGAACTCTCTCTGGAACATCTGAAAGACAATTACAAGAAAGTAGATGAAATTCCGTTCGACTTTACCCGTCGCCGAATGTCTGTCGTTATTGAAGACAAACAGGGCAAATGCCAGATCATAACCAAAGGCGCCGTAGAGGAAATGATTGAAATCTGCTCTTATGCCGAATTCGACAAAACCGTACAGCCATTCACACCTGAACTGAAACAGAAAGCCCGAAAAATCAGCGAACAAATGAACCGGCAAGGTATGCGTGTTCTGGCTGTTGCCCAAAAAAGTTATCTGGATAAAGAGTGTCATTTCTGTGTAAAAGACGAGAATGACATGGTGCTGATCGGATTTCTGGCTTTTCTGGACCCGCCCAAGCCATCGGCAGCCAGCGCCATCCGCCAATTACACGAACATGGAATAGAAGTGAAGATTCTGTCGGGAGACAACGACGCTGTGGTACAGACCATCGCCCGTCAGGTAGGCATAGAGACCCGAAATGCGGTTACCGGTATCGAATGGGAAACGATGAATGAAGCAGAAAGGCAAAAGGCTGTAATCGAGACAACCGTATTTTCAAAACTGACCCCTCTGCAAAAAACAGAAATCATCACCCTGCTTCAGGAACAGAAAAACACGGTCGGTTTTTTGGGAGACGGTATCAATGACGCGTCGGCACTGCGTCAGTCGGACATCGGTATTTCCGTTGATTCGGCTGTAGATATCGCTAAAGAAAGCGCGGATATTATTCTCTTGGAGAAAGATCTGATGGTTTTGGAGGACGGCGTACTGGAAGGAAGAAAAACTTTCGGCAATATGACCAAATACATAAAGATGACCGCCAGCTCCAACTTCGGCAATATGTTCAGCGTAATGGCCGCCAGCGCTTTTCTGCCGTTTCTGCCTATGCAACCAATCCATCTGCTTATTCAGAATCTGCTTTACGACATCTCGCAGACTACCATTCCGTTTGACCGCATGGATACGGATTATCTGCGCAAGCCACGCAAATGGGACGCATCGGATTTGAGCCGGTTTATGATCTTCATCGGTCCGATCAGCTCTATCTTCGACATTGTGACTTATCTGGTCATGTGGCATGTATTCGGATGTAATTCAGTAGAACATCAGGCTCTGTTTCAGTCCGGATGGTTTGTAGAAGGGCTATTGTCTCAGACACTGATCGTACATATGATCCGCACCCGGAAAATACCGTTCATACAGAGCCGTGCTTCCTGGTCAGTCACCGGACTTACTCTGCTGATTATGGTACTCGGAATCATCATTCCCTTTACCTCTTTCGGCAAGTCCATCGGACTGGAACCGCTTCCGTTGAGTTACTTTCCCTGGCTAATCGGAATTTTACTGTCTTATTGTGTCCTGACACAAGCTATAAAGAACTGGTACATCAGAAGATTTGTAAAATGGCTGTAATTTTCCTCGACGAACTAAAAATCAGGAAACACGGATTAAACCCGATTCATACGGTTCGTCAACAGAACCTCCAGGAAAAAACATAGTTTCTAAAAATTGCAGACAGCAAAACCTTAGGATAAAAGGACCTTATCAAGATTCTTTCGGGACTTTGATAAGGTCCTTTATTATATCACCCTCATTTCCTTTTCTAAAAAAAACGGTCCTACTTCCTTCTTCCTGAAAGTTTTTACTAACTTTGCTTCAATAAACAGACTTATTCCGGATTTTTATTTATCAACTTCTGATCTACCCCACTTATGAAGATTATACATACCAGCGACTGGCATTTGGGACATAGCCTGTACAACTATGACCGCAGCGAAGAACAACAGGCTTTTCTGGACCAGTTACACGACATCGTGGCTTGCGAACAACCGGACGTTCTACTGGTCTGTGGCGACATTTATCACACAACCACCCCTTCATCGGCCACTCAAAAGATGTATACTGACGGACTGCTGGCCATCCATAAAGCCAGTCCCGACACCCGAATTATCATTACTGCCGGTAATCATGACAGTTGTGCCAAACTGGAAATAGACCGAAGTCTATGGCAGCATTTCAACGTCACCGTTATTGGAAGCATAGCCCGAAACGCTGACCGAAGCACAGACTGGGAGCAGCATATTCTCGAAATTACGGACCATTCGGGGACCGCTATTGGCTACATCGGTGCGGTTCCTCATGTGTATCCGCATAATTTCCCGTCCCAAAACGGAACATTAAACCGGGAAGAAAGACAACCGGCATTCTTTCATGAACTGTCAGCCCGGATAGAACAAAGAAACAAAAAACGGTTGCCGGTCATTCTTACGGCACATCTGGCTGTAACCGGAACTGACGACACGGAGGAGGAAATGAAAGTAATCGGCGGAATGGATACTGTCACTGTGAATGAACTGGGTTACGGATATGACTATCTGGCCTTAGGGCATATACACTATCCGCATATCGTACAGAAAGATTATCCGACAGCAGCCTATTGCGGCAGCCCGCTGGCAGTAGATTTTGACGAAGACTATCCACATACCATCACAGTGGTAAACATAAAGCAGCACGGAGAACTCCCACAACTGAAAACCATTGAAATCCGGAATCCGCGTCCGCTCACAACTTTTCCTCAAAAGGCAAGCGGACTGGATGAAGCCATAAAGGCTTTAGAGCAGTGGCCGGAAGAGAAGAAGGATTATATCCGTGTAAATATCAAAGCGGAAAAAGGAATAACACCGGACATAGTGGAGCGGATCACAAGGCTGCTGCAAGGCAAGCAATGCCGCTTTTGCTATGTAAAGATCCAAAAGGAAGAAAGTGACCGTGAACGGAAACGCAATGAACTGAGCATCGAAGAACTGAAACAGAAATCTCCGGTAGAGATTGCACAAATGTATTACGAGGAAAAGGAAGGTGAAACCATGGAACAGGAACTGACCCAACTGATGCTACAGGCATGGCAAGAAACCACACGTGATCAGGAAGAACAGGAAAATTCCTCAGAACCCGATAAGCTGTAACCTTTTCTACAACAACGGACACATGAAACTCAAGAAACTGATTCTAAAAAATATCGCTTCCATAGAGGATGCTGAGATTTGTTTTGACCAGAATCCTTTGGACAATGAACCGGTATTTCTCATCTGCGGAAATACCGGAAGTGGCAAGACAACCATTCTCGACGGTATCTGTCTGGCACTCTATAATGCCACGCCACGCATGGACAAAACCGCAAAAGAGACCTATACAGACATCTCCGACCAGAATGACCGGCGCGAAGACTTTACCATAAACGACTGCCGGTTACTGATGCGCCGGAACACAGCAGAAGCCTGGAGCATTCTGGAGTTTACCGGAAGCAATGAACACGAATACCGGGCCGAATGGTATGTGGCACGTGCCCACAAGCGTCTCAACGGAAATCTGCAAAAGGTAAAATGGACTCTGGAAGATCTTACGGAGCAAAAGACGTGGACCAAAGCCACGGAAATCGGACAGGAAATCCTGCATGCCGTAGGACTGACTTTTGCCCAATACTGCCGGACCGCATTACTGGCACAAGGGGATTTTACCCAGTTTCTGCAAAGCAAGGAAACAGAGAAATCTGAAATTCTGGAGAAACTGACCGGAACTGAAATATACTCTCAAATCGGAGCCAAGATTTTTGCGCTGACCAGAGATAAAAAAAGGAATTACGAAGAACAGCAGCAGCGGCTTGGCGACATAAAAATCCTTTCGGAGGAAGAAGTCGGACAAATTCTGGCAGAAATAGAAAAACAGAAGCAAGAACTGAAAAGCAAAGAACTGGAACAGGAAGAAATCCGACGCAAAAGCGAATGGATAAAACAAAATCTGGAACTGACTCTGAATATAGAGCAATACCGGAAAAAACAAGAAGAGATTGAAAGGCAGTTAAATGAGCCTGAATGCAAAACCAAAGAGGAAATTCTAAGTCTGTGGACCGAGACAGAAGATATACGGAATATCATCAGACAAAAACAACGGTTAATTCAAGACCGAGAAACCTGTCACGAAAAGCGGAAACAGCTTACCGAGACTTACCACCAGCTTATGAACACTTACTCCACCTGGCTGTCCGGTTTACAACAGCGACATCTGGAATTGGAAAAACTGGGGCATGAACTGAAAGCCACCGCTAATCTAAAACCAATGTTCGAACAGAGCCAGACCATTTTGGGTAACCTGAGAAACCTGATGCGTTTTGACGAAAGGATCGAAAGCCACAACAAGGAACTCAAGAACCTTTCCGAACAACTTCCCAAACATCAAAACAGACTGCAGGAATGGCTGACGAAGCAGAAAACAGGTGAACAGCGACTGGCCGAACAGCAAAAGTCAATTACCGACATAGGAAATCATTTGGGCAAAGACGAATATATCCTCCTGCAAGATGAACAGAAAAAACTTACGGAAGAACTGGTAAGACTGACTCAGGCGCAACAGATTATTCTGCTTTTGAGAGAAAAATTTTTTTTCAAGCAGAAGACGGCATACGAGTTGCAGCTGACTCAGGAAAAGCTGAAACAACATATCCCTCTGGAAGAGGAAACCCGAAAAGCCGCGGCAAAAGCTGCCGAAATATTCCAACAGACGGAGGAACTTCTTGAAAAACAGAAACTGGCATTATCGGATTGGGCAAAAGAAATTCGCCAAAGGCTGCACCCCGGAGACACCTGTCCGGTATGTGGAAACCGTGTGGAAGCAAACCTCCGAGAAGAGGATTTCCAATCGGCACTGGCGCCGCTGCAGCAGGAACTGGAAAAGAAAAAGAAAGAAAAGGAACAGATTGAAAAGAAACTGATCGAGCTGCAAGTACAAAAGGAAAATTTTCTTGAGCTGAGTGAAAAACAGAAAAAGAAATTCGAAGATGACCATGCGACTTACCGGACAACATACCAGCAGACAGTAGACGCCTGCGCGGCCTGCGGTATCCTTCAGTTACAAAAGGAAACCCAAAATCTGATCAATGAAAAGATCCAAAAGAACAGAGACCGGCAGAATGAGATCGGAGCACGCATAAAAGTATTGCAGGAACAAATCAATCTGCTCCATCAAAAACAACAGGAAAAAGACCGTATACAGCAGGAGTTGGAACAGATACGCCGAAAAGCCAATGAAGAAGAACTACGCATAAACACCTTGCTTCAAGGACAAAAGGAACTGCAACGGACACTGTTACAAGATTTACAGGAAAAGAAGACTACCGAACAGGCAACCTATCCCCAAATCCTATGGGAGGATTTTCAAATGGACACAACCGTTTCCCCCCAAATATGGATTGAAAGACTGGAAAAGGAAACTGCTGCCTATCTTCAAAAGACTGAACGCCAGAAGCAAATTCAGGAACAGATCGAACTGGGAGAGATACAACGGAAACAGACAGAACGGCTGCGGGAAATGGCTGTCGGTATATTTCCCGAATGGCAGGACTATGTAGCAGTATGCGAAACAGAAAATCCTCACCACGAAACCGACTGGAATGAACTCATACGTTCGGCCAACACTCTGGATGAACGTATCAGACATCAGGAGCAGGAATGGCAACAGGCATCAATAGCCGAGAAAGCCTTTTTGGAAAGCCATCCGGATATTTCGAAAGAAAAAATTGAACGGATGAGTACACTCAGCGGAACAGCAGTGGAATCTTTCCGAAAAGAGATACAACAGCTGAAAGATCTTCTGTTACAATATCACACCTATCTGCAACAAAGCCTGAAACTCCGGCAAGAACTGCTGACCCGGAAACCGGAGCTGACCGAACAGGATACCCCAGAGCTACTGAATCAGGCACAGAAACGACTGACCGACAGCATCGCACAGATCCATCAGCATATCGGACGGAATCAGGCACAGCTCGAAAACAATACGAATAATCTGAAAAAAAGCGAAGATCTGAGAAGGGAAATCGAAAAATGCGGAAACAGTTACCGGCAATGGTTCCGGTTATGTACTCTGTTCGGTGATGAGAAAGGTAAAAAGTTCCGGAACATCGCCCAAAGTTTTGTTCTGAAGGAATTGCTCGAAAGAGCCAATTTCTATTTGGAAAAGCTTACAGAACGCTACGAACTGAGCTGTCAGGCAGGCTCACTCACCATCTTGCTGACCGACTGGTATCAGGGAGGAGTATCACGCCCGGCCAGCACATTATCGGGCGGAGAAGGGTTTCTGGTATCCCTCTCACTGGCTTTGGGACTTTCTTCCTTGAACCGGCAAAGCCTGTCCGTTGACACACTTTTCATTGACGAAGGGTTTGGAACACTGAGCAGTGACTATTTAAACGTCGTGATGGACACTCTGGAACGCCTTCACCAGTTAGGTGGCAAAAAAGTGGGTATCATCAGCCATGTGGAGGGTTTGCGCGAGCGTATCAAGACACAAATTCAAGTGAAGCGCATTGATCAGGGACGCAGTCGCATAGAAGTTAAACAGGAAAATTAGTAGTAAATACAAACAAAAAATTACCCGTTGGCGGAATTAAATTGATAAAAGATTTATGAATAAAAAGTTGTGCA
>OKWR01001334.1_pt1 | contig 17204 bp, 15 predicted proteins | sample 1607101 | NCBI WGS metagenome assembly OKWR01 (sample SAMN04414076, study PRJEB24778) | human gut metagenome | material: faecal | host: Homo sapiens
TCATCCAAATCATGCTTAACAGATTTATCGAATGAAATCAAAACAGCTTCTTATTCTAATTCAGAATTTCAGGAGACTATAGTTTCTGATTTACTTCAGTATTGTTCTGGTGGAGGATCCCATTATCATATTGGTAACAAGAATATTGTTTTATGGATGGAAGATGTTACCAATGGTGGTGATATGACGAAGCCCTTGAATTTGGATTTGTTTTATGATAAGATAGATGAATATTTTAATGAATACCAAACTTATTATCATCAAATGGGAGAGGAAACGAATGACCCTGATTTCAAGAGATTTGGAAGCGAACCGAATCCCAACTATAAGTGGGAGTGGGAAAAGATCCTAAAATTTGCAGGTTTTATTGTACCGTAAAGACTTCGCAATAAGGTCTTGTTTTTGTTGGGTATATAGAAATATATGATTAATCCTTAAAAAAAACATTATGAGAGAAATATTGAAACTTTTGGAAATAAGTCTCTGTATGCTTGTTTCTATAGCCTTGAATGCTCAGGAGCGCTCCAGCGAAATCTGTACTTCTTTGGAAGTGGAAGATTCTTCTTTTTATGATTATCTACCGGAGTTTCCGATTGATCCTCATACATTATGCCGGTTTCGTCTGGACAAGTGGCCGACAGACAGTCTGCCTGATCAGAGGCTGACCGCCGAGATCCGTTTTCAGGTTTCTGCGGATGGAAGCATTGAAAACGCAACTTGTCTGTATTCTTCTCCCATTATAAGGCAGAACCTGAAACAATTATCATCCAACTTACCTAAAATGTTGCCGGCATGGAAGAATGGTGCTCCTGTGGGATGTTCTTGTGTGCTTAAAGTGCGTCTGAATAAGGCGGAATGGGACAGAGCACAGGAAATGAATGCGAAAATTGACAGCATTTCAGAGGTGAGAGTTGTTTTTCATCCAATTTCAACTAATCCGGAGCCGTCCGACGGTTGGGGTTCTTTCTGGGATTATATCTATAGTCGCCTTCCTAAAGATATTTCCGGAAGGTTGATTTATACCTTTACAATATGTTCCGATGGAAGGATGGTTGACGTGAAGTGTGTCAGAAATACCACGAAAAATGAGGAGTTCCAGAAAATGACGGATCGTATTTTGGCGGAGTATAGTCAGAAATACCGATGGTTCCCAAGCGTTTATAAACGTTCTCTCAAATTTGAGGATTGTGGCTATTGTATCGCTATTGAAAGGAATTATCGTTAAACAAATTTAAAAATATAGAGCCATGAGAACGAATATGAAAACTTTAAGCTGGTTGCCGGTCTTGTTCGTGCTGGCATTTGCCTGTTCCCTTGATTTATCCGCCCAATTATGGAAGAGGCATATCTTCTCTTTCCAGAACTCCCCGGACTCCGTAACTTGTGTCTATAAGGCGAATACGAACGAACTGATCGTGTCGGGTTTCGACACGGATGGCAAGGGCACATTCTATTTCCTGGGCGGCAGCCCGCTGACGGTTACCTGTTACGAACAGGGCAAGCTGGCCTATCGTCGTCCGTTGGGTATCCGCTTTTCGGGCATGGTGAGTTTCCGTCTGATCGGCGATTCGCTTTATCTGATCCATCGCGAGGACCATGCCATGTATCGAATGCACTGTGACAATAAGGGGGCTGTTGATTGTATCCCATTGAAAACGCCTCCCTTTGAAAGATGCTTTATCGGTCCCATTGATGCCGAGCCGTCCTTTAAGTTGTCTAATGTAAAGAACAGCATAACCAGTAGCCGTATTTATGACTTTCACCAGAATCTTCTTCGGGAATATTCCTGCCGTACCGGGGATGAACTGCTGTATGATTCCGTCTATCAGCATATCCCGGATAATTTGGAGTATTTCGGACGTTATAAGGGGTATCGTGTATGTATGAAGGATTATGCCACAATTGTTTTGGTGGATGATAGCGGTGAAATCGTCCGTCAGACCGGCCGCACCTATGAAGAGCTGGATTGCTGGTATGTACTGAATTCCAGAAGTGATACGATTGAGAACTGGGGAGCAACCGCAGAAGTCCGTGTCCTTAGAAACAACCATTTCTATATGCCTACTTTCAATGCGAAGAAAGAACTGGTGGTATGGGATGTGAATGTAGACGCGCTTTGGAAGGATTATTAAGGTTATGACACTGAAACATTCTTATTCTGCCAGTCCTGTATTTGCAGGGCTGGTAGATTACCTGAAAATGAACGCGACCACATTAGGCGGGAGTGGTTATGATCAGGGAAGAAGCGGTTTCTCCTTATTGTTCTTTGAGCTGGCAGATTTTCTGAAGGATGATGCGTTGGAGAATTTGGCTTCGGAATTGTTGATGCAGGCTTTATTAACCCAAACCCGGAATATCAGTTTTGACAAAGGGTTATCCGGAATTGGCTATGTTCTGGAATATTTGATACAGAACCGTCTGGTGGACGCAAGGTTTGATGAATTGTTTGCGGCACAGACAGAGCTTGTCGTTTCGGAGTTGGAGCGTATCATGAAAGAGGATCTGTCAAAGTGCCTATCTCAAGTACGTACCTTGCGTTTCCTTCTTGGTTCGGGAAATGGTGAGTACATTTCTTTGGCAATCTCATACTTGGATGTTTTACAGGAACGGATTAACGAGGTCTTTCAGCAGATTCTTTCAAGGGACAGGATCTATGATCTTGATCTGCTGGCAAATGTCTGGAACTGCCTGCTTTATACTATATCCCTTTTGAAGGATTATCCCATCCGTCAGGATGTCCTGAAAAACTATGGGCATCTTTACCGATCCGGAATGCTTAAATATGATTTTGAGACCCGATATTGGTTTCAGGTTTTGGGCATGGAAGAGCGGTGGATGGAAACCCCGGCGGACCTATCCGGCAGAATTTTGTGGGAACAAAGGATGGCCGATGTATTCTTGTCCGGTCTAAGGGAACATTCCCATTTTCTGGTCATTCATGGACACAATTCCTTGCTGGAAGGATTGGGGCAAAAGCTTCTTGTCGGTGATAAAGACAAAATGGAAAAGGAACTGGAGCGTATTGTTCCGGGAAAGACAAAAAAACTGAGTCTTCGGAATGGAATCCCCAGATTGGTGTTGTCTTTGATTTATATGAATTCAGAGCCTTCAGTCCGCAAAAGACTGTGGCCGGTATTAATGGATTAAACCAAAAGATATGATGAGAAAAGATCATTTTGTCCAAAAGCAGATTGTGGTTATGGTCATGAGTGATGAGAGTAACTTTTCCGGCGTAGGGCGTTTTGCCCAATGTCTGCTGGACGGGCTTTCTGCTTTGGAGGGGATCAGATTCTGTTATATACATCTGGTTCAGGATAAGAATCAGATTTTTGTTAAAAAGATCAAACATCCTCATTTTGTGGAAGTACGCATTCCCCTTCCTTTAAATATGAGCGAGATGATCCGTCAGGGATATTGGAGCGAAGCATATAATCTGTCGGTATATCCTTATTTGAAGGATTTGTTGGAGGATGGATGTATTTTGCATCTGAATACTGTGAATCTGATCGATCTGGCATTGTTTCTGAAAAAAAGAAAACGGTGCAGCATCGTTTCTCATCTTCATTGTCTGCCATGGAAGGCTAATTATAATACGAATCGGCAGAAGTTTAATATGCTATATGAACTGCAACGTAGTGGAAAAGTGGAACAGAAAGACATATCACGCTTTTTTCAGATACGTTCTGAGGCTGATTTTTATTTTAAATCTGACCGTATTGTCTGTGTTACGGAATGTGCCCGGAAATTTTTGCGCGATATTTTGCGGATACCGGATTCAAAGATACGTGTGGTTTATAATGGAATGAGGGACAAGGCGGGGGAGGTTGTCCACAGGTCAGACACCAGCCCTTTTCAATTGATTTATGTAGGAACTTTGTCTGCAAGTAAAGGATTGCCATTTATTCTGGAAGCGTTGAAACTGGTTCAATCCCGGGGCTATCGGGTCAAACTGAAAATAGCCGGAAAGACGACGGACAGAATGCGGGGCTACTTACAGTCAAAATATAGTCATCTTGATTTGGATTTTTTGGGTTTGGTGCCTTTTGAGGTCTTGGCTGATATATATAGGACTAGTGATGCGGGAATCATTGCTTCCTTGCAGGAACAGTGTAGCTATGCGGCTATAGAAATGATGATGTTCGGACTTCCGGTTGTTTCAACCGAAGTTGACGGACTGAGGGAATTGTTTACCGATAAGACAAATGCTTTGCTCGTACCTGTAAAATTTTCTTTGTTAAAAGGACTTGGAGCAGATATTGAAAGGATGGCAAAGCAGATTGTTTACCTGATGACTCACCGTTTGCAAACTTTGTGTATGGGACGCAACGGGCGGAAACAATATGAGAACCGATATACTGAGGAAGTGATGATGAAAAATATAATGGATGTTTTTTGTGAATTAGATGACAATTTGTAGACTATGAGAGTAAATGTCAGTGTTTTGATGCCGGTTTTTAACGGAGAAAAATGGATTGCGGAAGCGATAGACAGTGTATTGAATCAGAGTTATACGGATTTTGAGCTTTTGATTCTGAACGATGGTTCTACGGATAGTACAGAGCAAGTCATTCTTTCATATAAGGATAAGCGGATAAAATATGTGAAAAGGAATCATGATTTCATTTCTGCTTTAAACGATGGCTTGAGGATGGCACAAGGAAAATATATTGCCCGGATGGATGCGGATGATGTGATGCATCCGGACCGATTGAAGATTCAGGTGTCTTTAATGGAAAGAAATCCGGAGATAGATTTCTGTAATTCCTGGTTTACCTTGCTTACGAACGAAGAGCATAATCATATGGTAGTCCGGAAGCACAGTGGCTTGGTACTTAGGCCGTCATTAGTTCTGTTGGGTGAGAATATATTCTGTCATTCTGCGATGATGATGAAACGTTCTTTTCTGGTCCGGCACGCACTGGAATATGAAAAGGATTTTATCTACGCTGAGGATTATCGAATGTGGACAAGAGCGGCAGAGTATGGAGCTGTTTTTTATGTTGAACCCCAGTCTTTGCTTTTTTACCGTTATTCATCTGAACAGGTATCAAGGACTAAGGCTTCTCAGCAACGGATTTCCGGGCAAAAGGTTAAAGAGGAACTCGTAAACTGGATGGTAGGTCAAGTTCATGAAAAGGAACTGGCGGAGCGATTCTACACGTTATTGAAAGAGATGAAATCCAAGAATATGCTCCGTGAAGAATTACTTTATAGATATGTTTACATGTTGTTCAAACAGAATCTGTCATAATTAGGTTTTATGAGTCAAATGAACGAGGAACATGATGCTTTAAATAGGCAAAAGCATAATTATAGCGAAGAAGTGCGGGATATAGTGGACCGCATGCCTACCCGTTGGGCGATGTGGACGGCACTGATCACTTTTATATTGATCGGTGTGGTGTTCATATTGGGCTTTGTCATCAAGTATCCGGATACGGTGTTTGGTGAAATTACTGTTACTTCGGAATCCGCTCCGGTCCGGTTGAGCGCTCAGTCTTCCGGCCGTCTGCGTCTGGTACGCCGGAACGGGGAGAGTCTGAAGAAGGGGGATTATGTGGCTTATATGGAGAGCGGGGTAGAATATCCGGACTTTCTGTGGCTGGACCGTTTTCTGGATACGGTGGATATCCATAAGTCCTTTATGATTCCCAACCGGAAGCTATTGTTGGGGGATATGACTTCCGCCTACAACAGTTTCGCACAGAGCAAGTGGAAACTGGATCTGTTGCGTCATTCGGGACTGTATGACAATATGCGCTCTTCCTTGAGGGAGCAGATCCGTGCCGACCGCGCCCTGATGGAAAGCCTGCTTCGTGAAAGGGAGGTAAAGCGGGAACTGCTGGACGGAGCCGGAAAACTGTTGCATGAAGACAGTCTGCTGATGCTGGAGAAAGGGATTAGTAAAGAGGCTTATCAGAGCCGGCGGGATGAATGGCTGAACCGTAGGGAGGCCTGTCAAAATGTAGAAAGTAACAGGCTGGTTAAGGAGGCGGATATCAGTCGGAGTAATTTGGAGATGGTTCGTACCGATATAGAAGAACAGGAAGCTTTGCTGTCCGCGTATTCTGAACTGGAGTCGGCATTCAACGCTTTGTGCAATGTGGTACGTTTGTGGAAGGAGCATTACCTTTTTGTTTCTCCCGTTTCCGGGGAGCTGGAATATTTAGGTTTTTGGAAAGAATATGCCTTTGTAGACGCGGCGCAGGAGTTGTTTTGTATCATCCCCGAGGAAGGGAGAATTGTGGGTGAAGTATATCTTTCGCCTTCCGGTGCGGGAAAAGTAAAAACGGGTCAGGAAGCTGGTGTGAAGCTGATGGATTATCCGTATGATGAGTTCGGGAAACTGACCGGACGGGTGGCCTCCGTATCCATGATGACTCGTAAAATTGGTACTCAGGAAGGAACTGCAGAGGTTTATCTGGCACTGATTGATTTCCCGGATGGAGCGAAAACCAATTTCGGACAACGGCTCAGACTGAATCCGGAGAGCAAGGGAACTATAGAAATCATTACCAAACCGAAAAGGTTGATCCAGCGTCTGTTTGACAACCTTAAATCAAAAACCGAGAAATAACCGCTTATGTTTAAACGTTTTCCTATTGAATATCAGATGGACTCACAGGATTGTGGGCCCGCCTCCCTGAAGATGATTGCCAAATTTTATGGTAAGTACTATTCTTTGCAATATCTTAGAGACAAATGTGGCATTACCAAACAGGGAGTGTCCCTGCTGGATATCAGTACCGGAGCCGAGTCTATCGGCTTGCGTACACTTGCCTTGCGGTGCAGTCTGGATGATGTGGTCTATAAGGTGCCCTTTCCTGCCATTCTTTTCTGGAACGAGAATCATTTTATCGTAGTTTATCGGGCAGGCAAGAAACACGTGTGGGTGGCCGATCCCATGAAAGGGCGTGTGCGCTATACATACGAAGAGTTTGCCAAGGGATGGTGTGATCGGGAAACTCATTTGGGGGTTCTGTTGGCTGTGGAGCCTACAGCGGGATTCAAGGACTCCAAAGCTGAAAAAGAAATGCAGAAAAACAGTTTTCTCAGCATCCTGAAATATTTCTATCCTTATAAAGGAAATTTCTCCGTAATCTTGTCTGTCATGCTTTTGGTCACGGCCTTGCAGGGGATGCTTCCCTTTATTTCCAAGGCTGTGATTGATGTGGGCATTCAGACATCGGACGTGAATTTTATCAATATGGTTCTGGTCGGGAATATCAGTATTCTGGTCAGTGTGATGGTCTTCAATGTGGTGCGTGACTGGATTTTAATGCATATTACAGCCCGGGTAAATATCGCTTTGATTTCCGATTATCTGATCAAGCTGATGAAGCTTCCGGTAAACTTTTTTGAGAACAAACTGTTGGGAGATATTCTGCAACGGGCACGTGATCATGAGCGTATCCGTAGTTTTATCATGAACAACTCGTTGGCTTTGGTGTTTTCTACATTCACGTTTCTGGTGTTTTCCCTGATCCTGTTATATTATAACCGTGTTATTTTCCTGATTTTTCTGGCCGGCTCTGTGCTGTATGTTCTGTGGGTCTTGGTGTTCCTAAGTATCCGGAAAAAGTTGGATTGGGAATATTTTGAACTCATTTCCCGCGATCAGAGTTATTGGGTGGAAACGGTCAACGCCATTCAGGACATCAAAATCTATAATTACGAGAAACACCGCCGCTGGAAATGGGAGGAGATTCAGGCCGGGCTTTACCGGGTGAACAAAAGGGTGCTTGCCGTTACGAATATGCAGAATCTGGGTGCGCAGTTTATTGAGAGCGTGAAGAATATGGCCATCGTCTTTTTCTGCGCCACGGCAGTGATTCGGGGAGAGATTACTTTTGGTGTGATGATTTCCACACAGTTTATCATCGGTATGCTCAACGGACCATTGATCCAGTTTATCAATTTTGTAATCTCAGCGCAGTATGCCAAGATCAGTTTTCTGCGTATGAACGAGATCCGGCAGCTGGATGATGAAGAAGAACTTTTATCCGTGGGGGGCACGACAGTGCTCCCGGAATGCCGGGATCTGGTGTTGGAAAAGGTCATGTTTCAATATACTCCGAATGCTCCCTTAGTACTTAAAAATATTTATCTGCGCATCCCCCAAAACAAAGTGACAGCGATTGTCGGAGGAAGCGGTAGTGGCAAGTCTACCCTATTGAAGTTGTTGGTCCGTCTGTATAAACCCACTTATGGAGATATCAAGATGGGCGGGATGAATGTTACGGCCATCAACTTGAGACAATGGCGTAACCTTTGCGGCGTTGTGATGCAGGAAGGCAAGATTTTCAGCGATACGGTTTTGAACAATATTGTTCTGGATGATGAACATCTGGATCATGACCGGTTGCATGAGTGCTGCCGCATAGCACAGATAGAAGATGAGATCAATGCCATGTCCAAGGGATTCGATACGCTGATCGGAGAAACCGGGCGTGGTTTGAGCGGGGGACAGAAGCAGCGTCTTTTAATTGCCCGGGCTTTATATCGTAATCCCCAGTATTTGTTTTTGGATGAAGCTACCAATTCTTTGGATACCATTAATGAGCGGAAGATTGTCGATGCTTTGAATAAGGCTTATGAACAGCGCACTGTGGTCGTTATCGCACATCGTCTGAGTACCATCCGTAATGCGGATCAGATTGTGGTGCTTCATCAGGGACAAATTGTGGAGGTGGGCAATCATGAGGCATTGATGGAGCGGAAAGGTCTGTATTTTCAATTGGTTGTCTCTCAAAGAGATCAGTTCGAATGATGAAAATATTCTATTTATAATCTTTTATTAGCCCTTTAATGTTTTTTTATGAAAAAGTTAAATTCTATGACATTGGATGCTCTTAGAGCTGTTATTCCTGTTTTAAGTGAGAAAGAACAATCTGCTTGTATCGGTGGAGGAAGTGGTAGCGAGTTGACTCCATTTTCTATGGAGGAATTTACTGGACTATTCCATGATGGGATTTGGAAAGGTGGATATGTTCAGTTGGAAAATGACGGGTTAAGTAGTTCCATTTGTTATGTCAGTTCTACGGGCGGGATTGAAAACTATTCAGGTGATTCGGCTGTGGGAGTGAAAGCTCTGGCTGCCCGAATCGGTTCTGGTTCTGTTGATGATGAACCTACACCTAATCATGATGGTTGTACTTGTGGGGCAGATTGTGATCCTTGTATGACAGGATCCGGTTGTGAAGATTGTTTGGCACGTTTGGAAGGATCCGGCCTGATTGATGATTCCGGTTTAATAGACAATTCTGGCGAATTAGATGGAATATGTTCCGGTTGTACAACTTGTGAAGAGTCTGGTTCCGGCTGTTGGAGTGAATGTGAGACTTGCCATGGTGATGAGGAAGGTGATGAGAATGTAATAGAATTGCCCGAGATAATTGTAACTCCGGGAGGTAATTCCGGAAATAGTGGTGGTGATAATAACTCCTCTGGTTCAGGGAACTCCGGAACGGACTTTGGTGGAATAATAGGTGGTGATATTATAAATAATAATCATAATAGTGGCGGAAATACCGGAGGAACAGGTAATTCTGGGAATACTTCCAATAATAATACTTCCAATAATCACGATAGTGATAAAGTAATTTCTGATGATATTTTAGGAAAAACTCAATTTCATGGGTTCTTACAGAGTGATCAGAAAGGCTGTTTTGATAGATGTAAAGAAATGTTGGCAGAAGTGGGATGTAGTTTAAATAACAAATTAAATGATATAGCAATGGCAACCTATGATAAAAATGGTCGAGTAACAGGTGCATGTTCAGAATCACAAAATGGTATCTCATATATCGAAGAACAATTGAAAAAGGGTAATCCTGTAATTGTATCAGTTGACTATAAAAATACAACTTCTATGGGTAGTGGTCGAAACGATAAAGCTGGAGATCATTTTATAATTATAGTAGGAGGAAGTCTGAATACCGGTTTTCATTATTTCGATCCTGCTACAGCCTATACAAATAAGGGAACCAGTACTGGTAATATCTTACAATATAAGAATGGGCTTTTGATAGATGAATCTACTTGTGTGGGAGAAAAATATACGGTATCAGGAGTCAGAATTAATTTATAATAAATTGGTTTCTTATGTTTAATAGTTATTTGATATAAATTGTGTTTGTATGAGAAAAATATTTCTTTGGTTGTTTCTTTCTTTCCTTACTGGAATATTTCCGGTAAGTGCTGATACTGAAAGGGAGACTGCTTATCGACACTTTAAGTTGGGTTTCGGGCAATGGAATGCCGAGGAGTTTTCTTTGGACTTGTTTGGCAAGGGAGAAGTCTGGGGGGACAATGTAGCCAGCGGCTCCGATACGTTGTTTTTGCCCAAAATGATTGACGAAGATTACGAAGGTGTCGGCAGCATTGTGTGCCATAAAGGTTCAGTCATTCCTTACAAAAATCTGGATGTGGCCTTTTTCCGTATAGATTGCGAACTGAACCACAAGGGCTGGAATTTTACGGATTACGTGATGGCCACTTATACTCCAAACGGTTTCCCTTTGGATTATCGGGTATTGGGGCGCGAAGGATTTGCCCCTTGTATGGGTGATGTGTATTATTTCCGTTTGAAAGGCAACCTGGACAGTATGGTCTTTGTGTCCGATCAGGCTTCTTGTCTGAATGAACAGCAGTTGGCCGACTTTGGAAACCAGGATTTTGAAGTGCGCCGCATGCGTTATGAGATCCGTGGCGACGGCCGGATTATCGGCATACAGACTCAGAAAGCCTGGAAGGAAATAAAGGAACGCGATGCGGAGGATGTGTCTGTTTCCTTTGCCGATTATCTGTCTCTGTTTCGTCCTTTCGGTGATTGGGACGATGTGAAGAATCTGTTCTCTTTAGAGAGTCGGAAAAAAGCAACTGCGGCAAAAGGCGGAACTTCTTCGGACTCGGATGAGCCGTTGAGTGTGGGTTACGTCCGTCGCTTCATCCCCGACGGAATAGATCCAACCTGTGAGAAACGGACCATTGGGTGGTACCCATTGTACACCTTCCGTTCCGGTAAATATGTGGTTTGCTCCTTGTACAAGTTCGGTGACGTGCCGAAAGCCTATAATTATCCGAATCGGGAAGGTCTTCTGGTGATCTATAACCCCGATGGTAAGATTGTAGATGCTCGTCTTTTGGCACGGCATGGCGATTTATGGACCAGTGAGCTTGACGGAACGATGCGTCCGTTCCGTTTACAGGTCAAACAAATGTCCTTGTCTTCCCTTTCCGATGAGTCTTGCATGGTAACCGATTGTGAGTATGTTTTGGATGAGTGCGGGATTATTCAAGGGACTCTTTTGCGGGTGACGGAGAAAAAAGGTAAGGATGTTCTGAAACAACTGTTTCAGGGCGAATAGTGCCTGATTGGTCTGATTTCGCTGAATGATAATTTTTGAAATGTGAATCAGGATTTGATGGCATTTTCTGATTCACATTTTTAATCAAAAATTGAATACCTTATGAGAAAGTTTTTTTAATGTTATATTTATTGATAGGCAGTGCTTGTTTTGCTTTTGAAGCAGATTCCATAGTCTACTATCATTATGCTTATGTGAAACCGGTGCCGCAACCGGCAGAAGATGAAATTATTGCTTTGCGCTATTATCAAAAGGCTATTGATCTTGTTTTTGGGGAACAACGGATGAGTTTGATGATGCTCGTGAGGGATATTTGCCGATTTTTTTTGTCTTGTCCGGTGAGAATCTTGTTCTGAAAGAGGATACTCTTTCTTTTACTCTTTCTATAAAAGGGGAGAAAGTGTTTGAACGTCCCGTCCCGGTCACCTGTTTCTCCAGTGAACTTGTCAAGGGTATCCCTCTTTCTGTCAATTCCTATCATTTTACTAAATTTTTGGATGATAAAAGATTCCTGCTTCTGAAAAAGGATTCTGTATTGTACCTGATTGATCCGGCAAAAGACTCAAGTAAACGCTTTGAGCGTAAGCCACTGGGTGAGATCATGAAATTAAAGCGTGTATTGAAAGATTATTGATCTAGAGAGGATAATGGAGAAATTAACTGTTTTGATTAGAAAGCTGGCGAGTAGCGTCGTCTTGAATTCGGCAGCAGTGAATGCTTCCGGATTAAATTCGGGCAGGATGGGCTGCTCGCTCGCTTTGTATGAGGCATCACAAGTATTGGGTGATGATTATCTGGAGGATGAAGCCTTTATGCTTTTGCAGGAATCCATACTGAGCCAAATGGATGATCTTGGTTTCCATAAAGGGTGGTCGGGGATAGGATTTGCTTTAATGTATCTGATCAGGAACAACTATCTGGAGGCTGATCTTGGAGAGGTTTTTGGAGAACGTATGGAGCAAATTTGTGTTTTTCTAGAAGATAAGTTGAGGAAAAATGTTTTGTTCATAGCAGAAGAGCTTGAAATGCTGTATTTTGTGAATGAAATGGCCTTATGTGACCACTCAAAAAGATGGGAGAAGATACGAAACCGGATGAATGAAAAAGCGGATGAGAAAATTTTGAATCTGATTGACCGGTGTTCCAAGACAACAGTTAATATTTCACGTTCTTCTGTCCAAAATCAGTTGAACGCCTACCTGAATTATCGTCTTCCGGAGGAGAACCGGAAGAGCATGGAACTCGTGATTGAAAAATATATGGATCTTTATCATCGGGGACTTTTGCCGGATAACTTGGTCACTTATCTGCAGATCAGTAAAATATTAGGTAATAAGTATAGTCTGGACGGGCATTATGGATTGGATTGGAAAAACAGGTTATACGTGGCTCCTCTTTCCTATCAGACAAGTGTGTTGGCTTTGGATTTGGAGACCTCCGGGGAGCAAGGCCCGTCGGCCAAATGGATTGAAAGCATGTATCTGACTCCTGATTGGAAAGAGACGGAACAGAATATTGTGGCCTATATCTATAAGGCAAGTCCTATGTTCGGGCTGGGAAACGGGCTTTCACGTCTGTTGATTTTACTATGTATGTATATGAAGTTAAAGGATAAGCGTGATGTAAGTCCGATGGTAAAACTTTTGACATTATGAATCCGATACATCTTTATATTATGAGTATGTCCGGGTCTGGAACCGTTTCCGGAGTGGACCGCTACGTTGATGAACTGGCTCAGGGAATGTCTATGAAGCCGGACATGAGAGTTGTCCTGTTAAAATTCAGACGGGACAAGAAGCATATTTTTATCCGGCAAGAGGAGAAAAACGGATATGTGCGGATAACTGTTCCGTTACCGGTAAATCTTTCAGAAATCATTTCTCAGCCTTATTGGATGGGGAAATATTGTAAGCATGTTTTTGAACTTCTTAAAGAGGAATTTCAAAATAAGGAACGGTGTGTGCTGCATTTAAATACACTGAATCTGATAGATTTTGCTCTTTATGTAAAAAGCCGGATTCCATGTAAGATTGTATCTCATTTACATTGTATCCCATGGAAGGGGCTTTATAATACGGATAAGAATCGTTTCAATCGTCTGTTTCAAAGTTATTATTATCGTAAACTGTATTCTCCCTCCCGATTGTATGTATTTCGGGATTATGAGGAAAGATCATATAAGGAATCCGATGCAATAGTTTGTGTTACTTCTTGTGCCAGAGATTTTCTTCGGAATCTGTTTCCTGTTCTCCCTCCCGTGTTTGTGGTTCGTAATGGAATCCGTGATTTAGGTGGAGAGAAAAAATACACTTTATCTTCTGAAAAAGAGATAAAGTGTATTTATGCAGGTAATATGAATGCGAGCAAGGGGTTGCATTTTATTTTGCGGGCTCTTCAGCTGGTGTATGAGAAAGGCCGGAGGCCTCGGTTATATATTGCGGGAGCATGTTCTGAAGATATTCAGGTAAGATTGAAGATGAGTTACCCCAACATCCGGTTGGATTTCTTGGGAGAACTTTCCTTGGAACAGCTTTGTACTTTTTACCGTAAGTGCGACTTGGGGATAATCGCCTCTTTGCAAGAGCAGTGCAGCTATGTTGCCATAGAGATGATGATGAGCGGTCTGCCTGTTGTGACAACTGATGTGGACGGACTCTCTGAAATGTTTGTGGACCGTTACAATTCTTTGAAAACAAAAGTGAACTTCTCCAGAGTTTCCGGCTTGGAAGTGGATGTCTTTCAGATGTGTCGTCAGATTGTCCGTCTGATAGATGATCCGAAGTTGAGGCATAAGATGGGATTGCATGCCAGAGCACGTTTCTCGAACTGCTTTTCATCAGATGCCATGATTGAGGACACTTATTGTATATATTGTGGATTATTCAAAACAAATATGTGATATGGAAATTATGCCAATAACGGTGCTGATGGTCGTATATAACGCTGAAAAATATTTACGTGATGCGATTCGAAGCGTGTTGAACCAGTCTTTTAAGAATTTTCTTTTTCTGATCGTTGACGATGGATCTACTGATGACACTGTATCTGTCATACGCTCCTTTCAAGACAGGCGGATACGTATGTGTCTGCATGAGCATGATTATATTGCATCTTTAAACTTTGGTCTGGAACAGTGTGAAAGTAAGTATGTCGCCAGGATGGATGCGGATGATCTGATGCATCCTGACAGGTTACGGGTACAATATGCCGTGATGGAAGAAGAACCCTCCATTGATATTTGCGGAACGTGGATGTATGGTTTTAAGGATACGATTCGGAATGGTGTTCGCTTTGCGGCATTGTCCGGTATTATTGAGAAGCCTCTGAAGCATCTTTTTGAGAAGAATGTCTTTTATCATCCAACCATGATGTTCCGAACTTCTTTTTTTAAGAAACATGGTTTGAAATACGAGGAATATCCTTATGCCGAGGATTATAAACTATGGTTTGAGGCTGCCAAATGTAAGGCGAAGTTTTATGTAGAACCTCAGCCTTTGTATTATTATCGGAACAATGACACGCAGGTCAGTGTTGTTCGGAAGCATGATCAGGCCAAGACAAAAGCCCGTATACAAGAGGAAATCCTTTGTCATTTACTGTCCAGATCCTCTTATCGTAATTTGTTCTATAAAAACTATCAAAATCAAAAAGAATTGGTGCAGAAGGGACTCTTGTCGTATACTACAATGTTTTCTTTCTTTCGGATTCTTTTTAATGAAAGTGAACCTGAAGTGTATTTTTGAAAGGGGGACTTATGAGAATCGCGTTTCTTTCTTCATTGGATCCGGGGAATATCCGTAATTGGTCCGGGACTTTATATTATATATATCATCAGTTGCAAAAGAAGCATCAGGTGACCTGGGTGGCCGGAGATTTGATGGCTTATGCCCGGAAAAAGCAACAGGGAAGCGGATATTCGCTTTATCGTATATTGAACGGGCATAGCGCCTTTTTCGGGAAAATATTGTCGCACTTCTTTTTACGGGAGTCCTATGACTTGATTCTTTGCAGGGATGATTTCTTTCTGGCCGATCTGGTAACGGACATTCCGGTAATTTATATCGGAGATACCACATACCGCCTGTTCCGGTCTTATGATCCAAAACCTTATCATACTTGGGACAGAATATCGGATGATCTGGAACGTCGGAGCATCCAGAAGGCTGACCGTCTGATCTATTCATCGGAGTGGGCCGCAAGCAGTGCCGTAACGCATTACGGAGCGGATCCGGAAAAAGTCACCGTGCTGGAATTTGGGGCGAATCTTTCCGTTCCGGAGCCTTTTCCTTTGGGAAAGACAATCCGGGACGGGCAGTGTCATTTATTGTTTATCGGACGGGAATGGGAAAGAAAAAGAGGGCAATTTGCTTTGGAGGTATATCAGGCCTTGAAAAAACTTACTGATTGCACGGTGTCACTTTCTTTGGTTGGGTGTACTCCCCCTTTTGAAATAGAGGATGATGGGGTTATGGTATATCCGGATCTGGATAAACGTAAGGTCCAAGATTGCGTTTTCCTGGACTCTCTGTTTCGTAAATCTCATTTTCTGATTGCGCCTACTTGCTTTGAGTGTTATGGAATTGTGAATTGCGAGGCAGCCGCTTATGGCCTTCCGGTAATGACTTCTGATGTGGGAGGGATTCCCCAGATTATACATTCCGGAGAGAACGGATACCTGTTTTCCTTGTCGGATACTCCGGATATTTATGCTCAGGTAATCCATGGATTGTTGCAGAATATTGCTGAATATGAGCGGATGAGCGGGAATGCGCTTGAAAGCTATCGGACGCGTCTGAATTGGGAACGTTGGGGAAAAGTGATGGATGGTATCATGGAACAACTTGTGGAGAGTAGTAAACATCTCATTCTTTCTACCTATGTTGCGTATGTTCCGGAAAAGAAGGAGGTAAAGAAAAGATTATCGGCACAGTTTAACGGTCGTAAAGAGTTTAATTGCATTTGGATGGCAGTTAAAGACATGAAAAATATTGATTTGTGGAATTGTCTGGTGAAAGCAGTTAAGGATGCAATGGAAAAGGAAGAAGAAGTCATTTCCTTTTGTCTGGAAAGTCATTCCTTTACAGTATATTATACCTATCCCATGTTTTTACGGAATGTTTTGAATGCGCATCAGAAGCATATGGATTTGTTATTGGGTGGTAAGAGTAGACCTGTTCAGTTCTTTGTTATCTTTGCTTCTTTATTTGAGAAGATCTTGTTGTATGATTTTCAAGAAGCGGATTCATTGGAGACTGTTTTGCTTGAATTAAGTCAGCAGACACTGGTTTTTTATCCTGATTTATCGAATGAATTTGTCTGAAATAAATATTCTCCAACCTGTGAATTCCGTTTATCGTTTCCTGGCCACAGCATATCCGTAAAGGTAAGACATCGGACGCCCTGTTCTCACAGATTGATTTGTTCCGCTCTTTTGGAGAATTGCTTCAGGCCCGTCTGCCACAGGGATCGGCACCGGATAGCGAGAACCATCTGACAATTTTGTTGGGGTATGATGCGCAGGGACGCGATTATGTGATTGAGCAGAACGGGCAGAAGGCTCAGGAACTGAAGGCGAAGCTTCAGGCAGTGAGAGAGGGACGGATGTGATAGGTAGCATTTCTGGAGAAATGACTTCTCCGAATATTTTTCTTTATAAACGGGGGATAAGTCTATTTTAATATTATCTTTGCGTAAAACTTAAAAAAGAAGACCATGATGAAATATCCGATAGGCATTCAGAGCTTTGACCAGCTTATTGAAGACGGTTATATGTATGTAGACAAAACCGATTTGATTTACAAGTTGACTCATGAGGGAAAAATCTATTTTCTGAGT
>OKWR01001337.1_pt1 | contig 17185 bp, 15 predicted proteins | sample 1607101 | NCBI WGS metagenome assembly OKWR01 (sample SAMN04414076, study PRJEB24778) | human gut metagenome | material: faecal | host: Homo sapiens
ATGGGACCAGTCGCTGCTTCGCGCAAATTGTAAACATTAAACGACAGTCCCTAATCTAATGATGAGACCGGATGTGAGCATTCTCACTCATACGCATAATATTGAGCGAACAGATATTCCAATGAGACCAACAAGGGATGCGAGTATCTGAAGTTATCATTGGAAATGATGTTTGGATCGGAATGCGAGTGATTATCATGCCTGGTGTGAAAGTTGGCAATGGTGTCGTTATCGGCGCAGGAGCTGTCGTGACTAAAGACGTTCCAGATTATGCAATAGTCGGTGGTGTGCCTGCACGAATAATAAAGTTTAGAAAATGAAAAATATCTTGGTAGTTGGTGCCTTTGGTTATGAGAATAATCAACTTGATGGACAAACCATAAAAACAAGGAATGTGTATGGCCTTCTTCAAAGGAAACATAAAGGCAAACTTTCATATATAGATACTTTATCTTTAAGAAGAAAGCCATGGTTAGGATTTGAAATGTTATATAAACTTATAACTTGCAACACTTTGATAATTCTACCATGTTTAAATAATCTTACTGTCTTGTTTCCTGGTTTTTACTATATGTCTAAAATCTTTCGATTTGACATTATCAGTATATGTATAGGTGGTTGGCAAGTAGAGTATTTTCTTGGAAGTGAAAAGTTTAAATGTCATCCCTTGCAAATGGAGATGAGTAAAAAAATAAAGGCTTTTCTTCCCGAGATGATAAGAGTTAACAAAGATTTAATAAATCAATGCGGTTTTACCAACACCGAAGTTTTTCCAAATTTTCGTAATTTTCATAGAATCACTCAAATAATTACTAATGAGAGAGGATTGAGATTAGTATTCATGGCCAGAGTTAATAAAATGAAGGGATATGATGTAATCTTTGATTCTCTCCACTTCATTAGGGAGAATTGTCCTGGCAGTAAAGTTGATTTCTACGGAGGTATTGCTTCCGAAGATAAGGATGATTTCATGAACAAGGTAAAAGCAAATTGTGATATAGCATCTTACAAAGGGGTGTTAACACCAGAAAAAATTCATGATACTTTAAATAATTACGATGTACTGCTTCTACCAACAAAATACTATACAGAAGGATTCCCTGGCAGCATTTTGGATGCATACATATCTGGTATCCCTGTTATCGTGACGGAATGGAAGCACGCTCATGAATTTGTTTCTGATAAGAATACAGGTATTATTATTCCATTTAATAATAATCAAGAAGCATTCAACAATTCAATTTTAAGCCTTTATATGGATAGAAACAAACTAAATTATATGAAGAGTGCTGCATACAAGGAAGCAGATAAATACTCTGACGAAGCGGCATGGGCGATCCTCAAAAAATATTTATAATATGTTAGTATTCACCGGAGATATTAATCTTACCGACTGGTATTTCAATGTGGGCTTTGGTATCGGTACCAGAATAGCCAATGGTTTCGACCCTTTTCGTAAGCTGAACCGCAACGCAAATGAACTTTGGGTTGGCAATTTCGAAGGAGTGGCATCAAATGTAACAGATAAAGTAGGCTACGATGGAGAGGTGTTTAGAGTCCAACCAAGAGTTTTGCAAAATCTTAATCACTTTGATGTGTATGGTCTTGCCAATAATCATGCAATGCAACATGGTAAAGAAGCGTATCAACAGACATTTGATGCTATATGCGGATATGGTTCAAAATGTTTCGGATCCAATTGGCAAAGGTCCGTTGTGATGAACCACCAAGGAAGAACGGTGTCGTTCACAGGTATGTGTCTTCGCATTGATGATTTTACGGATGATCCTTCATATTGGTATAATCCAGAATATAAGGAAATAGAAAAAGAACTAAAATCATTGCCAGTTGGTGCTTTCAAAGTGCTTTATGTCCATTGGGGGAATGAATATATAAATCGTCCTTCGTCTGCGCAAAAGAAGTTTGCCCATTGGCTGATTGATGCTGGTTTTGACCTTATAATAGGTATGCACCCTCATGTGCTTCAAGGCTATGAGGAGTATAATGGTAAATATATATTCTATTCACTTGGCAACTTCGTTTTTGAAATGGCTTGGGAACCTACAAAAATAGGTGCAATAGTTAAGTTTGACCTTGATACGAAACTACCATTTGTAGAATATATACATATTGAGAACGACTGTACTCCTGTTGTAGTAGATGAAACCAAAATACCTGCTGAATGGCGATTTTCCTACTTAAATGAAGTTCTTAAGAAAGAAGATAACTCAGAGCAATATCATGCGGAAATAAGCAGAAACTATGCTGCTTACAGGAAAGCCAATCACAGATATATTATAAACAATATAATTAAACATCCTGCTGTAGGAAAATGTCTGTTGAAGGACTTTATAAAACGAAGATTTTTGAAAAAATAATGAGCGGGGCGAGTTAAGTCGAATCAAATAGTTGCTCATAATAAGAATATTAAATGACAAACATAAAATTTTTATTAATATGCATTTTATCACATCACCAAAAAAGAAAAAACTGATAACACCAATACTTAAGTTGGTAACTTGGCTAAATCCAAAGATGCCTGCGACAATGATTCAGATTCGCTATTTGCTTCGCATGAAACGTTTTGCGAATCTCCGAAATCCACAGGATTTGAATGAGAAAATCCTGTGGATGACTCTTCATTCAGACACAACGGAGTGGAGTCGTTTAGCGGATAAGAACGAAGTGAGAGGGTATATCAAGGAATGTGGACTTGAAGACACACTTGTAACGCAATATGGATTATATAATTCTATGGCAGAAGTCGATTTCAATAAGTTACCTAATGCTTTTGTTCTAAAGCCTACTCATGGCTCGGGTGACGTCGTTGTTGTACGAGATAAGTCGAAGGCTGACCTTGAAGGGATTCGCACTAAGATTCAGAATGAATTGGACGAACATATCTGTACAAGTGCAGCAGAGTTGCATTACACTCGCATTCCTCATAGAGTAGTTGCTGAGGAACTTTTGATAAATGATCCTGTATCTGAAAAGTATTCCTCGACATTGATAGACTATAAGATTTGGTGTTGTAATGGAAAGGCCCAGTTTATTTGGGTTTGTATGAACCGTTTTGTTCGCAATAAAGACGGTGCGGAGGTTATGACTTATGATAGAGATTGGAATGCTCACCCTGAATATTGTCGCGTAACACCTGATTTTTCTTTGTCTGATCCTATGCCAAGACCAGCTGGCCATGAACATATGCTTGAAGTTGCAGAAAAGTTATCTGCCAAGTTCCCTATTGTTAGAGTCGATCTCTACAACTTAAATGGTAAGATATATTTCGGAGAAATGACGTTCACTTCTTATGGCGCTATCATGGATTACTATACCGATGAATTCCTGAAGAAATGTGGAAGTCTGATTAAGTTACCAAAGGCAACAAAATAACTTTTTATGCAAGATTACGGATTAGTCTCAATAATAACTCCCACATGGGCATGTGCTGATTTTATCGCGGAGACAATAAAGAGTATTCAAGCTCAGACATACCAGAATTGGGAACTGCTTATACAAGATGACTGCTCGAAAGATTACACATTAGAGGTTGTTAAGCCGTTTATGGAAGCTGACAATCGAATTAAATATGAATGCAATCCTCAAAACTCAGGTGCCGCCATTACCAGAAATAATGCTCTACGCAGAGCGACTGGGCAGTGGATTGCTTTTCTGGATTCGGATGATTTGTGGGAGCCGGAAAAGTTAGAAAAACAGCTGGATTTCATGACCAAACACAATTATGATTTCTCATACACCAGATATCAGGAGATTGATAATTATGGACATGAAATGGGAATAGTGGTTGGCGGTCCTAAACATGTAACTAAACTCGGCATGTTCGCATTCTGCTGGCCGGGATGCTTGACCGTGATGTATAATCGGGAAAAAGTGGGGCTTGTTCAGATAGCAGATATCAAAAAAAACAATGATTATGCAATGTGGTTGAAGATATGTCGCTCATTTGATTGTTATCTGCTGGATGAGGTCCTCGCGAAATATCGCCGCGGCCGTACCGGTTCAATTTCATCACATGGTTATTTTACGCTGATACGTTGGCATTATAAGCTATGGCATGATGTTGAAAAAACGAATATAGTTTCTTCAATTTTTTGGACGTGCATGAATCTAGTTTGTGGTCTGTATAAAAAAATAGTATTCATAGAAAAAAAGGAGAATGTCTAATTTATTTTTCGAACTTATTCGAATATCAATACATACTGAAGAACAATTATCCTCTATCCCTTCGGCTCAGGAATGGTTTGAGTTATTTGCGCTAGCTAAAAAACATACAATAATCGGTATTTGTTTCAATGGCGTTCAGTATTTGAATACTAAGCATCCAGAACAAACGACAAATCTTCCTGTTCAATTGAGGATGCAATGGCTAGGAGTTGCCGTAAGCATCCAGAAAAAGAACGAATTGCTGAATAAAAGGTGTACTGAATTACAAGACCTCCTCATGAATGAGGGATTCAAAACAAGTATACTGAAAGGACAAGGCGTAGCTACTCTCTATAGAGCAGTGGCGAACGCTGACCTTTGTTCTCTTCGCCAATCAGGGGATATTGATATTTATGTTGAAGGCGGCATTGAGCAATCATTACAGTATTGTAAGGAAAAATTTGGTGACATCGAGTATGATTATGTGAATGCCCATGCTCCTTTTTTCAATGATGCAGAAGTAGAACTGCACTGGAGACCATTCGTATTCACAAATCTGTGGCGCAATCATAAGGCAGAGCTCTGGTTAAAAAAGGGCAACGTACAAAAAATGATTACAGGGGGAACTGCCGTCTTATCCTCAGGACAGCAGATCATCGTACCAGAATGGGAGTTCAATGCATTTTACCTTATGCAACATTGTTACCACCACATGTTCGAAAGCGGACTTGGCCTGCGTCAGTTAATGGATTACTACTTCTTGTTACGCTCTACCCCGGAAAGTGGCGATCGTTCAAAGATAGAAAGTCTTTTTCGAGAATTTGGCATGATGCGTTTTGCTTCTGCAGTCATGTGGATACTGCAACATATTTTCAAACTCGAAAGCAAGTATCTTATATGCTGTCCAGATGAACATGAAGGGCGATTTATATTGAACGAAGTAATGGCCGGTGGCAATTTCGGCCATCATGATACACGTATTAAAAAGATTAGTAAAGGAAAAATTCAGTTCCTGTTTATCAATATTCAGCACAATTGGCACCTCGCCACTCACTACCCATCAGAGTTCTTCTGGGGGCCAATCTGGCTGGGGTATCACTGGTTTTGGAAAAGACTCTCAAGGCATTGGCTATATGTCTAATTTTTGTCATGTATTTAGGGAAAACAGACATAATCGACCGAAACGATTGGAAACAGATATAAATTGAATTATTGATGAGTCAGATGCAGAAATTGAAGGGATTGTCTGCTGCTTCGCTCAGATTGAAAACATTAAACGACAATCCCTACTTTAGTCCTCATATTATGACCATTCCTAATGATATAGTAAGAAAGCTGAATGACCTTCTTATAGAGGATGTGGCAGGGGCGTTGGGCATTACCGTGACGAAACATAAAGCGCGCTGTTTCATGCACGATGATCATAAACCCAGCCTGACGTTCAACAGCAAGAAGAACATGTTCTTCTGCTTTGTATGCAATAAAGGAGGCGGTCCAATACAGTTGGTGCAGGAGCATGAGGGGTGGACGTTCAAAGAGTCTTGTATCTGGCTGGCCAACCGCTTCAACATCTGGTGGCCGGAGAATGACGAGCAGAAGAAACCCGTGAGAAGGAAAGTGAAGCGGATTTGTCTGCCAAAGAAGGAAGAAACAATAGGTGAATTTGACGAGGAGCTATATACTTGGCTAATAGAAAACGCCAAACTTTCGGAACAGGCCAAGAGGTTCCTCTTTGAGGAGCGACATTTCAAAGAAGAAGTTATAGAACGACTGAATATCAAGTCGGTCACCTTTCCAAAAAAGGCTATTACAATGCTGATAGGCCAGTTTGGTGAGAAGAGGTGCTTGAAGTCTGGGCTGCTGAAGAAAGGACAGTATGGGTTGTACTTCTATTTCTATACACCATGCCTGCTGTTTCCCTACTATGAGAGAGAAGGAAGGCTTGTGGGAGTGCAATCGAGGTATTTGGGAGAACTAGAGGATGCTCCTCGATTTCAGTTTCTGTCATTACGAAAGACAAGGCTCTTCAATCTTCCTATATTGAACACCTTGAAACGAGGCGACAAACTTTTTATCAGCGAGGGGGTCACGGACTGTATAGCTTTGTTATCGTCAGGTCAGAATGCGGTTGCGATACCCAGTGCGACAATACTGCCATTAGAAGATCTAGCGACACTGCGAAGCTACGACCTTCACATGTTCCCTGACCAAGACGATGCTGGGCAGCGGGCTTTCGCGGAATTGCGGATATTCTTCGTAAACCACTACGCTATGCTGAAAGCCGAGAATCTGCCAGAGGGGACAAAGGACTACTGTGACTACTACAGACACTCTTTGCAAAATAATAATACGATAATCTGATTGAAGATGGACAAGGAAAAATACACCTTAACTACTTTGCTCAACGATATACAGGAAGCAGCGATAGACGTCAATGAGGGAGAGGTGGATGAGCGTGTCATACGGGATTATCAAGACAAGCTGATTATTATGCAGATGCTGATTAGGTGTGCATCGATATATAGTGGGAAAGAGTATGAGAATGAAGAGAAGTTGAAGAATGCCATTGATGTAGTGCTAAAAGGTGATGAGCAACTATCGGGCTATATGTTTTTTGTGTCGCAGAACCCACAGTTCAACTACACATGGAGCTATATGAGGAAACGCAGGGAGCGCTTTGGCGAGTATCTTGCCGAGGCCATCAGGTTCCTGAATAATGTGGTGGAAGACATCAATCTATTGGCGAATATGCCGAGAGAGGGGGAAGAGATGCATGTGGTCTTTGGTGACCTAATTGACGTTGACTTATTGGTGGGAACTCCATCCGTGAGGAGCAGTGTACTATGGAAGAATCTCTACCGCGTGGCAGCGGTGAAGAGAGTGTATAATGTCAGTGTGAAGATGAATGAAAATGTGTTGGTAGCAGGCATCAGGAAAGAGTGTACCGACATGAGAAAACTGATGGATATGGTTTTGGAAATGATTAACAAATCAAAAACAGAATTAGTACCATGAAGTTGGTTGACAAAATACTGGACGGGCAGAATATCTTTAACTCGATATACTGCATGGAGTCGTATGTGTTCGAAAAGGGCTTGTTGGATGAAGACGATATACAACTATACTATGCCCTTGCCGACAAGCACAATGTGGAACTGATTGATGGCGTAATAACAGCATGTCAGAAAAGATTACGGTGGCTGTTTGAGGATAAGAACAACCTGTTTAGCGCTAAGGTCTATTTCAAGTTGAAGAAGTATGATCCGGATGAGCAGAAGCTGAGCTTTCGCCCGATGCATACGGCAAAACTTATCGACCTAATATGCATGGTGAGCATCATGAACTGCCTTATGTTCGATGATGACTTGGATGCGGGGAAAAGGAATCTCTCCGACTTGTCGAAACTGCTTCCTCACAATTTTTACGGAAATATACCCAGTACTGATGTTCAGTACCTGTTCCACAGTTGGCAAAGGAAATATAAGGAATACACCGAGGATGTGATTGAGCACTGTCGGGCATATCAGCAGGACCACAGCTACTTGACGGAAGTGTGCCTTGATATCAAGAATTTCTTCCCGTCCATCTCGCCAAAGATGCTGTATGACTATATCATCAGCAAATTGTCGAGACGGTATGCCGATGACAAGGAGGACTTGAGTAAGGCGGTGGCCAAATTGCTTTATTTCAAGATCGAGAAGGAGAATGTGGAGCCGTGGATAGACTACTATTATCCAGATGGCACTGATGTGACGGGAGTAGTGGAGTATATGAGTTGCGGCATTCCGCAGGGCTTGCCCCAGTCGTATTTCTTCGGGAATCTCTGTATGATAGAGGTTAAGGACCTGCTGATGAAGAAGGATCTGTTCAATGGGGATGCCTATTTCTATGTGGATGACTCGGTGATATACATCCAGTCGAAGTTGGACGATGATGAGTTCAAACGGAAGATTTTGGACCTCAACAGTGAGTTGAAAGCGTGGTGTGAAGAAAATGAGAATAGACCGTGCGATATAGAAAAATATATGGGAGTGGACTGTATAGACTTTCAGAAGAGGTTGACATACATTATTCAGTTTCACGAAGAGGGCAAGAGTGTCTTTACACATATCGATGATGCAGACAATCAGTATGGGCCGATATCCAACATTACCCGGGAGACTTCAATGCACTCGAAGCTGGCGTACAATCTGGACGAGATTGATGACCATGTGTCGTTGAAGAAGTTGCAGGCCCTGGATGAAGTGATTTCGAAGGAGATAAAAGATCTGAATGGGAAGAAAGGTGATGGGGGAGGACAGAGCGGTGATGCAATAGCATCGAGATTGAAACTGCTGAAGCGGTTCAAGAAGTTCTTTCTATATCGCAACCGTCTGCTAAAGATAAGGGAGGATGGAGGCCCTAATGAGGAGAAGGAGAGTTTCATTGAACGATTCTTGTCGAATAACGACAATGCGGAGGAGTTCTTTGAACTGTTTGATGAGGACATTTTCCAGTCGGAGTACCGGCTGCTTATACAGAAGCTGTCTAAAAAGGAGGCAGAAGAATTCCAATCGCAGATACGGAATTTTGAGAAACAGTTGATAAAGGGGTGCAATGTTGAAACGGATGGCAAGACGGACTGGTTGTTTTATTCCAAGGATGCGAAAGCATCCTTCCAGATTAAAACCCTTGCACAAGACATCTATGCCTCCTTGATAAGATGGTCGAAGGAAAACTTCAGCGGATTGCGGAGCGTGAATATGGAGAAGGAGATGGAAACATTCCGAGCATTTTTAGGACAATGTGTTGGCGGAAAGGAATTCCCCACTATCTATGATATGCAAGAAACGGGGTTTGAGGGAAGGAAGTTTACGAAGTTTGTGATGAAGGCATCGGCAGAGTATCAGCGCAGGATTCTCAATGTGTTCTTTTCGGAGATAATGAACGTGGTACCGTCGGATGCGCTTGCGTTCACGAAGATGAACGCCCGAAGGTTCAGATATACAGAACTTCGGATTATGGCTTACTTGCGAAACAGGAATTTCACTTTAGAGGACTTTGAGGAGTTTATAGAGCACATTGATGAAAAAGACATCTCCAACCAGATGGGAATTGATATGGGGGTGCTGGAAGTGCTAAACATCTTCATCAGGAATGTTAGAAAGCCGAAATGGGTGGATGACTTGATATTGACCCACCGCCTCTCCAAGGGTCTGTGGTACAATGGCTCGAAGTTCCTAAATTCATACACATTGCACAACGAGGAACATGCAGTAACGCTCATCACTAAGTCGCATGAATTGACGAATAGGATAGACTATTTCGTGCTAAAAGATGTAGATTATTATATCTTGTTTCTGGCTTGCTATCTTCATGACATCAGTATGGTGATACACCCCGAACTTGGAAGGCTTAGTTCGGAGAATGGAAGAAATCTTACTTTGATTTCAGAATTGATGATGCAGATGCTGGAAGAGACGAAAAGGTTTTGGACATACGATAAGAAGGAGAAAAAGGATTCACGATACAAGGATGCGGGTAAGTTCTTGGTGACGGTTTTCAACAAGGTTTATACCTATTTTGAAACACTTGTGAGAGATAATCATGCCAAGGATAGTGCCAAGTTCATTAGCGATCACTCCAATTCGTTGCTTGGATACCTTGAACCAACACTGCTGTCATTCGTGGCAACGGTGTCGGAAAGTCACGGATATGACGTTCTGGAGGTCTATGGATTGAAATCGAAGGCTAAGGATGATACCATCAGCCTGAAGTATCTGATGATACTCATCCGGCTTGCAGATCTGTTGGATGTAGCCAACGATAGGGTGAACTACTACCTGCTGCGGCAGAATCTGAAGAACCTGTTGCCTGCATCTAAATTCCACTGGATTTCGCATCTTGTGACGGACAAGATAGAACTGAATACCGATTACATCACAGATGAGAATGCCAAGATAGGAGAGAAGCCGATAACGGAGATTATCAATCTGGAACTGTTTCTGAACGTCAAGCAGTTAACTGTAACAAAGCTGCACCGGAAGTGTCAAAGATGCCAGCTGGAGAGAGGTCTTGGTGGGGAGGACTGTTTAGGTATTCGAATAGCGGGAGGTGCTGATCCCTCAATTACTTGCACTGAGTCTGACTGCACAGTGCTATGCTATTGGATGATGCAAAAGCACGACTGGTTGATTAAGGAGTTGACAGCTTTAAACGACTATTTGTATTCGGTGAACAACTCACTGTTTAAGACGAAGATCAACTTTCTCATTCACTATCGCGATGAGATGAGGCTTGATGCTGATATGTTCGATAGTGTTCAAGAGTATTTAAACACATAAACATAAAATTGAAATTGTGATGAGCCTGATGCAGAAATTAAAGGTATTGTCCGCTGCTTCGCTCTGATTGATAACATTAAACGATAATCCCTAATTGTATGGATATTGAAAAATTCAAAGAAGAGCATACGAAAATGATTGCCAGTCATGGCGGATATTATGCCGTGAATAAACGTCTGCTGGAGCAAAAAGTATATATTTCTTTATATTTTGGTTCAAAAAAAGGTTCGGAAACTATTTCGTTTGCGACAAGTAAGAGGATTATTGACCTCATGTATTCTGTGGATCTATACACAGAAACAGGAATTAAAAGATTTAGAATACCACCATATAGCTGCTTTGAAATCAAGGACCGGTTGGTAACTGATTCGGTGTTCCGTGTAAACCGATTTGCAAAAACGTATAAGCAGAAGCACCCTGAAGCAAAGATTTATCTGCTCTATCAAGATCGGGGCATGTTGTCTGAACAGGTAGAACATGAAACTAAAAGACAAAAGCTGATAGAATTATTTCAGATTAATGTTTTTCTTGAAAAGTTAAGGACAACGGCTAAGATTGACTACGACATTAAAAGAGTTGATCAAGATTGGAAATCATGTCGTAACCAGTTCATTGACAATGCTAGTTATGCTTACACAGAAAATCCTTGCACATTTTTTCTCGGAGCGGGCGTGAGCATGGATGCTGGTGGGCCATCTTGGGAAAAGTTGCTTAAAAAGATTCTTCATCGTTTTAAACACATAGAAGGTAAAAAGGATTTTAATAAAATTTATAATGCTTGTGGATTCTCTCCAATTATACTCGGACGATATGCGTCTTCGGATGATATAAAAATGAAAGACATATCGGGGTACCTGCAGCGTTATGTGTTGTATCGTAATGTAGACCCTGATAATTCTGAACTTATCAATGCCATTTGCGAAGCAGTATCTGGAGGACAAAAAAACAAATATAGAGTTGCGAAAGGAAGTTTAGATAGCATAATCACCTATAACTATGATGACCTAGTGGAGACAGCGCTGGAGAACAAAGGAGTTTCTGTGGCTCGAATCTACTTAAAGAGTAGAAACCATAGAAATGAGTTTCCCGTATATCATGTACATGGACTGATTCCTCAAGAAAACCAGGGAATCGTTTCAACACTCATTCTGAGTGAACGAGAATACCATGAAATGTACAAGGAAGCATATAACTGGTCGAATATTGAACAACTTCATGCTCTAGATAGAAACACGTGTTTCTTTATAGGATTATCAATGACTGACCCAAATTTGAGGCGGTTGTTGGACATCTCGCGTATGGGAAGTGACCATGAAAGTCGTCATTTCGCTTTCTTAAAACGAGAATCCTTATTCAAACCTGAAGAGATTGAAAAGAATAAGTTGCATTTCAATACGATAGAATCTCAATTATGCGACTTAGGAGTACAGGTGATTTGGTATGAAGACCATAAAGAGGTGCCAGAGATATTGAGGAAGATTATCGCTCCTTTGCAGTAAGACGTGAAAAAATCACTATATTTGTCCAAAATAACATCTGAAGATATGCTTATAAGGTACTCGGTAGAGAATTTTCTTTCATTCAATCAGCGAACTGAATTTTCGATGATTCCAGGCAAAGGCTCTTTGAAAAAAGAGCATAAGGCTCCGGCAATCAATGGCGTCAGCGTGCTTAAAACTAGTATAATTCTTGGGGCCAATGCATCTGGCAAATCGAATCTCATCAAGGGCATGGCTTTCGGGAGATTCATGGTCGTGAAAGGCTTTCCTGCCGGGCAGATGATTGATTATGAAAAATATCGTTTGAACAAATCTTCAGCTGAAAGTAATTCTAGGATGGAATTCGAAATTCAGGCTGACGGCAAGAATTACGCTTATGGATTTGTCTTCAATAATACTCGGATTGTTGAAGAATGGCTATATGAAGTCACAAAGCGTTCGGAGAAAAAGATATTTGAACGTAATCCGCAATTTACAGGCAACTATGATTTGGCTCTGCTGCTGAAATTGAACGAGAAGGAGGAAGACAGGCAGTTTATCCGTTTCACAGCAAAGGGAACTCCGGATAACCAATTGTTTTTGAGGGAACTGATAGTGCGTAAAGTCGCAGAGAATGTAAGTTACTTGAGCGATATAACCTCAGTTTACAACTGGTTTCTCAATACATTGAAAATCGTCTTTCCGGAGGATAAGTATAATGTCGGTTTGGAGTCCGAGGTCAATGATAATGAACGGTTAAATACCATCTATAAAGAATTGCTCAAGTATTTTGGGACAGGGATCGTGGGGGTATGCCTGGAAGATGTTGAGCCGAGCAGTGTCGTTATACCGGATTTTATCCTTTCCGGGATAAAAGAGCGCCTGATGAATTCCAAGAGTGAAAACGTGAGGAGCATATTGGGCATCAACAACTATACCTACGTTCTGTCACGTGAAGGGAGCGGCCTGAAGTTCCAGCAACTTAAGACAAAGCACGTCACAAATGAAGGGAAAGAGGTCTTGTTTGATACGAAGGATGAATCTGATGGAACGAATCGAATCATTGACCTTATACCTCTGCTCATAGATTTGATCGAGGGTAATAATGTCTTTATTATTGATGAAATGGAGCGTAGTCTTCATCCAAATTTGATATATGACATCTTCGACTTATTCCTCGGTTCGTCATCGAGTACGCACAGCCAACTTATTGTAGCGACGCATGAGTCTTCTCTTCTCACTCAAAAATTATTCAGGAAGGATGAAATATGGTTTATTGTCAAGGATGACAATGGAACAAGTCATATGCATTCATTGGAAGATTATAATGTCCGCTTCGACAAGGAAATCCGAAAAGACTATCTTCTCGGACGTTTCAAAGCTATTCCTCGTATAGGAAACAGGTATGACCTATCATTAAAACTTAGTAAAGATGCCTAGAGAACGTACTCCACTAGTCCGTAAAAGTGGCTTTTTGGAGGCAGAGAAGTTTTATGTTCTTGCCTATGAAGGAGATGTTACGGAGAAAAAATATTTTGAGGACCTTCGCCAATCCCCAATGTTCAATAATTCCGGCTCGATAGAAACAATTCCGTTGAAAAAAGAGCGAAATGCAGGCAATAGCCCTCTGGACGTGAAAAAGCTGTTGTCCAAAGCGAAGGCAGAATACAATTTCAGGGCCACTGATGAATTTTGGCTGATAATTGACCGAGATGATTGGGAAAAGATTCATCATGTCGATTTCGATGCCTTGTATGACGATTGTGAAAAGGAGAAGAACTTTTTCATCGCATTGAGCAACCCATGCTTTGAGTTTTGGCTGATCCTTCATTTGAGAAAATTGGAGGATATTGCCGATGGTGACAGGGAAAAGATATTGGAGAATGAAAAAGTCAGTGTTAAACATAACTACATTGACCTATATCTTGCTGATTGTATCGGAGATGGACGAGGTTACACCAAGAGACCAAAGGCATCGGTTTTTATGCCAAGGGTTAAAGTTGCAATAGAAAATGCGAGGATGATTCGTGACCTTGGCGAGCGTATACCGGGCGGGTTGAGTACTGACGTATATAAACTTGTCGAAAAATTGATAAAATAAGGCACGGTGGATGTTGAGGTGCTTCCGTAGTATACTATTACTTAAACAGTCTAGATTTTAATCGTGTTATTATGGACAATATAGAATGTAGTTTGCCAAATTTCGTTCAAAAAACCCTGTCTATTCCAGATTTGGCTAAAAAAAGGCCTTGGTATAATCATGTGGATTGGCGAGATCAGCTGTGTTCATTTGCTAACCTTTTACCCGGTGTGGGAAGTTTCATAGCTAGTGAAATAGTGTCAGCATCAAATTCCGTGGCCAATTATCAGGCATCTGAATTTCTTCGAAAATTCACAGCCTTTATATATGAACTTGATGATTTTAACGACAGTGCTCGTATCAGTTTTCTTGACGAACTGGAAAAAACAGCAAATGATTCTAGTGGAAATGTAATGCTGTCTATCATTGATAGGCTAGATAATATCAATAAACAAAAGATTCTTGCAAATCTTGTAAAAGCTAAAGGAGCAGGTCGGATTTCAATAGAAGATTTTTTCCGTTTAGTGGCAGCTCTGCAGAGGATTCCATATGTGGACCTCGACCAACTCCATCTGTATGAAACTGAGTATTATGACGAGAATGGGGACACAGAACTGTTGTTTTCAACAGGTGTCTTGAGGCCGGCAATATATAGTCAAGAGGGAGATAAGTACGTGCTGTCCCCTCTAGGTGTCAGTTTGTTGAAGCATGGATTAGCCAAGGATGTCCAAAAGTCACAAATCCAAGGTGCATCTACAGGTGCGGTATGGTTGTCAGGTGATGATTTGGACAAAGAAGAAGTGAAAGATGTTGTGAATGAAATAATTGCGGATCGGCATTGTGAAGAATCGGATCAATCAATGTTCGATCACGATTGTGCTCGGGGCAAGTGATTCGTTAAGGACCATAGTCTATATGTTTAGTTATATATGTCTGAGGACCAGATTCCTAAAAACTGAACTTAAGACTCATTGAATGTAGAAAAATACGATAGACGTAATGATACTTAAATGGATTTTTGATAGAGTGGTGGCCTTGTTGGGCTTGCTCGTTTTGTGGCCGGTATTGGTGGTCGTGGCAATTATGGTGAAAGTGAAGATGCCTGGAGGGCCTGCGTTTTTCGTGCAGAAACGTGTGGGCAAAGATGGTAAACTCTTTAATTGTCATAAGTTTAGGACGATGACGGTCAAACATAATGGTTCGACGGTTTCTGTCGCAGGTGATTCGAGGATTACTCCTTTCGGAGCTGTTCTGCGTCATTATAAATTGGATGAGCTTCCTGGATTGTGGGATGTATTGATAGGCAACATGTCTTTCGTGGGCCCTCGCCCAGACGTTCCTGGTTATGCTGACAAACTCGTTGGTGATGACAGGGATGTGCTGAAGCTTCGTCCGGGCATTACAGGTCCGGCGACATTGAAATATCGACTCGAAGATGAGATGATTTCCGAGTATGTGGCGAAGAAGCAGGCTGAGGGTGATTCCAGGTCAATGCAGGAGATTGCAACGGAGTACAATGATACTGTAATTTATCCTGATAAGGTGCGGCTTAACTGCTATTATTACAGGCACTATTCGTTCATCAAGGATATCGAGATGATTTTCGCGACAGTGCTGCATTTCAAGGTAAAGTTCGCCGGTGAGGAAGTGTAGATTAGAGTATTTAAGTAGCTGATTTTAAGAATTCTAAAGTAAATAATACTATGTCAGAGGAAAGAAAAACAATTTACCTTTGTCTGGCGCATATGTCAGAAGAGGGCTGGGAACAGAAATATGTCAAAGAAGCGTTTGACACAAATTGGGTGGTGCCGATGGGCCCGAATGTGAATGCTTTCGAGAAGGATTTGGAGGCGTTCGTGAATAGCAAAACAAATGAAACTGAGCCGCTTGACAGGAATGTGGTATGCTTGTCTGCCGGCACAGCTGCAGTTCATCTCGCTCTCTTGGCTTGCGGAGTGGGCCCCGGTGACGAGGTTTGTGTACAGTCTTTCACATTCTGCGCATCTTCTCATCCGATAACCTACCTCGGCGCAAAACCAGTGTTTATCGGTTCAGAGCCGGAGACGTGGAATATGGATCCTGCGCTTCTTGAGAAGGCAATCATTGACCGAAAAGAAAAAACGGGCAAATATCCGAAGGCGATTGTCCCGGTGGCTCTCTATGGTATGCCGTACAAGATTGACGAGATCATGGCTATTGCCGACAAATACGGCATTCCGATTGTCGAGGATGCCGCTGAGGGCATGGGTTCGCGCTTCAACGGCCAGGTGCTCGGAACTTTCGGCAAGTACGGCGTGCTGTCGTTCAACGGCAACAAGATGATAACGACTTCCGGCGGCGGCGCTCTTATTTGCCGCAATGCCGAGGATGCCAATGAGGTAATGTGGTATGCGACACAGGCTCGTGATGCCTATCCTTACTACCAGCACACCGCCATCGGCTACAACTATCGTATGTCCAATGTTTGTGCAGGTATCGGTCGCGGCCAGATGACTGTTCTGGATTCGCATATCAAGCATCATCAGCATGTTCAGAAGCTTTATGAGGAACTGCTGGCCGATGTGCCTGGCGTTCATATCCATAAGCAGCCTTCGGATCCGCGCTATGATGCGAATTTCTGGCTCTGTGCAGCGACATTGGACCCTTCCGTTCACGTTCAAGGTCAGGAGAATGCCTACAAGGAGGTCATCAAGACCGCAGTTGGCGGCGCTGCAGGTGTGATTCACGCCGTAGATTGTGCGACGACCGATTGTCAGCCGAACGAAAATGTGGAGGCTCTCCGCGTCTTCATGCTCGCCAAGAAAATCGAGTGCCGTCCAGTCTGGAAGCCAATGCACAAGCAACCGGTCTACGCAGGTGCCACAGCCTACACCAACGACGTGGAAACCGCTCTCTTCAAGATAGGCTTCTGTCTTCCTGCCGGCCCATACGTAACCGACGATGATGTCCACTACATTGTAGATTGCATCAAAGAGGCGATTCGGTAGTGTTTTATGTTAGGTGGGACGGGTGAAGTTTTGATTCGACTACCCTGGAGGATTCTCTCGTGAAAAAAAGCACCCCGGAAATCCCGAAGTGCTTTCGTAGTGGGAGCAGAGGGAGTCGAACCCCCGACCCTCTGCTTGTAAGGCAGACGCTCT
>OKWR01001341.1_pt1 | contig 17162 bp, 13 predicted proteins | sample 1607101 | NCBI WGS metagenome assembly OKWR01 (sample SAMN04414076, study PRJEB24778) | human gut metagenome | material: faecal | host: Homo sapiens
TCAACGCGTCAACAGTCTTTGCAGTTGAGCTGTAGATGTCAATCAGTCTCTTGTAAGAAGAAAGTTCAAATTGCTCACGAGATTTCTTGTTCACGAAAGTTGAACGGTTTACAGTAAAGATGCGCTTGTGAGTTGGCAATGGAATAGGACCACTAACGATAGCGCCTGTTACCTTAACTGTTTTAACGATCTTCTCAGCTGACTTGTCTACCAAGTTGTGATCGTAAGATTTCAGTTTAATTCTAATTTTCTGACTCATTTGTTTTTATTAATTATTTATGAATGATTAATATGACAAGTAAGAAGGTATGTCGGCTAAGAGTCATTCGCTAGCCGACACCTTCAAACTCTAGTTGTATTCTGATTTGGTGATTATACCAAGTCTGTACGTCCCTTGATCTCCTCGAGTACGGCCTTAGCGATTGAGCTAGATACCGGTGCGTGGTGATCGTATGTCATTGATGAAGTAGCACGACCTGAAGTGATGGTACGCAATGCAGTTACGTAACCGAACATTTCTGCCAGAGGAACCATAGCTTTAACGATACGTGCACCGCTACGGCTTGTATCCATACCTTCAACCTGACCGCGACGCTTGTTCAAGTCACCGATAACGTCACCCATGTTCTCTTCTGGTGTTACCACCTCAAGCTTCATGATAGGCTCCATCAATACCGGCTTAGCCTGAGCACAAGCGCTCTTGTATGCCTGCAGGGCGCAGATTTCGAATGACAACTGGTCAGAGTCAACCGGGTGGAATGAACCATCCAACAACTCTACCTTCAAGCTATCCATTGGGAAGCCACCGAGGATACCATTCTTCATAGCGTTCTCGAAGCCCTTCTGTACTGAAGGAATGAATTCCTTAGGAATGTTACCGCCAGTTACCTTGTTTTCGAACTGCAGACCGCCTTCCTTGTAGTCCTCATCAACCGGACCTACGTTAACGATGATATCAGCGAACTTACCGCGACCTCCAGACTGCTTCTTGTAAACCTCACGCAAGTTAACTGTCTTGGTAATTGCCTCCTTGTAGTTAACCTGTGGCTTACCCTGATTACACTCAACCTTGAACTCACGTTTCAGACGGTCGATGATGATATCCAAGTGAAGCTCACCCATACCTGAGATTACAGTCTGACCTGTCTGCTCGTCAGTCTTAACAGTAAAGGTAGGATCCTCTTCAGCCAACTTAGCCAAACCGTTAGACAGCTTGTCCAAGTCCTTCTGAGTCTTTGGCTCTACTGCGATACCGATTACCGGATCCGGGAAGTCCATAGACTCCAATACGATTGGTGCATCCTCATCACACAGAGTATCACCAGTACGGATATCCTTGAAACCAACTCCTGCACCGATATCACCGGCACCGATTACTTCAACCGGATTCTGGTGGTTAGAGTGCATCTGGAACAAGCGAGATACGCGCTCTTTCTTTCCAGAACGTGAGTTGTAGATATATGAACCAGCTTCCAGCTTACCAGAGTATACACGAACGAAAGTCAAACGACCTACATACGGGTCTGTAGCGATCTTAAATGCCAGAGCTGAAGTCTTCTCATCTTCTGACGGCTTGCGGTCTTCCTCTTCGCCGGTATCAGGATTTGTACCGATTACGTTTGGAGTATCCAGTGGTGAAGGCAAGAAAGCACATACATAATCCAACAGAGTCTGTACACCTTTGTTCTTGAATGAAGAACCACACAACATAGGAGTAATCTCCATTGCTACAGTTGCAGCACGCAATGCACGCAACACTTCCTCTTCAGTGATTGTTGAAGGATCGTCGAAGTACTTGGTCATCAACTCATCGTCGAATTCAGCAACCTTCTCCAACATCTTGTCACGCCATTCTTCTGCCTCAGCAACCAGATCAGCAGGGATATCGTCTACCTCGTAGTCAGCACCCATTGTTTCATCGTGCCACAGAATAGCCTTCATCTTGATCAGGTCAACTACACCTTTGAAGTTCTCCTCTGCACCGATAGGGATAACAACCGGACATGGATTTGCACCCAAAACGTCCTTCATCTGACGTACCACTTCGAAGAAGTCAGCACCTGAACGGTCCATCTTGTTTACATAACCGATTCTTGGTACATTGTACTTATCAGCCTGACGCCATACAGTTTCAGACTGAGGCTCAACGCCACCTACTGCACAGTAAGCAGCAACAGCGCCGTCCAATACACGCAAAGAACGCTCCACCTCAGCAGTAAAATCCACGTGTCCCGGAGTGTCAATCAAGTTAATACGATACTGCTTGCCAGCCCAGTTCCAACGTGTTGTAGTTGCAGCAGAAGTAATTGTGATACCACGCTCCTGCTCCTGAGCCATCCAGTCCATGGTTGCAGCACCATCGTGCACCTCACCGATTTTGTGAGTCAAACCTGTGTAGAACAGGATACGCTCTGAAGTGGTAGTCTTTCCGGCATCGATGTGAGCCATGATACCGATATTACGAGTTAAATGTAAATCTTGCTTTGCCATTTTAAGCTACTTTAATAAAATTAGAATCTAAAGTGTGCGAATGCGCGGTTAGCTTCAGCCATACGGTGCATATCTTCCTTACGCTTGAAAGCACCACCCTGCTCGTTGAATGCATCCATGATCTCAGCGGCCAACTTGTCAGCCATTGACTTACCACCACGTTTGCGAGCGAAGAGAATCATATTTTTCATTGAGATTGACTCCTTACGATCCGGACGGATTTCAGTAGGAACCTGGAATGTAGCTCCACCTACACGGCGAGACTTAACCTCAACCTGCGGAGTGATATTATCCAAAGCTTTTTTCCAGATCTCAAGAGCACTCATTTCCTCATTTGACATCTTAGTCTTAACTGCTTCAAGAGCTGCGTAGAAGATTTCGTAAGAAATATTCTTCTTACCATCATACATCAAATGATTTACGAACTTAGAAACCTTTACATCGTTAAATACGGGATCTGGAAGAATCACACGTTTTTTTGGTTTTGCTTTTCTCATTGTTTTTTAATTTTGTTTGGCTGCAAATTTGTCTTCAAACGCTCCTCTGAGCATTTTACTCAACCTATAAATACAAACCAAAACTGCGTTAATAAGTTAAATAATACTAAAATAAGAGTTTTAATTACTTCTTACCTGCTTTTGGACGCTTTGCACCATACTTAGAACGACGCTGAGTGCGGTTTGCTACACCAGCTGTATCCAAAGTACCGCGAACTACGTGGTAACGTACACCAGGGAGGTCCTTAACACGACCGCCACGTACCAAAACGATTGAGTGCTCCTGCAAGTTGTGTCCTTCTCCCGGAATATAAGAGTTTACTTCCTTCATGTTAGTCAAACGAACACGAGCAACCTTACGCATTGCAGAGTTAGGTTTTTTAGGAGTGGTGGTATAAACACGAACGCAGACACCACGACGCTGCGGACAGCTGTCCAATGCTGGAGATTTACTCTTGTCAACCAGCACAGTTCTACCCTTTCTTACTAATTGTTGAATAGTAGGCATTGTCTTTAAATTTTTAATTATTATATTGTTATTTTCTATTGATCAAATTCATACGGGTGCAGAATACACCCTTTTGGGCTACAAAGTTACGAATTATATTTCAAATTACAATATGTTTTCTTAGCCGAAAAGAAGCATACAACGCCTAAAAGCACAAAAAGGAGAAAGATTTAAACATATTTAACCCACACATTTATATTTAGAACACTCTAAAAGCAGATACACGAGCATACAGCCCCTTAAAGTGTCGGAACGACAAGCATTAGGAAAAAGCAACCACACGCACCTTTTCTTTATATAAATAAAAAATGGGCACGCCAAACGGCGCACCCATTATGTTATGCATCTCCTTTGTTTACATTAAATGGAGCAACAGTTCTAGGACCATCTTCCGGCATGTGAATAGGGCCGAAGTTCTGCTCATATTTTGAAATGTTCTCCTGCAATGCATACATCAGACGCTTGGCGTGTTCCGGAGCCAAGATAATGCGTGACTGTACGTTCGCCTTTGGAATACCCGGAAGGATACGTACAAAATCGAGAATTACCTCTGAACTTGAATGTGCAATTAATGCCATGTTAGCATACACTCCCTGTGCTATCTCCGGAGTCAGCTCAATCTGGAACTGACCGCCCTGATTTTTTTCTTCGTTAGCCATGATATGTTTTTGTAAGGTGAAAAATTAGTTTTTTGATTTTCTCTTAAACAAAGATATAATCATTTTGCTAATCTCACAACATTTTCGACACATAATTCCTACCTATCTATATAAAAAGGCATATCCGTATATTCTGTTACGATAGGAATACGTTTTCAACAATCTTGTTCTCTTCATAAAGGGAATGCTTTCGGGGTATAGGAATCCTCACATCCTTCCGGAATTACTGTAAGCAAAGTAAATGATTACCGACAGGAAAATAAATGATTACTGACAGGGAAGTAATTTCATTGTATCAAGACATAAAAAGCGGTGAGTCGGATGTTCTCCAGCTCACCGCCCTAATATTCAGAAATATCGGATTGATTAATCTACATTAAAATCCAATATTGATTTTCTATTTGCAATTACCCGATCATAGTCCTCGCGGCTTCCTACGATGATACGCTCGAACTCACGCAAACCGGTTCCGGCAGGAATCAGGTGACCGCAGATTACGTTCTCCTTCATACCCTCAAGCTTATCGCTCTTACCGTTGATGGCAGCCTCATTGAGCACCTTGGTAGTTTCCTGGAAGGAAGCAGCCGACATGAAGCTTGAAGTCTGCAATGCCGCACGTGTGATACCCTGCAGAATCTGGGTTGATGTTGCAGGAACAGCATCACGCACCTGAACCAGGCGCAAGTCTTTACGCTTCAAGGTAGAGTTTTCGTCTCTCAACTTGCGAGCAGTAACAATCATACCCGGCTGCATTACTTCTGAGTCTCCGGCGTCTACTACCACCTTCTTACCCCAGATACGGTCGTTCTCTTCTGCAAAGTCGAGTTTGTCCACAATCTGAAGTTCGAGGAAGCGGGTATCTCCCGGCTCGTCGATCTGCACCTTGCGCATCATCTGGCGTACAATCACCTCGAAGTGCTTGTCGTTGATCTTCACACCCTGCAGACGGTATACATCCTGAATCTCGTTCACGATATATTCCTGAACAGCAGTAGGACCCTTGATGGCCAGGATGTCTGACGGAGTGATGGCACCATCGGACAGCGGAGTACCGGCACGCACGTAGTCGTTCTCCTGTACCAGAATCTGCTTTGACAGTGGCACGAGATACTTCTTCACCTCGCCTAACTTAGAGGTTACTACGATCTCACGGTTACCACGCTTGATCTTACCCATGGTAATCTCACCGTCGATTTCAGATACCACAGCAGGATTTGACGGATTACGAGCCTCGAACAACTCGGTTACTCGAGGCAAACCTCCGGTGATATCGCCTGCCTTACCTACAGCACGCGGGATCTTAACCAATACATCACCGGCCTTCACCAGCTGATTGTCTTCTACAACCAGGTGACCACCGATCGGGAAGTTATAAGTACGGATCAGTTCTCCGTTCTCATCTACGATATGAGCTGAAGGAACTTTTGTCTTGTCCTTAGACTCAGTGATGATGATTTCGCGCAAACCGGTAGTTTCATCGGCTTCAACACGGTAGGTAACACCTTCGATCACGTCTTCGAAAATCAGCTTACCCGGATTTTCGGTTACGATTACCGCGTTAAATGGATCCCACTTAGCGATAACCTTACCCTTCTCTACCTTGTCACCCTCATTTACATACAGAGTTGAACCGTAAGGTACGTTCTGAGTAAAGAGAACGATATTGGTGTTCAGGTCTACGAAGCGAACCTCAGCCAGACGGCCAACGACCATCTTGGCAGGATTACCCTGCTCATCATGAATGTCAACGGTACGCAATTCCTCAAACTCAATCTTAGAATCGTACTTAGCCACGATAGTTGCATTAGCAGCAGCATTCGCAGCCACACCACCGGCGTGGAATGTACGCAAAGTCAACTGAGTACCCGGCTCACCGATAGACTGTGCAGCAATCACACCGACAGCTTCACCCTTCTGTACCATACGGCTGGTAGCCAAGTTACGTCCGTAACACTTCATACATACTCCCTTGCGGCTTTCGCAAGTCAATACGGAACGGATTTCTACGCTTTCGATTGGTGAATCCTCGATTTCCTGTGCCTTGTCTTCCGTAATTTCCTCTCCGGCAGCAACAATCAGCTTACCAGTCTGAGGATTGATTACATCGTGAACTGATACACGACCCAGAATACGCTCATAAAGTGAAGAAATCACCTCATCACCATTCTTCAAAGCGGTGCAGACTAGTCCTCTCAAAGTACCGCAGTCTTCCTCGGTAATGATCACGTCGTGTGATACGTCTACCAATCGACGAGTCAGATATCCGGCGTCGGCTGTCTTCAAGGCGGTATCGGCCAAACCCTTACGGGCACCGTGAGTAGAGATAAAGTACTCCAACACGCTCATACCTTCCTTAAAGTTAGAAAGGATCGGGTTCTCGATAATCTGTGCGCCTTCGGCACCGGCCTTCTGAGGCTTAGCCATCAAACCACGCATACCTGACAACTGACTGATCTGTCCGGCAGAACCACGGGCTCCAGAATCCAACATCATGTATACGGCGTTGAATCCCTGATCGGCCTCCTTCATGGTCTTCATCAAGATCTTAGACAAGTCATTGTTTACGTGAGTCCATGTATCGATAACCTGGTTGTAACGCTCCTTGTCGGTGATGAATCCCATACCGTAGTCGTTAGTGATACGCTCAACCTCTTCGTTACCACGCTTAACCAGTTCTTCTTTCTCTTTCGGGATGATGATATCGCCCAAGTTGAATGACAGACCACCATCATAAGCCATCTTGTAACCCAAGTTCTTGATTCCATCCAGGAACTCACAAGCACGAGCCACACCTACAGCCTTGATTACATCGCTGATGATGCCACGCAGTGTTTTCTTAGAAATGATATCATTGAAGAAACCTACTTCATCAGGTACGATCTCATTAACGATAACACGACCTACTGAGGTTTCAATCATCTTCTTCACGATATTGCCATTCTCATCCAAGTCGTTAGCCAACACCTTGATCGGAGCGTGAATGTCTACACGCTTCTCATTGTAAGCGATGATAGCTTCTTCCGGACCGTAGAAGGTCAAGCCCTCTCCCAGCGATCCCGGACGCAGTTTGGTGATGTAGTACAATCCCAACACCATATCCTGTGAAGGAACGGTAATAGGAGCACCATTCGCCGGATTCAAGATATTGTGTGCCTGCAACATCAGGATCTGTGCTTCCAAAATAGCCTCATTGCTCAAAGGCAAGTGTACCGCCATTTGGTCACCATCAAAGTCGGCATTGAACGCCGTACATGCCAACGGGTGCAACTGGATAGCCTTACCCTCGATCATCTTAGGCTGGAACGCCTGGATACCCAGACGGTGCAGAGTCGGCGCACGGTTCAGCAATACAGGGTGTCCCTTCATTACGTGCTCCAGGATATCCCAAATTACTGGTTCCTTACGGTCAACAATCTTCTTGGCAGACTTCACTGTCTTCACAATACCGCGCTCGATAAGTTTACGGATGATAAATGGTTTATACAGCTCGGCAGCCATCAACTTCGGCAAACCGCACTCACCCATCTTCAATTCCGGACCTACAACGATTACAGAACGAGCTGAGTAGTCAACACGTTTACCCAACAAATTCTGACGGAAACGTCCCTGTTTACCTTTCAATGAGTCAGACAATGACTTCAATGGACGGTTGGCATCGGTCTTCACCGCGCTGCTCTTGCGTGAGTTGTCGAACAAGCTGTCTACAGCTTCCTGCAACATACGTTTCTCATTACGTAAGATCACCTCTGGAGCCTTAATTTCAATGAGTCGCTTCAGACGGTTGTTACGGATAATCACGCGACGATACAGATCATTCAAGTCAGAAGTGGCAAAACGTCCACCATCCAGCGGAACCAACGGACGCAACTCTGGCGGAATTACCGGCAAGATCTTCATGATCATCCATTCCGGCTTGTTACGGCCACGGCTTGCACGGAATGACTCTACAACCTGCAAACGCTTCAGTGCCTCATTCTTACGCTGCTGTGCAGTGTCTGAGTTAGCACGGTCACGCAATTCGTAAGAAAGTTTGTCCAAATCTACGCGCAACAACAAATCGTAGATAGCCTCGGCACCCATCTTGGCAATAAACTTGTTTGGATCAGAATCCTCAAGATACTGATTCTCGATAGGCAGGCTTTCCATCTTGTCCAGATACTCATCTTCAGTAAGCAGATCCAACTCCTGAACCTCTCCTGCCAGAGCACCCGGCTGAATAACAATATAGCGTTCGTAATAAATTACAGAATCAAGTTTCTTTGTCGGGATACCCAACAGATAACCGATCTTATTTGGCAGAGAACGGAAGTACCAGATGTGAGCCACAGGCACAACCAGCTGGATGTGACCGGAACGCTCACGACGTACCTTCTTCTCGGTAACCTCTACACCACAACGGTCACAAACGATTCCTTTATAACGGATGCGCTTGTACTTTCCGCAATGGCACTCGTAATCCTTGGTAGGACCGAAGATACGCTCGCAGAACAAACCGTCGCGCTCTGGCTTATATGTACGGTAGTTAATGGTTTCGGGCTTCAGCACCTCACCATACGAATTTTCCAGGATTTCCTCCGGAGAGGCCAGTCCGATGGTAATTTTCGTAAAATTACTCTTTATTTTAGATTCTTTTCTAAAAGCCATGTTTCTTATTTATATATTAAAGAGTTACTTCGTAAAATTAGTCAAGGGTGATACTCAATCCCAAACCACGCAACTCGTGCAACAGCACGTTCAATGATTCAGGTATACCCGGAGTTGGCATCGGCTCACCTTTCACGATAGCCTCATATGCCTTAGAACGTCCTACCACATCATCTGACTTGATGGTCAGGATCTCCTGCAATACGTGAGAAGCACCGAAGGCCTCAATAGCCCAAACCTCCATCTCTCCGAAACGCTGTCCACCGAACTGCGCCTTACCTCCCAACGGCTGCTGGGTAATCAAAGAGTACGGACCGATTGAACGGGCGTGCATCTTATCCTCAACCATGTGACCGAGTTTCAACATGTAAGCGATACCTACAGTTGCCAACTGGTCGAACTTCTCACCGGTAGCACCATCGTACAACTGAGTTGAGCAATAACGTGGCAATCCAGCCTTGTCTGTCCACTCACACAGATCATCCAAAGTAGCACCGTCGAAGATAGGAGTAGCAAACTTAACGCCCAACTTACGTCCGGCAGCACCCAACACTGTTTCAAAGATCTGACCGATGTTCATACGTGAAGGCACACCCAGCGGATTCAATACGATATCAACCGGAGTTCCGTCTGCCAAGAACGGCATATCTTCCTGACGTACGATCTTAGATACGATACCCTTATTACCGTGACGACCGGCCATCTTATCTCCTACACCGATCTTACGTTTCTTGGCAATGTAAACCTTAGCCATCTGAATGATACCTGAAGGCAACTCATCACCGATTGTAATGGCAAACTTCTTACGTTTCAATTCAGCGTCAAGCAGTTTGTATTTCTTCAGGAAGTTGATAATCAACTTGGCAATCAGACCATTTACATGCTCATCCTCGGTCCAACCGATCAACTGGATTGCAGTATAGTCCAGATTCTCCAGAGCCGGAGCACTGAAACGGGCACCCTTGGCAATTACCTCAGCTCCCATATAGTCTTTCACACCGGCAGAAACCAAATTCTCAGTCAGCTCAAGCAACTTGTCAATCAAGATAGCCTTCAAATCATCTACCTTGCTGTTGAACTCTTCGTCAATCTTAGGCAGAATCAGCTTATCGGCAGCCTTAGCAGCACGTGTCTTGATTGCTCTTGAGAACAGTTTCTTGTCGATAACCACACCCTTCAAAGAAGGAGAAGCCTTCAAAGAAGCGTCTTTCACATCACCGGCCTTGTCACCGAAGATTGCACGCAACAGTTTCTCTTCAGGTGAAGGATCGCTCTCTCCCTTCGGAGTAATCTTACCGATCATGATATCTCCTGGCTCGATACGGGCACCGACACGTACGATACCGTTCTCATCCAGATCCTTAGTTGCTTCCTCACTTACGTTTGGAATATCTGAAGTCAACTCTTCAACACCACGCTTAGTTTCACGAACTTCGAGTGAGAACTCTTCTACGTGAATAGAAGTCAGAATATCTTCACGAACTACACGCTCGTTCAATACGATAGCATCCTCATAGTTATATCCTTTCCAAGGCATGTAAGCAACCAACAGGTTCTTACCCAAAGCCAACTCACCGTTCTCGGTAGAGTAACCTTCTGTCAGGATATCACCGGCCTTCACACGCTGACCCTTGTCGCAGATAGGACGCAAGTCAATGGTCATGTTCTGGTTAGTACGACGGAACTTCGGAATACGGTATTCCTTCAAAGCTGGCTCGAAGCTCACAAACTCCTCTTCCTCTGTACGGTCGTAAAGGATACGGATTGTAGTCGCATCTACATATTCAATAACTCCATCACCTTCTGCGGTAATCATAGTACGTGAGTCTTCACATACCTGCTTCTCGATACCGGTTCCAACGATTGGAGATTCACTCTTCAACAAAGGTACGGCCTGACGCATCATATTAGATCCCATCAACGCACGGTGAGCATCATCGTGCTCCAAGAACGGAATCAAAGATGCAGCGATAGAAGCAATCTGCTGAGGAGCAACGTCCATCAGGTTTACTTCTGAAGGTGGTACTACAGGATAATCATCATCCTGACGACACTTAACCTTTGCACGGATAAATGTACCGTCATCATTCAATGGAGCATTACCCTGACCGATAATCTGTCCTTCTTCCTCCTCGGCAGTCAGATACTGGATACCAGTCTCCAAAGAAAGATCCACCACGCCATTGTTTACCTTACGGTATGGAGTCTCGATAAAGCCCAAATCGTTGATCTTCGCATAAACGCACAATGAAGAAATCAAACCGATGTTCGGACCTTCAGGAGACTCGATAGGACACAGACGACCATAGTGAGTGTAGTGTACGTCTCGCACCTCGAAGCCTGCACGCTCTCGTGACAAACCACCAGGACCCAGGGCAGACAAACGTCTCTTATGAGTTACCTCAGCCAACGGATTGGTCTGGTCCATGAACTGTGACAAGGCATTGGTACCGAAGAATGAGTTGATTACAGAAGAAATCGTCTTCGCATTAATCAAATCTGTTGGAGTGAACACTTCATTGTCACGTACGTTCATACGCTCACGGATGGTTCTGCTCATACGGGCCAAACCGATAGCGAACTGGTTACCCAGCTGCTCACCTACCGTACGTACACGACGGTTACTCAAGTGGTCAATATCATCTACAGTAGCCTTAGAGTTGATCAACTCAATCAGATACTTGATAATTTCAATAATATCTTCTTTAGTCAAAACGCGGACATCCATATCGGTTGTCAGATTCAACTTACGGTTGATTCTGTAGCGTCCGACTTCTCCCAAATCATAACGCTTCTCTGAGAAGAACAGGTTATTGATTACCTCACGTGCACTGGCATCATCAGCCGGATCAGCGTTACGCAATTGGCGATAGATATAAAGCACAGCCTCTTTCTCAGAGTTACTTGGGTCTTTCTGCAGTGTGTTGAAGATGATTGAATAATCCGAAGTATTTACTTCTTCCTTATGGATCAAGATGCTGCTAACGCCACTGTCAATAAATTCCTCAGTATTTGATTCGTCAAGCACAGTCTCGCGATCCAAGATCACCTCGTTACGCTCGATAGAAACAACTTCACCAGTATCTTCATCCACAAAATCTTCTACCCAGCTCTTCAGGACACGGGCAGCCAGTTTCTGTCCCCAATATTTTTTCAGATTAGCTCTTGAAACCTTAACTTCTTCAGCCAGATTAAAGATCTCAAGAATATCCTTATCATTTTCAAAACCGATAGCACGCAACAAAGTAGTTACCGGCAACTTCTTCTTACGGTCGATGTACGCATACATCACATTGTTGATGTCGGTAGCAAACTCAATCCATGATCCTTTGAATGGAATAATACGTGCTGAATATAACTGAGTTCCGTTAGCATGAATGCTAGAACCGAAGAACACACCCGGAGAACGGTGCAACTGAGAAACAACTACACGCTCAGCACCATTGATAATGAATGTTCCGTTAGCAGTCATATAAGGAATAGGTCCCAGGAAGACATCCTGAATCACTGTGTCGAAGTCTTCATGATCAGGATCTGTACAATAAAGCTTCAATTTAGCTTTCAAAGGAACACTATAGGTCAAGCCACGCTCCAAGCACTCCTCGATAGAATAACGAGGCGGATCGATATAATAGTCCAAGAACTCCAATACAAAGTTATTGCGAGTATCCGCAATAGGGAAGTTCTCAGAAAAGACCTTATACAGTCCATCATTCTTTCTCAACTCAGGGGGGGTATCCAACTGCAAGAAATCCTTGAACGACTTCAATTGCACTTCAAGAAAATCGGGATACGGCATCGGATTCTTCACCGATGCAAAATTTACTCTCTGATTTACTATGTTAGAAGACATCAGTTATATTATTATAATAAACCTATATATTTATAGACACAAAAAGGTAAAGAACCCCCTACCAGAGGATTCTTTACCATATAACCTGTCAGAACAGGCAAAATCTTACTTCAGTTCAACTTCAGCACCAGCCTCTTCCAAAGCCTTCTTCAAAGCCTCTGCATCAGCCTTAGCCATGCCTTCCTTCAATACGCTAGGAGCACCGTCTACCATATCCTTAGCTTCCTTCAAGCCCAGACCGCAAGACTCCTTAACAGCCTTAACTACCTGCAACTTAGCTGCACCAGCGCTCTTCAACACTACGTCGAAAGAGTCCTTCTCCTCAGCAGCAGCAGCTGCACCAGCAGCAGCAGGACCAGCAACTGCAACAGCTGCAGCAGCAGGCTCGATACCATACTCATCCTTCAGGATAGTAGCCAACTCATTAACTTCCTTAACTGTCAAATTTACCAATTCTTCAGCAATAGCTTTCAAATCTGCCATTTTATTCTAATTTTTTATTTGTTTGTTACTTAATTAAATATGATTTATTTGCCTTCACCCAAAGTCTTCAAAACACCATGGATTGTGTTGGCACCTGATTGAAGAGCAGAAATAACGTTCTTCGCAGGAGATTGCAGCAAAGCAACGATCTCAGCAATAACCTCATCCTTGCTCTTGATAGCTGTAAGAGCATCCAGCTGGTCTGCACCAACATAGAATCCTTCTTCAGCATAAGCAGCCTTCAATGTAGGACCGCCATCCTTAGCCAAATCCTTCAACAACTTGGCAGGTGCATTTGCAACATTTGTAAACAAGATTGCAGTTGTACCCTTCAAGCAGCCATATAATGGAGAGTAATCCAATTCAGCGCCTTCGAAAGCCTTGTGCAAAAGAGTGTTCTTCACCAGAACCATCTTAATCTCAGACTGGAAGCACTTTCTTCTCATTACACTGGTCTTAGCAGCGTCCATACCGGTTGCATCAACCAAATAGAAATGAGGATACTCTTTCAGAATTTCACCAAGCTGAGCTATAATATTACCTTTATCTTCCTTTCTCATGATTTCTTAAAATTTTTAGATTTCTTCAACTGCCTTAGGGTCGATTTTAATACCACGGCTCATTGTACTTGAAAGATAAATGCTCTTTATATATGTACCTTTAGCTGATGATGGCTTCAACTTGATAATAGTTGAAATGAACTCCTTCGCATTCTGTGCGATCTGCTCCGGAGTGAAAGAAACCTTACCGATAGAAGCGTGAACGATACCGCTCTTATCTACCTTAAAGTCGATCTTTCCTTGCTTAACCTCTTTTACAGCTTTAGCAACATCCATTGTAACAGTACCGCTCTTTGGATTTGGCATCAATCCACGAGGACCAAGGACACGTCCGAGGGCACCAATTTTACCCATGATAGAAGGCATTGTAATGATTACATCAATGTCAGTCCATCCACCTTTGATCTTTTCAATATATTCATCAAGACCTACATAGTCAGCGCCTGCTTCCTTAGCAGCAGCTTCAGCATCCGGAGTACACAAGCAAAGAACCCGCGTAACTTTACCCGTACCATTTGGCAGAGACACAACACCTCTCACCATCTGATTGGCTTTACGGGGATCCACACCTAAACGTACATCAATGTCTACGGAAGCATCAAACTTGGTTGTCGTAATATCCTTAACCAACTGAGAAGCTTCTTTCAAAGAGTATGCTTTCCCTGCTTCAATCTTGTCAGCGACCAACTTCTGATTTTTTGTCAGTTTACTCATTTTAATTGAAGATTTTAATTATTAACCCGGGAAGTCTCCTTTTACAGTGATACCCATACTTCTTGCTGTTCCTGCAACCAATTTCATCGCAGCTTCTATTGTAAAGCAATTCAAATCAGGCATTTTATCCTGAGCGATAGTACGCACTTGCTCCCAAGAGATTTCAGCAACCTTTTTACGGTTCGGCTCTGCAGAACCACCTTTTAACTTCGCAATCTCCATCAACTGTACTGCTACGGGAGGAGTCTTTACGATAAAGTCGTATGACTTATCAGTATAATAGGTGATTACCACCGGGAGCACCTTGCCGGCTTTCTCCTGCGTTCTGGCGTTGAATGCTTTACAGAAATCCATGATATTGATACCCTTGGAACCCAAAGCAGGACCTACTGGGGGTGATGGATTTGCAGCGCCTCCTTTAATCTGTAATTTGATTAATCCAGCAACTTCTTTAGCCATTTTCTTGTTATTTATTGAATTTGATATTCAAGAACAATACGCGTAACAAAACGCATCATTCTTTCTCTACTTGCATAAAACCTAATTCCAACGGCGTTTTACGGCCGAAGATCTTGACCATTACTTTCAGCTTCTTCTTTTCGTTATTCACTTCTTCGATTACGGCAGAAAAACCACTAAAAGGTCCTTCTGTCACCTTAACCGTTTCCCCTTCAGCATAAGGTATCAACACTTCTTCCGGTACATCTTGCATTTCGTCAACAGCACCTAAAAGACGATTAACCTCAGACTGACGCAACGGAGTAGGGTTACTATTAGATTCACCCAAAAAGCCCAATACGTTTGGCGTATTACGCAACAATACAGGTATCTCACCCACTAAAGCTGCTTCTACCAACACATAGCCCGGTAAATGATTACGCTCCTTAACGATACGTTTACCATTACGAACCTGAACTACTTTTTCTGTCGGTATCAACACCTGAGAGACGAATTTTCCAAAGTCACCTTTTTTAATTTCGGCATCAATGTACTCCTTCACCTTGCTTTCCTTTCCACTCACGGCACGCATAACGTACCATTTCATTTCAGTATCAGCCATCTCTCTACTTAATTAGGATAAATAACTTCCATTGCGCTTTGGAACACGAAGTCCATAGCGAAAACAACCAGTGCAATGAGTAGGGAAGCAGATAATACTACGACTGCACTGTTAGTAAGTTCTGAACGAGTCGGCCAAGTTGTTTTATGGACAAGCTCATCATAAGATTCCTTACAATATTTAAAGATCTTCTTAAACATATTCTTTATTATTAGCACGGGAGGAGAGGCTCGAACTCCCGACACCCGGTTTTGGAGACCGGTGCTCTACCAACTGAGCTACTCCCGTAAGTGGCTCTCCCCTAAGAGAGAGCCTATGATGACCTTAAATTAGTCAAAAACTTCAGTAATCTGACCAGAACCTACCGTACGTCCACCTTCACGGATAGCGAAACGCAAACCTACGTTCAAGGCTACCGGATAAATCAAGTGTACTGTAATTTCTACATTATCACCCGGCATTACCATTTCAGTTCCTTCCGGCAAGTGAATTTCACCTGTACAGTCCATAGTACGCAGATAGAACTGAGGACGGTATTTGTTTCCGAACGGAGTATGACGTCCACCTTCTTCTTTCTTCAAAACGTAGATAGAAGCCTTGAAACCAGAGTGAGGAGTAATAGAACCCGGATGAGTAATTACCATACCACGCTTGATTTCTGTTTTATCGATACCACGAAGCAACAAACCAACGTTATCACCAGCTTCACCTTCGTCCAACAACTTACGGAACATTTCTACACCGGTAATCACAGACTTCTTGTCTTCGCCCAAACCGAGGATCTGAACTTCATCACCTACTTTCACAACACCAGTCTCGATACGACCAGTTGCTACAGTACCACGACCAGTAATAGAGAATACGTCCTCAACCGGCATCAAGAAAGGCTTTTCAACGTCACGAACAGGCTCCTGAATCCAAGTATCACAAGCGTCCATAAGTTCCATTACCTTATCTTCCCATTCAGGTACACCATTCAAGGCACCCAAAGCAGAACCACGGATAATCGGAGTATCTTCTTCGAAGTCATAAGCTGCCAACAACTCACGCATTTCCATTTCAACGAGCTCCAACATTTCTTCGTCGTCAACCATATCGCACTTGTTCAAGAATACGACCAAACGCGGAACGTTTACCTGACGAGCCAACAAGATGTGCTCACGAGTTTGAGGCATCGGACCATCAGTTGCAGCAACTACGATGATAGCACCATCCATCTGCGCAGCACCAGTTACCATGTTCTTTACATAGTCGGCGTGTCCCGGGCAGTCAACGTGTGCATAGTGACGGTTTGCAGTTTCATACTCAACGTGTGAAGTATTGATAGTAATACCACGCTCTTTTTCCTCGGGAGCGTTATCGATCTGATCGAACGATTTTACTTCTGACAAACCTTTCTTTGCCAATACTGTAGTAATAGCAGCAGTCAAAGTAGTCTTTCCGTGGTCTACGTGACCGATAGTACCAATGTTTACATGAGGTTTGGTACGCTCAAACTTCTCTTTAGCCATAGCTTTTTCCTTTTTATTTAATTAATGAATAATCTAATGCTCATCCGAGCTGTTACCGAGACTTGAACTCGGGACCTCTTCCTTACCAAGGAAGTGCTCTACCGCTGAGCTATAACAGCAAAAAATTAGAGCGGAAAACGGGACTCAAACCCGCGACCCCCAGCTTGGAAGGCTAGTGCTCTA
>OKWR01001344.1_pt1 | contig 17115 bp, 9 predicted proteins | sample 1607101 | NCBI WGS metagenome assembly OKWR01 (sample SAMN04414076, study PRJEB24778) | human gut metagenome | material: faecal | host: Homo sapiens
GCGATTATGCATGCGATAGAATTAATTTACATTCCAATATGGTTAGATTTATTATTAAAGTCGGAGGCGATAACGAGGTTGAACTTTTTTTATTTACATTCCAATATGGTTAGATTTATTATATTTAGTAACGCGCGATTATGCATGCGATAGAATTAATTTACATTCCAATATGGTTAGATTTATTATTAAAGTCGGAGGCGATAACGAGGTTGAACTTTTTTTATTTACATTCCAATATGGTTAGATTTATTATATTTAGTAACGCGCGATTATGCATGCGATAGAATTAATTTACATTCCAATATGGTTAGATTTATTATCTACGAAAGAAGAGCGCGCGACAGTCGTGCAGAGAAATTTACATTCCAATATGGTTAGATTTATTATAAGTAGAAGGCGATACGGCGGACTTTTTACCAGCAAATTTACATTCCAATATGGTTAGATTTATTATAATATTTGTCTTGAGTAAAAAAAGGCAATTCCCATTGATTTACATTCCAATATGGTTAGATTTATTATGGGTATAAGAGACGATGAGTTCTTAAGCGCGCACTGATTTACATTCCAATATGGTTAGATTTATTATGACCTATAATAAACGATGATTTTTTGCAAGTAAAAAATTTACATTCCAATATGGTTAGATTTATTATTTATGCTAGATTGGTTGATACTGGAAAAAATTTTGTATTTACATTCCAATATGGTTAGATTTATTATGTAGACAACACAGTAGAAAGAAGTCAATTTATGGTCATTTACATTCCAATATGGTTAGATTTATTATTCATAATATTCCAAACGAGCCTGTCATATGTAAATAATTTACATTCCAATATGGTTAGATTTATTATCTATTCTTTGATATGCCTAGCTGTAATACAAATGGAATTTACATTCCAATATGGTTAGATTTATTATAAAAATGGAAAACATAAATGAGTTAATTACGGTAATATTTACATTCCAATATGGTTAGATTTATTATATTACAAACAAGTGAAACTACAAATACGGAACCATTATTTACATTCCAATATGGTTAGATTTATTATTCAACTCCATTATAATTTATTTTTAAATTTTCCACAATTTACATTCCAATATGGTTAGATTTATTATTTAATTCTCCACGCCACTAAAAAACAATTACTTAAATATTTACATTCCAATATGGTTAGATTTATTATCTGCTACTGCTGGTTTAATTACAACTGGCGTTATAAAATTTACATTCCAATATGGTTAGATTTATTATAGACCGGTTGGAGTAGATAACAAAGCAGGAAATCTAATTTACATTCCAATATGGTTAGATTTATTATTACTGTTTGTCCTTGTTTATCGTATTCTGCTTTCATATTTACATTCCAATATGGTTAGATTTATTATTTATTACACATTGATTTGACACTTTTATTACATCTCCATTTACATTCCAATATGGTTAGATTTATTATATCATATATAAAACCAGAAACAACATATGGAGGGCAATTTACATTCCAATATGGTTAGATTTATTATTTTTGTGTATTCAAATTGTTTATTCCAATTTTCTTGATTTACATTCCAATATGGTTAGATTTATTATGGGAACTAGTCTAATCGAAAGATTAGGGGCTTCGGAATTTACATTCCAATATGGTTAGATTTATTATAATAGAACCAGAAAACTATTATATAGAGTCGTTTAAATTTACATTCCAATATGGTTAGATTTATTATAAGACCAGTAGGAGTAGATAACAAAGCAGGAAACTTAATTTACATTCCAATATGGTTAGATTTATTATCAGCGAATTATTAATGCCAGGAGATACGATAGAAGTATTTACATTCCTATATGGTTAGATTTATTATTTTAATAAAGAGCTAATGGCGATAATGTCGGAAAACAATTTACATTCCAATATGGTTAGATTTATTATATATAACAATAGACTACAAATGGACGAAAAAGCAATATTTACATTCCAATATGGTTAGATTTATTATATAATATCGTAAATTATAAATAGACAGATTAAAGGCGATTTACATTCCAATATGGTTAGATTTATTATAGCAGTAAAAGATGTAAGAGCGGTTTATTATACAGCATTTACATTCCAATATGGTTAGATTTATTATGCCAGAAGTAATAACGATGATCACATCTATAATAGCATTTACATTCCAATATGGTTAGATTTATTATAAAAATGAGTTTAAGCGATTATGATATTCTATATTTATTTACATTCCAATATGGTTAGATTTATTATTTATATACCAATTCTTTATGAAAATAGTCCAAATATATTTACATTCCAATATGGTTAGATTTATTATAGCTACGGAATTGACAGGTAATAAAGTTAATCCTCATTTACATTCCAATATGGTTAGATTTATTATCAACTTCATTGCCAAAACAGGTGTTGGGCGAGCCAAATTTACATTCCAATATGGTTAGATTTATTATACGAACGCATTTATACACCACAAAATAAAAACATGTATTTACATTCCAATATGGTTAGATTTATTATCATGAAATTAATGTATATAAAGCCTGATACGATCTAATTTACATTCCAATATGGTTAGATTTATTATAATTCAGGATCTAAACCAACAGAAAATGCTAAAAGATTTACATTCCAATATGGTTAGATTTATTATCTTTTACTTGCCCCGCGCTTTGTATCGTCACCGACAATTTACATTCCAATATGGTTAGATTTATTATAAGAGATGCCGTTTCTACAATTTCTACTGTCAAATAATTTACATTCCAATATGGTTAGATTTATTATGCTTTTATTATATAACTTAAATGTAGTATCGACTTCATTTACATTCCAATATGGTTAGATTTATTATATAAACCCAAGCTTTTCAAATTACAAAGTAAAGTTTATTTACATTCCAATATGGTTAGATTTATTATTGAAAGAATATGATTTAAGTCAAAAAGAAGCATACGATTTACATTCCAATATGGTTAGATTTATTATCAGTGTGCCTGGTCTTGTTATTTGCATGTTTGTTGGATTTACATTCCAATATGGTTAGATTTATTATGCGTTTACGAAAGGACCACTCATAAAAACAGGTCGTATTTACATTCCAATATGGTTAGATTTATTATTTGCAAGCAGTAAGAGATGTGAGAGCAGTTTACTATAATTTACATTCCAATATGGTTAGATTTATTATGAGAAGTATGAGCAAGAAAAGACTACCAACAATGTTATTTACATTCCAATATGGTTAGATTTATTATTTGTAATTCAACGAGTAATTACAATTTAGATGTAAGATTTACATTCCAATATGGTTAGATTTATTATTAACAATTTAATATTAGGTTATAATCCAGTATATGAAATTTACATTCCAATATGGTTAGATTTATTATTATAGACCAAAGTTCTATACCGCCCAGAAATTTTGAATTTACATTCCAATATGGTTAGATTTATTATATATGACGAGTTAAGAGAAGAACTTTCTTATATATCATTTACATTCCAATATGGTTAGATTTATTATAGATAAGTTCGGAGTAAATATATGGTCCAAAGGAAAATTTACATTCCAATATGGTTAGATTTATTATTACTACAATGAATATGGGCGATTTAGTCCCTATATCTATTTACATTCCAATATGGTTAGATTTATTATACTAATATACCCGATATACTCAACAATATTAATACCATTTACATTCCAATATGGTTAGATTTATTATTCAGATTCAAAAGTTTTTAGAGCGTTTAATGATGGCATTTACATTCCAATATGGTTAGATTTATTATCTCTCTTGTATATATAAAAAAAAGAGGGATTAAGTGTATTTACATTCCAATATGGTTAGATTTATTATCAAGTCAAACTACAGATAATTCAATATTAGGAGACATATTTACATTCCAATATGGTTAGATTTATTATAAAAAAAGAATTAGCTATAAGATTTATACATGAAACTATTTACATTCCAATATGGTTAGATTTATTATTCAGTTTATGGTATGGCACAACAATATAGTAGACTCAATTTACATTCCAATATGGTTAGATTTATTATACAAACTGCATTAATAAGAAATCAAGCGGACACAGAATTTACATTCCAATATGGTTAGATTTATTATGAAACAAGAGAAAAAATACACAATTTATTAAAGGCGGATTTACATTCCAATATGGTTAGATTTATTATATAAAACCAGATACTTATTTTATAGAAAGTTTCAAATTTACATTCCAATATGGTTAGATTTATTATAGGACCACTCATAAAACAGGTCGTAAGCTTCTAGACATTTACATTCCAATATGGTTAGATTTATTATGGATTTCTAAATTACTTAACATGTCCATTGATCTTTGATTTACATTCCAATATGGTTAGATTTATTATAAAATGATTATGACCTAAATCAAAAGCATTTAATTTATTTACATTCCAATATGGTTAGATTTATTATCTGTTGTCGTTGTTTCTGAAGTTTGTAATACTTCGCATTTACATTCCAATATGGTTAGATTTATTATGATTCATATATCCAATCTACAGTGAATTATTAATGCATTTACATTCCAATATGGTTAGATTTATTATCAAAATACCACGCGTATTTTTTCTCTTCATCGTTAGGATTTACATTCCAATATGGTTAGATTTATTATGTAAATCACTACGAATATTACAATAGATTAAACTTAATTTACATTCCAATATGGTTAGATTTATTATCGGTATTATTAAAAGACCTAACTAATATGCTAGCTAATTTACATTCCAATATGGTTAGATTTATTATACAAACGCATTTATACATCACAAAATAAAAACATGCATTTACATTCCAATATGGTTAGATTTATTATAACGAATGCAAATCAAGAAGAAGAATAATAAAATCAATTTACATTCCAATATGGTTAGATTTATTATGAAGCAAAGAACAAAATAAAAGAACAACGGACTCGGATTTACATTCCAATATGGTTAGATTTATTATGAAGCGCTAAAAAGAATGTATCCAAAAACGCCAGAATATTTACATTCCAATATGGTTAGATTTATTATCCAATCAAAAACTATTAAACTATTTATACTATTTAAGATTTACATTCCAATATGGTTAGATTTATTATTTAGAAATCTAGATAAAAATATATATAGATTTCTGTCATTTACATTCCAATATGGTTAGATTTATTATGCAGCAGGAATGAACAGACTAATGGCAGCAGGAGAATTTACATTCCAATATGGTTAGATTTATTATCAGTATTTCAAACAGCACCTAACACAAACGATACAAAATTTACATTCCAATATGGTTAGATTTATTATAGTATTACAAACAGCAAACAATACAAACGAAAGAGAATTTACATTCCAATATGGTTAGATTTATTATTGTAATTCAACAAGCAATTATAATTTAGATGTGTCAATTTACATTCCAATATGGTTAGATTTATTATTAAAAATGGGAGATGCAGGAATGATAACAAAAGCGGCATTTACATTCCAATATGGTTAGATTTATTATGATATTCACGCTTTCTTTGTCCCTACTCGCTTGTTGATTTACATTCCAATATGGTTAGATTTATTATTTTTATGCTACATATCATACATATTATAACTCCTTAATTTACATTCCAATATGGTTAGATTTATTATTGAAGCACACGCGCACGCACGCGAGCGTTTACGACATTTACATTCCAATATGGTTAGATTTATTATATAAGAGTCATGGCGGATAAGTTCGGAGTAAACATAATTTACATTCCAATATGGTTAGATTTATTATAGAGTTCAAACAAACATTAAAAATATAAGCGGAAAAATTTACATTCCAATATGGTTAGATTTATTATAAATAGATTGAAAATATTTTGTAGTAGGCGAGAGTGATTTACATTCCAATATGGTTAGATTTATTATTTATCTGGGTTTGCAGAATACACATCAGAAGTAGCGATTTACATTCCAATATGGTTAGATTTATTATTTGTCAGGATATGAAGAATATACTTCTGAAGTGGCAATTTACATTCCAATATGGTTAGATTTATTATATATTATTTATTCCAACAGCCTATCATATGTAAATAATTTACATTCCAATATGGTTAGATTTATTATGCCGGAATTAGAGACGATGAGTTTCTAAGTGCGCATATTTACATTCCAATATGGTTAGATTTATTATAATAACAAAAGATAGCGCTATGAAATACATCTCATGATTTACATTCCAATATGGTTAGATTTATTATAGCGATTGAATCAATGCATTTAATAAACGCTATCGCATTTACATTCCAATATGGTTAGATTTATTATGAAGCTTAAAAGTATGATTAAGATAATATTTACATTATTTACATTCCAATATGGTTAGATTTATTATGAGATTATTTCACGACAAGTCTACCAAAACAAGTTCTATTTACATTCCAATATGGTTAGATTTATTATTTGTATAATTTAATCAATTCCAAACTACCATACGAGATTTACATTCCAATATGGTTAGATTTATTATAAAAGAGCTACCAAGATATATAGCATCTGGAGAATAATTTACATTCCAATATGGTTAGATTTATTATTATTACAAACTTCAGAAACAACGACAACAGAACCACTATTTACATTCCAATATGGTTAGATTTATTATCATCGACAGGAGCTACAGGTGCAACAACAAACTTTACATTTACATTCCAATATGGTTAGATTTATTATCAATTTATGATCTGGCACAATAACATCGTAGATAGCATTTACATTCCAATATGGTTAGATTTATTATCAGTATATTGACAAAAGGGCAACCAGGTTCATGGAAATTTACATTCCAATATGGTTAGATTTATTATCTTCGATAAAGCAGCTGCAGAAATACAAAAAATGTAATTTACATTCCAATATGGTTAGATTTATTATGAACATCGGAGGAAGATGGTTACAATGAGCAGAAAAATTTACATTCCAATATGGTTAGATTTATTATACTCAAAAAGTAGAAACGCACAATACAGAATGAGCAGATTTACATTCCAATATGGTTAGATTTATTATAGAAGCAGGAACATTGACATCGTTTACAGGAAACGCATTTACATTCCAATATGGTTAGATTTATTATTATAGACCAGAAGAGCATGCGCTAACCATGGAAGCAATTTACATTCCAATATGGTTAGATTTATTATAAATAACTCCAGACAAATATTATATAGAATCATTTAAATTTACATTCCAATATGGTTAGATTTATTATGATAGGGACTACGATGTAATAGAAATAGGCGAACTAATTTACATTCCAATATGGTTAGATTTATTATTTTATTAGTAAAGGAAGGAGGAATAGGCATACACGCATTTACATTCCAATATGGTTAGATTTATTATATATTACAGAGAAGAAGATTATTCTCTTATATGTCTATTTACATTCCAATATGGTTAGATTTATTATAAATAACAGATAATACAATTGAAAGAAGTCAGTTTAATTTACATTCCAATATGGTTAGATTTATTATTACAAATAATGTAAAATGGGATAAACCGTTACCAAAAATTTACATTCCAATATGGTTAGATTTATTATTAATATAAATATAGCAATGGAAAGTGGAAGACCAGTATTTACATTCCAATATGGTTAGATTTATTATCGGGGGTGTGGGGTATACACTCTCGCAATATTAAAAATTTACATTCCAATATGGTTAGATTTATTATCATACATAAAAATACGATTTACCGATGGTTAAAAGAATTTACATTCCAATATGGTTAGATTTATTATAAATCTATAAAAATATAATGAATTAGACATGATTTTTATTTACATTCCAATATGGTTAGATTTATTATTTATTAAAAAATATAATGGTTTGCTACTTAAATTATATTTACATTCCAATATGGTTAGATTTATTATCCTCTTGACTTTTTAAGACGCTCTTATTATTTCATTATTTACATTCCAATATGGTTAGATTTATTATTTTTATGCTACATATCATACATATTTTAAACCCTATATTTACATTCCAATATGGTTAGATTTATTATTATTGTATATAAACTATGATAAAGACTATTTTACAACATTTACATTCCAATATGGTTAGATTTATTATCAGCAGATCTACAAGCCGCAGGAATGAACAGATTAAATTTACATTCCAATATGGTTAGATTTATTATAAGTGGGACGAGTTCATATCTAAAGTGAAAGAAGAAATTTACATTCCAATATGGTTAGATTTATTATTTGATCTAACTCAAGAACATGTATTTACAGCAGAGGCATTTACATTCCAATATGGTTAGATTTATTATGCCGATACGCATATAATGACAAGGGATTATGCGTATATTTACATTCCAATATGGTTAGATTTATTATACGATAATAATAATATAGGTGAACATATAATCAAAGATTTACATTCCAATATGGTTAGATTTATTATGCATAATACAAGTAAATCAAAAAATCCTGTCATTAGATTTACATTCCAATATGGTTAGATTTATTATGGAAATAAAAAATGGGGAGGTGAAAGCTATGGAATCATTTACATTCCAATATGGTTAGATTTATTATACATGAAATTAATGTATATAAAAACGAATAATCTATAATTTACATTCCAATATGGTTAGATTTATTATTAAATTATTAGCGATAGGACAACCAGCACAAGCATCATTTACATTCCAATATGGTTAGATTTATTATGAAAATTAAACGAGGAGGACTACGATTAACATGACAATTTACATTCCAATATGGTTAGATTTATTATCCGATAGCTATATAATGTCAAGATGTTATATAGCTATATTTACATTCCAATATGGTTAGATTTATTATACAAGAAATAGTAACGGCACTAACGAGTGCGATTGCATTTACATTCCAATATGGTTAGATTTATTATCCTTTTGTCAAATGGAGCAGAGCACTTGGAAAAGAAATTTACATTCCAATATGGTTAGATTTATTATGAACTGGAAGAAAGTTATTTTATAAAATAAAAAAGGATTTACATTCCAATATGGTTAGATTTATTATACTCTAAAACATTAATGTATAGACCAGTATACGATAATATTTACATTCCAATATGGTTAGATTTATTATTAGCAGCAGACGCAACAGGCGGAGCTTCGACAGGAGCATTTACATTCCAATATGGTTAGATTTATTATTGATCACTAGTGGTGTTATAAATGGAGCTTCTCAAATATTTACATTCCAATATGGTTAGATTTATTATCAACTTAAAAATGCATCAAGAGGAGGAAACTTATGATATTTACATTCCAATATGGTTAGATTTATTATAGAGATTATTACACAACAAGCCTTCCAAATCCAGTGCATTTACATTCCAATATGGTTAGATTTATTATAAGGAGTAAAAATGGGAGATGCAGGAGCAGCAGTAAAATTTACATTCCAATATGGTTAGATTTATTATGGCAGGAATAAAAAATGAACTCTTTACTAAAAGAGAATTTACATTCCAATATGGTTAGATTTATTATGAAGTGGAGCCCAACAGATATCCAAAAAACAAGACCATTTACATTCCAATATGGTTAGATTTATTATGAAGCTAATGTATATAAAACCAGAAACGATCTATGGATTTACATTCCAATATGGTTAGATTTATTATGATATATATAATCGCACTTGACATATTATATATATCATTTACATTCCAATATGGTTAGATTTATTATCCGTTTTTTCTCTCTGAAATATGCAAAACTAATATTTTCTACATATTAATTTGATACAAGTATTGATATAAAATAATATAACAATACAAAATACGACATTAATTTAAAAAATCGTCTGTCGATAATCCGCAAATTATTATAGATTATACATCGACATACTTGTATTTTATATAAAATTTGAAGTTTTGTCAATATCTTCTTTTACTAAAAACTCTTTTTCAAGCCACTTTTTGTTTCTGCTTTTAAATATTATACATGAGTCTTTATGTTCTCTTAATATGTCAAAGAGCTCTTCTTTTAATTTAAGGTATTTAGGTTCTGAAAGTTCGCCTTCAAATACCGATTTTTGTATATGATTAAGATACCTTTTGCAAATATTAAAAACTTTTTTCAATACATAAGGATTATCTTCATCGTTTACTTGAATATCATATATTAAAATTATATACATTTCTACCACCATATTTTAAACGGGGAATATTCTTTTTCTCCGAGCAAATGTTTTATTATTTTATAAAGTTCAAGTCTAATTAAATATCTATAAGAAACATCTCTATTTAATGTTCTATGTTTTATAGTAGTCTTTAATCTTTTTTCTACTTCTCCCATAATATTTTGAAGAACATTTTCTTTTAATCTTAAAAAATTGCTTTCTTTATCAAAATCATTTTCAGATATAATATTTTTATTTAATAAATAAAATATTAATCTGTCGACTATTAAAGGTTTAAAAATTTCGGCGACATCCAAAGATAAAGAAAATCTTTTAACCGAAGGTTCATGCAAATAACTAATAGTTGGATTTAATTGCGTTCTATAAATTTCAGAAAGTATTTTTGTATAAAGAACAGAGTTTAAAAAACTTATTAAAGAGTTTATCATATTGTCGGGCGGACGCTTTACTCTTTTTTCAAAATCTATTTCCTGATTTATTATTTTATTCCAACTTCTATAATATATTCTGTGAACATTTCCTTCAATTCCCATTATTTCGTCTATTCTATTATAAGAATCTAAACTTTCTTCAAGTTTTGTTATCGATTCTATCTCTTCGTTTAAATCTCGTCCTCTAACATTATAATATTTCAAATTTCTTAATATATTTTCAGTCGCTCCGTAAACGAATTTTTTAGCTAGCGAAACTCTTTTTTTATAATCCGTATAAAATCCAACTTGTTGAACTAGCAAATCGCCCGAAACCAATTTTTCTCTCGGATAAAAGCTTCCTGCATAAAATTCGTAATAATTAAAAAAATGAACGCATATTCCCGTTTGCGATAAAAAATTAATTAATTTTGAGTTAATCGTAATCTCTCCAAAAGCGTAAATATCGTATATAACTTCAATCGGCAAATTTCTTTTCTCTCCCGTAGGTTTAATAAATTGCAAAGTATTATCTTTTCTTTTAAGCTCTCCGCTTGAAAATAAATAATAAGAATCTCCCATATTAAAACCTCTTATATATAACAAAGTTCATAATAAGCGCATTTCAAACAGCTTTTTTCGTTTATCGGTTTTGGAATATTTTTACTTTTAATTATTTTATCTATCGTCTCAAGTTGATTTTTTATATCTTCAATATCGTTATCATTTAAAATAACTTCTTCTGTATATTTTATTTTCGGAATATTTAATTGCCCTTTAATATCTTCAAAACCATGATTTTTCAAAATAAAAAGATAATATTTAATTTGATTTATAGCCATTTGTTTTTCTTTTTTAGATTTTTTTATTTCATGCACAATATTCTTTTTAAGAAAATCTATATTAACTATATTATCTATCATAAAATTATGTCTTTCGTTTTTATAAGTCGTCTCGTCAATAAGTTTGCCAACCTCTACTAATTCGCTTTCCTGTTCCATAGACAAATTATGATAAGAAAGCCAAACTTTCCTCATGCATAAAAAACTATAGGAATAAATAGTTCCAGAAACATATTTTATTTCTTCTTCGCCGTCTAAATGCATCTATTTTCAAACTCTAATTTTTCGTCTAATTCTTTTATAAGTCCTAATTCTTTATCGTATTTTGAATTACTTATAAATATATGTTCAAGCCCTTTATTTTTAATTTCTTTAATGCAATATTCTCTAAAATATAATGGAGCGCTTAAAGTATAATCCATTATTTCGTCTATTATATCAATTTTATCTTCGCCAAAAGCTTCTTTATATTTTTGAAATATATTTTTTTCATTTAATTCTTTATAAAAAATTCGTGGAATAACCGTTATATTTTGTATATTTCTAAATTGTTCTTCAGCAGTTCCTTTGTCTATTCCGCCGATTGGAAATATTTCTAAATCTTTGATATTCTTTTTTATCGTATTATAATAACTATCTTTATTATCTATATTTTTAAGTTTTTCAATATCGTAAACTTTATTTATATAATCTTGTTTATCTTCTTCGGTAAAAATTTTATTATCATATTCTTTTATAAAATCAACCGCTCTATTATACAATTCCAAATCATAAACGCTATTTTTTCCGTTTCCAACTCCGACTTTAGTATCGTAAATAAAAATATTTGGTTCGTTTTCTTTATAAATTCTATTTCTATAGCATCTTCCCATTCTTTGAAGCAAACTATCTGCGGAACACATATCGGTATATAAAACATCAAAATCTATATCCAAACTTGCCTCTACTATTTGAGTCGAAATCCATATTCCAGCGTCATTATTTCTTTTTTCTTCTTTTGTGGAAGCGAATTCTTGTATCTTTTCTTCTTTAAGTTTTCTATCTCTAAAAATAAATCTTGAATGAAGTAAATTAATTTCCGTATTTTGTTTATTTTTTTCTTTAAGTTTTATATAGACATCTTGAGAGCGTCTAACCATATTGCAAATTATAAGGACTTTGTTATTTTTAGCTTTTTCCAAAATTTCATTATATTCAAAATCTTTCTCTTCGTATTTTATTTTATGCCTTATTATAATATTTTCTTCATTATCTTTTTTGTAAAAAGGTTTTTCGGCTATTTTTATATTTTCTTTTCCTATAGTTTCTTCCAAAAAATATTTCACTATGGGCGGAAGTGTAGCCGTCATTATGCAAAATTTTCCTCCCAAATCGTTTACAACTTTAAACCCAAAAATTAAAAAAGATATTATATCGGGAGTATAAGATTGAATTTCGTCTATTATAATTTTACTATATTTCAAAGTCGCTGCATATTTTTCAGTGCCTAAAGATTTAAAAACAAAATAAAAAAGTTGGTCTACCGTGCATATGGTCAATGGATAAATTAAATGCCTTGTTTCAATATATTTTAATTGATAATCGTCAATTTCTTCGTCTTTTCTCATAATGCTTTTTGCATCGGAATGCAAGAAAGTAAATTTATTTTTATCGTAATAATTTTCGTCCCATATTCTTTTATAAATAGCGTTAATCGACACTTTAATAGGCAAAGTATAAAAAGTTTTTGAATCTCCTGCCCAAAGTAAAGCTCCTTCAGTTTTTCCAATTCCTGTTGAAGCTACAACAATTATATTTTTATCTTTATTTTCTTCTTTTCCCATAAATTCCTGAACTTCATTAGGAAATGTTATATTTTTATCTTTTTCTTTTTTTATTTTAAAAGCATTTTCAACATATTTGGATGCATCATCTGGCGTTAATTCTAAAGTATCAAGTCCAGCGCTTGCTGCATAATCTATTTTATTTAACATTCCTTTTATGACAATAAATTTCAACCAGAATTCATAATCGTTATCAACGCCTTTTTTTATTTCATTATTGGATATTCCTCTAAAATTGCATTTAAGGTTTTCATTATATAATTTATAATATTTAAATAAGTCGCTTTCAACTATTTTCTTAATTTTATTATCTTCTAAATCTATACCGTTATTATCTACAACTTTTCTTTCATGGTGATTATATATCGCGCTTGCAAGAGCTTTTATATATACGGTATCAAATTCTTTTTTTAATTTGCCAATATCTAAAAAAGAACAACTTAAAACTCCATGCGGAATTTCAGTTATATTTAATTGTTCGTATAATGCGTTAAGTTCCTTATTGGTATCAAAATATTTTTCTCTATTTATAGAATTATATAATTTTTTTTGAAATCTTGAATTCATTTTTCCCAAATCATGAGTTTCGCAGGCTATTTTAATAAGTTCAAGTTCATGTTCTTCAAAATAATTTCCGTATACATCTTTAAACTTATTAAAAAGTTCTATTAATTTATTGGTATGCTCTTCGATAGTTTGAGTTATAAATTCTCCGTTTTTTATTTTATTGCTTTTAGCCAAAAAATAATCTTTATTAATCATGCAAGAAATAAACCTATATCTGATTTTTTTTCTTTCTTTATACTTTCACCTTCGTTAAAATAAAATACCGCTCCGCTCTTTACATATTTAATTTTTACTTTTTCTTTCCAATATCTTATTTTAGTTTTTTCATTTACGGCAAATACTTTATTTAAATTATATACCGTTCCCGATATTTTGCTGTCGATTTTTTCTAAAATATTTAATGGAATATACGCATAATTTTCTAAAGTTATTTCGTCCGTATCTTCCAATTCTACGCTGTCAATTTTATCTATTCTTAAAATATCTTCATGTCTACCAAGCGCGGGATATATGGATGGCTTTTTTAGTTTATCTAATATTTCATTAAATAAACTTTCATCTTCGGGGACAATATGAATTATTAAATCTACATCAACAATAAGCTCGGCTACTCCCGTTCCTCTAATTAAGCCAGCTTGAATTTTTTCATCCTCTCTTTTATTGATTATATCAAAATATACTCTATCGCCTTCGCATTTGTTAGGAGTAAAAAAGTATCTTGTAAACATATCGCTAACAATACTTTTAGTATTTCCTTGAATACTTATTTGCATCGGCTTATATTCTTTAAAATCACAAACTTTATGAATCATACCAATCACTGTAGAGTATGGCGGGAGTTTAAAGCTTTCTTTAAACTCCATACTCGCTGGTTTTTTATAATTCGGCATGTTTTGATGGCATTCAAGCCTTATCGCTTTATTTACCATAATATTTATTTACCTCTTCGCTTAAATAATCAAAAACTTCAGGAATACTTTTAGTTTTTAATTCTTCTTCTATCTCTTTGGAGTTATTAAATATATTTCCTATATAGCCGACTACGGTATTATTTTTAACTTCTTTGTCTATATCAATAGTATTTAATATTATATCTATATCAAGGTTATTTTTACTTACTCTTAACCTATTTTCAAAGAAAGGATTTTTTATATTATAAACTCCGCCTATAATAAATATTGGAGTTAAATTTTCTCTTCTTCCTCTAATATCTCTATATAGAGTTTTTAATATTTTAAGTAAATCGTTAACTCTTTTAGCTCTTTCTGATTTATCAATCTCAATTTTTTCTTTTTTAGGTTCTTCGCCATTTACATATTCTGTTATAACTTCGTCTATTCCTACTCTATCCAAATCTATAGTAACGGTGTATGCATAGTAGGATTTATGAATTTCGCTTTGAGCTATCATATTTTCAAAATTACCCCTTTTAGCCAAAGCCATATTTGTTAGAAAATCTAAATCGGAATTATAATTTTCTAATGCGATTGCATTGCTTAATCTAACCGTTGCGACTCTTGTATTTGATGTCCCGTTAATACTATTCTTTCCTGTTTTCATATAACCGAATAAATCTATTTCTGGGTAATCTTTTATAGATGCATCTTTGTCATGTTGGACTACTTTATCTTTATCGGACACTGGGGTATTATTCCATTTTAATTGCTTTCTAATATTATACCCCAAAGCCTGACGAGATATATAACTATAGCTATAACCGTTCCCTCTGCTCATTTTCTTTAACGAGCTTATATTTCCAAAACCTTCGCCATAATTTGCGCTTTCAGCCTCAAAAATGATACTTAATGTTAATCCTTTGTTTTCCATTATTTATTCTCCTTGTTCGTTTTTATTTTCTTTTTCTTTATTATAATAATATGCGCCTTTAAGTCCAAGCACATAAGCATAACCTATTTCTTTAAAATCTTCATCTCTTTCAAATATTCTAGTAAATATATTTGGTATAGTCAAATTCATACCCGCATAAAGCCTTGTTATATTACTTAAAAATAAATCTCTATTTGAAGTATGAATAGAATTTATTAACTGATAAACTAATCCTCTTAATTTATTATCAGCCTCTTTTTCTTCCATATCCAAAAGATTTCTATCGTTATTAACTCCGATTATAATCCTTCTCATTTCATCGCCGCTTTTACAAGCTATATACGATAAATTAATTTTATCATTCATATTTATGTCCTCCCTAAATATATGATTTTGTTTTATTTGTATTTTTAATATTGTAAATATTGTTTTAACCGTATAATTTATAGTATATCCTTTTTCTCCATCTTTTTCAAAATTCATTAATAACAAATATATTAAATTCCATTGATTTCTAAAATTTAAAACATTTTCTAAACATATTTTATATATATCAAAACGATTATCTTTTGGAATTATCAAATAACTTTTTGATATTACTTCTAATTCACCTTTTATAGATTTTATAATTTTTAAAGTATCATGCCCTATCGTATTAAAAGAATAACCATTTTTATTCCTAATTATAACTTGAATAGAATTTAATTCCTCCGTTTTTTCATCAAGATCTTTATTTATTATTGTATTATATGCCGTATAGTGGGCATATTCTTCTTCATCAATTATTTTTCCAGCAATATTCATGCTTATTAATGTTTTTATACTATCATTTTGATTTATAAAAAATATTAAATTTCCTATATCTCTAAAACCTAAAGGAGCGCATGAATAAATCATATAACAAATAGGGCATATATAACTATCTGGATTATAGTTCCAAAAAGTCGACCTTTTTCTTCCAGTGTCTACGCCGAATTCAAGTAAAAATGTTGTATCAAAATCCTTTTTTATTTTAGCGTTGCATATTATACAAGTATCCTTATAAGATTTTTTATTATCTTCTTCCAAGGATATATAATTTTTAATAGAAGTAAATTCATTGTCAATATTTTTATAAAAATCTAAATCTTTTACTATATAATGTTGTTTACTATTTGATAGATATTTAAGAAAGTAAATATTAGAAAATATCAAAGATAATTTATTCATAAATATGTCGCCTAAAAATAAATAATACCTTAATTTTTCATTCTTATTCAAATATTTAACTATATCTTTAAATATTTTTTCTCTTTCTTTTTTTTCATTATTAAACTTTTCTACCAACGAAATAAATTTATTATCTTTCAAAGTATTGGATATTGTAATCAATGTTTTTCTTTTAAAT
>OKWR01001347.1_pt1 | contig 17070 bp, 10 predicted proteins | sample 1607101 | NCBI WGS metagenome assembly OKWR01 (sample SAMN04414076, study PRJEB24778) | human gut metagenome | material: faecal | host: Homo sapiens
AAGGCAGCTCCGGAAGTTTGACTGTAAAATGCTTGTTTCCTTGTTCGAAAGCCGGGCGGAACGGATGCAGGATCGTTTCCAGCCAGAGAACGACATCGGTCGTGACATAATTCAGCTTGAACCCGCGGCTTTCCGTCTTGCGGAAGTCCAATAACTGGTTGCTGAGGTCTAACAGCCGTCCGGTGTTTTTCTCGATGATCCGTAAGTTCTCCTGTGTGGCGGGCGTTCCATCTCCCGAACGAAGGATCTTTTCTAACGGGGCCTTTATCAATGTGAGCGGTGTCCGTATTTCATGTGTAATAAAGGTGAAGAACTGTATCTTTGCATCGTAAAGTTCTTTCTCCTTTTTGGTTTCGAATATTTCACGGTTGATGCGGTGCTTCTCTTCCAGTTTGGCTTTTTTGTAGTAATACCAAAGTACGATCAAGAGGCATACGGTCAGGAAATAAATAAGATATGCCCATCCGGTAGCCCAGAATGGCGGTGTTACCGTAATTCGGAGAGTCGTCTCGTTATCCTGCCAAACCCCGCTGCTGTTGGTCGATTTTACCCGGAAAACATAATCTCCGGGTGACAGGTTTGCAAAGGTCACGTCTTTATTCTGTTTCATATAGATCCAGTCCTTGTCACTTCCGTCCAGGCGATAGGCATACTGGATCGCATCTGGCGAGGTGTAGCTCAATGCCACATACGAAAGGGTAAAGGTGGAACGGTTATGTGGGAGTTTCAATTCTCCGCTTTCCAAAATCCGGTTGACATTATATTTAGGGGCGCCGATGCGGTCGTCCTGAACATCTATGCGGGTGATGCATACCGATGGAGAATAAACATCCTCTTTAAAATCACGCGGATTAAAGGCGATCATTCCGTTGATCGTTCCCATATACATGGTCCCGTCCGGCATCTTGTAAGCGGAACAATAGTTGAATTGCGCTTCGGGTAGGCCATCCGTGTATGAGAAAGTCTTCATCACGTATGTTTCGGGGTTAAAACGAACCAGCCCGTTGGCCGTTGCAATCCAGAAAAAATGTTCGTCATCTTCCAGGATACGGTGTACGATATTGCTGGGCAGTCCGTTTTCAACCGTGATGCGATTGAATGAATCGGATATCTCGTTGTAGAGGGAGAAACCATAGACGGTCGCCACCCAAATTCTGTTTTTCGAGTCTTCGAATATGGAAGTCACGTTGTTGTCGCCGATAGTCTGCGACCGCTCACGGTTGGATGTATAATGCGCGAACTTCTTTTCGGTTTTGGAGTAGCGGTAAGCTCCGGAGGTGGTTGCCACCCAGATATCCCCTTTGCTGTCTTTATAGATTTGACGTACCATCGACTTGATCTCTGTTCCCCAAGGGATGAAACATTCTTCTTTTTTACGGAAGAGGACAAGCCCTTCGGAGGTTCCGATCAGGATTTCGTCTTCGGAGAGTTTGCAAAAGCAGAGTATGAAGTCTGACGGTAGCAGGTTATTGGTATTACTCCGGGTATATCGTTTGATGATTTTCCCGGAAGGAATGTCCAACAGATCGATTCCGGTGTTGAAAGTTCCTACCCACAACCGGCTGTCGTCGGCAAGTAGGCCGTGGATATTGGTTGCCGAAAGTGGATGGGCGGGGTTGGTACGGGAGAAGTTCGTGATCTCGCCGGTAGCCGGGCTATAGCGGTTGATCCCGTTATCTTCCGTTCCTAACCAAAGGTTGCCGTACTGGTCCGGACAGATTTCACGTACGGCATTTCCCGGCATTCCCGGATGGGTTTTCCCTCCGATAAAATATTTAAACGGGATATATTCTTTGGGCAGATAGTTGATTCCACCGAAAAAGGTGGTAACCCATATTCCTCCTTCACGGTCTTTTGTGATTGAATAGACCGCATTGTCGGAAATCGTATATTCGTTTGTCAGAGATTTTTGCAGGTGCGTAATACTCCGGTCTGTCATATTCAAGATATAGACACCGGATTCGGATGCGATCCAGTAAGTATTCTCATTGCACTGCTTGATGTCGCGAACTTGTATGTCCGGGATGATCGTTTCAGTGTTCCGACTGTTCCGATCGTAAAATTTGAGTCCCGCCCGGTCTGTTCCGATCAGTATTCCCCAGTCTGGCACGAGGCAAAGCCTGGTGAGGCTGATCGGATTTCCTTTTTCCTTTTCTGTCAGTACTGGGATGCGGACGAATTTGTCTGCCTCCGGTTTGTAGAAAAACAGGTCGCTACGTCCGGCGAGGATCGGCTCGTTCTCTTCGTCCATCGTGATGTCTATCAAGCTTATCTGTTCCCCTTCGGGATAGAAATGTGGACTGCTTTCGCCTGAAAGGGCATAACGGGCAATCCGGTTGTAGCTCATCAGCCACAAATTCCCCTTTTTATCTTCCCTGATTTGCTGGAAATATTCCGGGGTATTATTGCTATCGGAAAAGGTCAAGGGGTGAAATGCATCTGTTTGATAGTCGTAGTAACAGGTGTGGGAGTAAGTGCAGACCCATATCCTACCGGTCGAATCTTCGAAAAGACTGATGATCCTATCGTTCGGCAGGCTTTCCGGATCGTACGAATTGTAACGGTAAATCCGGAACTGATGTCCGTCGAAACGGTTCAATCCGTCGTCTGTCCCGAACCACATGAATCCTTTTTTATCCTGTAGGGCACAATAAACCGTGTTGTGCGACAATCCCTGTTTGTTGGTATAGTGGCGGAAATACAAATCGTGTGCCTTGCCGGAGTAGGGAAGGAGTAGAAAAAGTAAGTTTATTATGGTAGTTAAGAGTAGTCTCATACAAAGTTGTTATTCTTCTGTTGTGTGCTGCAAAAGTAAGTAAAAAAACGCTATTTAAGAGGTCTTTGTACGATTTTGATTGATATTTGAAAGCTTCTGATTGATCCTTGAAAGAGGTTTTAAAGGTCTGGAAATATCTTTGCATTCAAATTTCAGACAAAGGAAATTTAAGTTCTTATGAATGTTGTGTTTTATTATATATATGAAAGAATGAAGAGAACCTCTCTGATACTATTGGTTTGCTGCCTTTGGATACTGAACGTATCCTGCGGTTCAGGGAATTTGTTTCAGCCGGATAAGAAGAATGCCCTGCGTGCTCCTTCTTATCCACTGATAACGATTGATCCTTACACCAGCATCTGGTCGTTTACAGATCAGCTGAACGAGGATGCGACCCGTCATTGGACCGGAAAGGAGCAGGGACTGTTAGGTGTCATCGAAGTGGATGGGGTTTCTTATCGTTTTATGGGAAAAGAAGCACCGGAGGAGGGAACTCCGGTGCGTTTTGAAAAGGCTGCGGTTCAACAGTCGGTGAATGTTCTTCCGACACAAACCTATTATACATTCGAATGTGGTCCGGTCTGTCTGGATCTCATTTTTACGTCTCCTCTTTTGTTGAATGACTTGGATCGTATGTCCACGCCTGTTAATTATATCTCCTGGCAGGTTCGTGCTACGGATGGAAAAACGCATGAAACTCGTCTGACGGTCGAGGCTTCTCCTTCTTTAGCCGTTCATTCAGACGATCAGGCTGTGACAGTGGCCTTTGAAGAGGAAAATGGTATTTCATATGTAAAAGCAGGAACCGTCGAGCAGTCCGTGCTGGCACGTAAAGGAGATGATGTCCGTATCGATTGGGGATACTTCTACCTGGCTGCCCGAACGGAAAAACAGACGGAGATGAAAGTGAGTGACCGGCAACAACTTGTTTACAGCCGTGATATGGGGACGGTGTCTGATTCCCCCCAATCCGGTTTCCTGATGGTCGGGTATGATGATTTGTATTCGATCCAATATTTTAAGGATAACCGTATGGGATATTGGAAGCATAACGGAAAGAAAAACATCCGGCAGGCCTTCGAAGGATCGGCTGAAGAATATCGTTCGGTTATGGATCGCTGCCGTCATTTCGACACTCGCCTGATGGAAGATGCGGAAGAAGCCGGAGGGAAGGAATATGCGGACCTTTGTGCCGTCGCTTACCGCCAGGCGGTAGCAGCCCACAAACTTATAGAAGACAAAGATGGGAACCTGTTGTTCCTTTCCAAAGAAAATTTCAGTAATGGCTCGATCGGTACGGTCGATGTGACGTATCCGTCTGCCCCCTTGTTCTTACTTTATAACCCGGAGCTACTCAAAGGAATGTTGAATCCGATTTTCCATTATAGCGAAAGCGGACAATGGAACAAGCCTTTTGCTGCCCATGACGTCGGAACTTACCCGCATGCCAACGGGCAAACGTATCCGTTCGATATGCCGGTCGAAGAATGTGGGAATATGTTGATTCTGACCACTGCCATCGCTTTGCGTGAAGGTAACGCGGATTATGCCCGTGAACATTGGAAGACATTGGGCGTTTGGGCCAATTATTTGTTGAAAGAAGGACTTGATCCTGAAAACCAGTTGTGTACGGATGATTTTGCCGGACATTTGGCTCATAATGCCAACCTTTCGATAAAAGCGATTATGGGTATTGCCGGATACGGAAAGTTAGCAGAGATGTTGGGAGATAAGGAACAGGCGGTCCGGTATGTTTCCGCCGCTCGCGAGATGGCGGAGAAATGGGAACGGATGGCTGATGATGGAGATCATTTCCGGTTGACATTCGACCGGGAAAACACTTGGAGCCAAAAGTACAATCTGGTTTGGGATAAGGTTTTGGGGTTGCATATCTTCCCGGACAGGATCGCCCGGAAGGAGGTCGCTTTCTATTTGAGCCGGCAACAACCGTTCGGTCTTCCTCTTGATAGTCGCAAGACTTACACTAAGATAGATTGGATATTATGGACGGCTTGTCTGGCTGATACACAGGAGGATTTCTCCCGCTTGTTATCGCCCGCTTATAAATATGTGAATGAAACTGAACCTCGGGTGCCCTTGACCGATTGGTACGAGGCTACCGATGGCCGGTCCATCAACATGCGTGCCCGTTCGGTGGTAGGCGGCTTTTTTATGAAGATGCTGGAAAAGCAGATGTATAAACCCTCTTCTCGCCCTGAACCGATGGAAGAACCGGTTACGCAGGCTAAAAGCACTTACCGGAATCCAGTGATCGATTACAGCTTGCCTGATCCGACTGTCATCAAAGCGGATGATGGCTATTTCTACCTGTATGCAACCGAAGATATCCGCAACACGCCGATCCACCGTTCACGCAACTTGGTGGACTGGGAGGAGATCGGGACGGCTTTCACGGAAGAAACACGTCCGACCTTCGAGCCAAAAGGCGGCTTATGGGCTCCGGATATCAATTATATTGACGGACGGTATGTGCTGTATTATTCTATGTCTGTCTGGGGAGGCGAATGGACCTGTGGGATCGGCGCCGCCGTTTCCGATAAACCGGAAGGACCATTCATTGACAAGGGACCGTTGTTCCGAAGCAAGACAATTCAAGTTCAAAATTCTATAGACCAATTTTTCATGGAAGATAACGGGAAAAAATACCTGTTTTGGGGTAGTTTCCGCGGTATCTATGGGATAGAGCTGTCGGGAGACGGCCTATCTGTTTGGGACGGAGCCAAAAAAAGACAGGTTGCCGGAACCGCCTACGAAGGTACTTACATCCATAAAAGGGGCGATTATTATTATCTGTTTGCCTCGATAGGGAGTTGTTGTGAGGGATTGAAAAGTACCTATACTACAGTTGTAGGCCGTTCTGACAGCCTGTTCGGCCCGTACACCGACAAACAGGGACGACCGATGATGGAAAATCATCACGAGATCCTGATTCATGGAAATGAAGCGTTTGCTGGTACGGGACATAACTCGGAAATCGTCACGGACGATCGTGGAAACGATTGGGTTCTCTATCATGCTGTGAGTCGGGAGCATCCTACCGGACGTGTCCTGATGTTGGACCGGATTCGTTGGAAAGATGGTTGGCCGGAAGTCGAAGGGGCGAGTCCTTCTCTGGAAGCGGAAGCACCGGAGTTTATTAATTGAAAGTTGAAGATTGAAAGTGAAAATCAATTACAAATCATAAATCATAAATCATGAAAAAGACCTTATTAGCATGTTGTGCATTGGCACTGACCTTGGGCGCACAGGCTCAATGGAAACCGGTAGGAGATAAGATCAAGACACCGTGGGCGGAACAAGTGAATCCGGCGAACGTCCTTCCCGAATATCCCCGTCCTCAATTGGAACGTGGCGATTGGCAAAATCTGAATGGTGAATGGGAATATGCCATCAAGCCGGCTGGCGATGTAGAGCCAGCAACATTCGATGGCAAGATTTTGGTTCCTTTTGCTGTCGAATCCTCTCTTTCCGGCGTACAGAAAGAAGTTGGCGAAAACAACGAATTATGGTATAAACGTACTTTTTCCGTTCCTTCAGCCTGGAAAAACAAGGATATCGTATTGAATTTCGGTGCGGTGGATTGGAAAGCGGATGTGTTTGTAAACGACATCCTGATCGGTTCTCATAAAGGCGGTTTCACTCCGTTCTCCTTCAATATCACTCCGTATCTGACAGGAAAGAGTAATCAGAAACTGGTTGTTCGCGTATGGGACCCGAGCGATAAGGGATATCAACCGCGTGGTAAGCAGACTTCCCGTCCGGAAGGCATCTGGTACACGCCTGTAACCGGTATCTGGCAGACGGTATGGCTGGAACCGGTAGCTGCTGCCCATGTGACTTCTGTAAAGTCTATTCCCAATATCGACAATAATACATTGAGTGTGACGGTCGGAACTTCCTGCGACTGCAATTCCGGTATTGTAACCGTGAAGTTGTTGGACAAAGGTCAGGTTGTGGCTTCCGCAAAAGGTGTTCAGGGTGAAGAATTGCGCTTGTCTGTGCAGAACCCGACACTCTGGAGCCCGTCCAATCCCTATCTGTATGATATGACGGTTTCTTTGTCGAAAGACGGGAAAGTGTTGGATGAAGTAAAATCATATACGGCTTTCCGTAAGATTTCTTCCAAACGTGATGCTGCCGGCATTATGCGTATGCAGTTGAACAATCAGGACTTATTCCAGTTCGGCCCGCTGGACCAGGGATGGTGGCCTGACGGACTTTATACGGCTCCGACAGACGAAGCATTGCTGTTCGACATCAAGAAAACGAAAGACTGGGGCTTCAATATGATCCGTAAGCACGTGAAAGTGGAACCGGCACGCTGGTATTATCATTGCGATAAGGAAGGTATTCTGGTATGGCAGGATATGCCGAGTGGAGATCATGGCTCTTACATTTGGGATCACCACGTGTATAACGGTGGAAAAGACAATGAACGTACGCCTGAATCCAAGGCCAACTATTACCGCGAATGGAAAGAGATCATGGATCTTTGCGTATCCAATCCTTCTGTAGTCGTTTGGGTGCCTTTCAACGAAGCATGGGGACAGTTTGAAACGGAAAAAGCGGCTGAATGGACAAAAACTTATGATCCTTCCCGCTTGGTGAACCCGGCAAGCGGCGGTAACCATCGTCCTTGCGGTGATATCCTGGATTTGCATAATTATCCGGCTCCCGATATGTTCCTGTTCGATCCGAAACGTGTGAATGTGTTGGGTGAATACGGCGGAATCGGTCTTCCGGTGGAAAATCATTTGTGGTGGAACAAACGTAACTGGGGGTATGTGCAGTTTAAGAACAGCGACGAAGTGACGGCTGAATATGTCAAATATGCCAATATCCTGAAAGATTATGTGAAACGTGGCTTCTCTGCTGCTGTCTATACGCAGACTACTGATGTGGAAGGTGAAGTAAACGGTTTGATGACATACGACCGCAAAGTGATCAAGATCAACGAAGCTGCCGTAAAGAACGCCAATCAGTCGGTTATTAACGAATTAAAGTAAAAGCATGAAACGGATTAGCATAGCTTTTTTATCTCTTTTTCTGTGCGTGGCCTCTATCTGGTCCATGCCGCGTCCCGAATATCCCCGTCCGCAGTTCGAGCGGACGGGTTGGGTCAACCTGAATGGAGAATGGACCTGCTCGTTTGATTTCGGCGGTTCAGGGATGGAACGCGAGTTCTATAAATCGAACGGCTTTGACAAGAAAATCACTGTGCCTTTCTGCCCGGAAAGTAAGTTGTCCGGCATAGGATATACAGACTTCATCAATCATTTCTGGTATCAGCGTCCGATCACGATCCCGCAGGAATGGAGCGGAAAGAACATTCTGCTTAATTTCGGTGCGGTCTACTATAAATCGGAAGTCTATATCGACGGCGTTTTGGCCAACCGCCATTTCGGTGGAACCTCTTCGTTTGCTGTGGATATTACTTCTTTAGTAAAGCCGGGCCAGACACATAGTTTGGTTGTTTATGTTGAAAGTAACGTGCGCGGAGCCAAGCAAGCAGCCGGCAAACAAAATCTGCAATACGCTTCTTATGGTTGCAACTATACCCGAACGACCGGTATATGGCAGACGGTCTGGATGGAAGCTGTCCATCCGGAAGGATTGCAATCAGTTCAGGTGTTGCCTGATATCGACCAGCAGCAATTGGTTGTCCGTCCTCGTTTCTATAAAGAAGCAGGAGGAAAATTGCAGGTGACACTGAAAGACAATGGTAAGGTTGTTGCCAGTCGGACGGTTTCGGCAAGTTCTCTGTCTTCCGTTGTTCTTCCGGTTAAGAAGATGAAGACCTGGAGTCCGGAAAGTCCTTTCCTTTACGATCTGGAGTACAAGGTTTTGGATAAGAATGGAAATATAATTGATGAGGTCAATGGTTATACCGGTATGCGTAAGGTGCATATCGAAGGCAATAAGATTTATCTGAACAATAAGCCTTACTACCAGCGTCTGGTGCTCGACCAAGGTTTCTATCCTGACGGTATCTGGACGGCTCCGAGTGACGAGGCATTGAAGCGGGATATCGAATTGTCTATGGAGGCAGGTTTCAATGGTGCCCGCTTGCATCAGAAGGTTTTCGAAGAACGTTTCTATTATTGGGCGGATAAGATGGGTTATGTGACTTGGGGGGAAGCTTCCAGCTGGGGGATGGATTGTAACGATACGGAAACGGCTCGTAATTTCATTACCGAATGGAGTGAAATTGTGCAGCGCGACCGTAACCATCCGTCACTCCTGATCTGGACGCCGACCAACGAGGAGTTCTGGCCGGACCGTGTACAGTATCCGCGCCTGATGCACGACCTCTATAATCTGACGAAAATGATCGACCCGACCCGTCCTTTCCACGGGGCAAGCGGTGGAACGCATATTGCAACCGATATCTGGACCGTTCATAATTATGAACAGGATCCTGCCAAGTTGAAAGAAAAGCTGTATAACGGCGGTAAGTTGATGGAAGCCCCGAAATGGGAAATTCATCTGAATCCGATGAATATCGGTTATAATGGTCTTAAATATACAGACCAGTATGCTTTCCCGGAATACAAGAAGGATATGCCTTATTTGATCGACGAGTTCGGCGGTATCAAATGGAATCCGGCACAGCAGACGGAAAGCGCCCAGAATACCTCTTGGGGATATGGCGAAGCTCCCCGTTCGTTGGAAGAGTTCTATGCTCGTTTGGAAGGCCAGGTGGATGCGGTTTTATCTCTTTCGAACGATATTTGGGGATATTGTTATACGCAGTTGACGGATGTGGAACAGGAGCAAAACGGTATTTACTATTATGACCGTACACCTAAGTTCGACATGAAACGTATCCACGCTATTTTCAGTAAGACACCAGAATCAAAATAATAACGGACTAAAAATCAATTAAGGGGGAGCAGAGAATATCTTTGCCTTCCCCTTATTTTATTAATTATTTGTTCAACCATATTTTTATCCGCTTATTCATAGGCTTTTCAAAATAATAGTAGGAAAGCAAGCTAAGCAGGACGATGATGCCGAATAGAACCGGAACAGCAATATACCACGCTATATGGAAACTGCTTCCTTTCTGCCATTCCGAATAGGTAAGCAGAACAAAAAGATGAATCAGATAAAAACTATAACTAATCTCTCCGCCTATTATTAAAAAGCGGTTGGACAGGAGACGCGAAACGTAGCCTTTTTGCAATGAGAAACTGATCAGGATCACGGCTACCGGCAACCAATAGTAACAGGAGTACCGATATACTTTAGGTATTTCAATCGCATAGAAATAAAAGGCGAGGAATAAGACTATGGAGGCTATTTCGATGATGGTCCCTTGAGGCAAAGAAATGTTCTTGTCTTTTAGCCGGTCATATAGCTGGAATAAAAGCATACCGGCGATGAAGTCCGGAAGCCGGGTAATCGGATTCACGTACCAATATCCTTTGATGTCGTTTTCCGGAGTAAAATACATACCGGTCACGACCAGGATGGCTGCAACTATAAAAATGCAGAGCAGACGTTTGTAATTCTTGGTTAGCGGTATAAAAAAAGGGAAACAGAAGTAAAAAAGCTGCTCGCAACATAGACTCCAGGAAGGGCTGTTGAAGGAGAAGAAATAATCGGCTTGAGGTATGTAACCGTTTGTTAGAGTAAGCGAAGCAAAAAAGTGCTTGAGCCACTCTGTTGTTCCTGAAGCTACCACATAATTCCCTAATACAGCGGCAACCAATAGTGTCAACCAATGCAACGGATAGACGCGTGCTATGCGTGCCACCCAAAAAGTTCGTTTGCTGATCTTACTTTCGCTTAACTTTTTTTAATAATTGTAGGCGATGATGAAACCGCTCAGTACAAAAAAGAAGCTGACACCGACAAATCCTTCTTTGAAGAAATGGGTGTTGAAAAAGCTGTCTATTACGTAGCAGTGTGCACTGAAAACCATTATGGCGAATATAAACCGTAGTGATGTTAATGTGTCGATCATGGCTTTGTTTTTTGTCCGGTCGTAAAGATCGGAATTTAATTTGGATAAAAATTTATGGAGAGGCACTAAAAACTGTATAAGGCAGGCGATAAAAATATATTTTCTTCAAATATAGCGATAATGAAACAAAGTACAATTTACTATCAGACAAAAAGTAGTCAACTAAAATTATTAAGCTACAGTGAAAATAAATTTTCTTACGGGTGAAACTTTATTTTCACTTGCAGGAAAATTTATTTTCACCCAAAAGTAAATGCTGAAACAAAAGTTTCAACCAGTTTTTTCTCTGAAACTTTTTTGCATTTCAATTTTATTGAATTATAAATTCAGTAATCGCTGGCACTGATTACTGAATAAATGCAGGGGTAAACAAGATTTGTCCCCTGTCTGTTATCTTTTAGATTGCCGGCAGAGCCATATTGTTTAAATCAATTATAATCTGTAACTTTGCCGGATAAACAGAATTTGTAATGAAATATAATACAGAAGAAAAGAAATTGGTTATGCCCGAATATGGACGCAATATACAGAATATGGTGGACTATTGCATTACCATTCAGGACCGGGAAGAACGTAAACGCTGCGCAAACACGATAATCAACATCATGGGAAATATGTTTCCCCATCTACGTGATGTAAACGACTTCAAGCATATTCTTTGGGATCACCTGGCTATTATGGCCGACTTCAAACTGGATATCGATTATCCATACGAGATCGTAAAGAAAGAAGACCTTTACTCACGTCCTCCGCGTATACCTTATAACAATTCGCGTATACGCTACCGCCATTACGGCAAGACGCTTGAGAAAATGATCCAGAAAGCAACCGAATTCGAACCGGGGATGGAAAAGGATCTGCTGATCAAATTGCTGGCTACCCAGATGAAGAAATCGTTCCTGACCTGGAACAAAGAGTCCGTAGATGACCGGAAGATTTTCAAGGACCTCGATGAATTGTCGGAAGGCCGGATCATTTTGGATGAAGAGGTGCATAAACTGGCGGAAAGCCGTGATATACTCGCTCGCAACAATACGAACAACAAGAAAAATTATTCACGTAAAGGCCGATGAGTTCATTTGTCATAGAAGGCGGTTACCGGTTGGCCGGTGAGATTGTACCGCAGGGCGCAAAGAATGAAGCCTTGCAGGTCATTTGTGCAACATTGCTTACGCCGGAAAAAGTGACAATCCATAATGTACCAGATATACTGGATGTGAATAACCTGATACAACTCTTGCGCGATATGCAGGTGAAGGTGGAACATCCGGCGGCCAATACCTATACATTCCAGGCCGATGCTGTCGACTTGAACTATCTTGAGACGGACGAGTTCTTGCGTAAAAGCGGTTCCCTGCGCGGTTCGGTGATGATTGTCGGCCCTCTGGTCGCCCGTTTTGGCAAGGCACTGATCCCGAAACCGGGAGGCGATAAGATCGGACGCCGTCGTCTGGACACTCACTTTGTCGGTATTCAGAAGCTGGGGGCTTGCTTCAGTTATGATCCCGACCGCCAGCTCTACGAAATAGAGGCGAAGAAGTTGAAAGGAGCCTATATGCTGCTCGATGAAGCTTCGGTGACCGGTACGGCCAATATCCTGATGGCGGCTGTGCTTGCGGAAGGAAAAACAACGATTTATAATGCTGCCTGTGAACCTTATCTGCAACAACTTTCTTCCATGCTGAACCGTATGGGAGCCCGTATTTCGGGTGTCGGTTCCAATCTGCTGACAATAGAAGGAGTTGAGGCGTTGGGTGGCACTACACATACGATCCTGCCGGATATGATCGAGGTCGGCAGTTTTATCGGAATGGCCGCTATGACCGGTTCCGACATTACGATCAAAAATACAGGCTATGATATGTTAGGGATTATTCCCGATTCATTCCGTCGCCTGGGAATTACAGTCGAACAGATCGGTGACGATATCCATGTCCCGACACACGAATCCTATCAGATCGAGACGTTTATCGACGGCTCTATCATGACGATTGCCGATGCTCCCTGGCCGGGACTGACGCCGGACTTGCTGAGTGTCTTCTTAGTTGTGGCGACGCAGGCTGTCGGCAGTGTGCTGATCCATCAGAAGATGTTCGAAAGCCGTCTCTTTTTTGTCGACAAACTGATCGATATGGGGGCACAGATCATTCTTTGCGATCCGCATAGGGCGACTGTGATCGGGTTGGGCAATCGTTTCAAACTGCGTGGTTCCAATATGGTTTCTCCGGATATCCGCGCCGGTATTGCCTTGCTGATCGCGGCGATGAGTGCCGAAGGAACCAGCCATATCCACAATATCGACCAGATAGACCGTGGATATCAGAATATTGACAAACGGTTGAACAGCATCGGGGCACGGATTACCCGACTTTAAACATTCTTGTCATGATTAAAAAAGAAGATGTTTTCAAGATAGGGCAGTTTGCCAAACCTCACGGCATAAAAGGGGAGATCGCATTGGTTACGAACAGTGACGTTTTTGAGGATTCGGACGATCCGTATATTATATGTGAGATGGACGGGATCTTGGTTCCTTTTTTCATTGAGGAGTATCGCTATAAGACGGATACCGTCATCCTACTGAAGTTGAAGAATGTGAACGATGAGAAAGCGGCCCGTGAATTTTCCAATCGCGAAGTCTTTTATTCGCTTGATGAAGTGGACGAGGACGATCTGGTGGGAGATATGACATGGGACAGTTTTATCGGCTATCAGGTCATAGACGAGCATCATGGCGAAATAGGCGAGATTACCGATGTCGACGAGTCGACTATCAATGTCCTTTTGCAGATCGACCATAATGGCGAAGAGCTGTTGTTACCTGCCGCAGAGGAACTGATCTTGTCTGCCGATCATGAAAATAAGACGCTGACCGTTTCCATCCCGGAAGGTCTGCTGGATTTATGAAATTGACGAATACACATGGCACAAAAGCAAAGACGAACAAATAAGAAATCATTCTGGCACCGGATTAGGTTTAAATATAAACTGTCTTTCTTCAATGAAGGAACGCTGGAAGAAGTATGGTCTTTCCGGTTGTCGCAGCTCTCCGCGTTTGCGATGCTGGCTGTGTTTGCTTTCCTGCTGATCGCCTTTACTGCCTTTATCATTATTAAGACGCCGATACGTAACTACCTGCCGGGTTATCTGGATGTGGAAGTCCGTAAGGAAATCATGCAGAATGCCTTACGTGCCGATTCGCTGGAAAGGATGATACAGATACAATCTCTTTATCTGAATAATGTGGCGGGTATCTTGTCGGGGACGATGCCGATCGATTCGATTCGAGAGATCGATTCGCTGGCGCGGGTGAACCCTGACTATGAGATTCCGCAAACAAAGGAGGAAAAGAAATTTGTAAAAGATTTTGAAGAGGCGGAGAAATATAACTTGGCTGTCCTGGACCCAAATCCGGTTCCTACCGACGGTGTCTTTTTCTACAAGCCGGTAAATGGTGTGGTTTCTTCTCATTATGATGCCAATATCCGGCATTACGGTGTCGACTTGGTTGCTGCTCCGAAGGAAAGCGTGCTGGCGACGTTGGATGGCACGGTGGTTTTTGCCGGCTTCGATCCGAATTCCGGGAATGTGATACAGGTGCAGCATAAGAACGGTTTTTTATCTATCTATAAACATAACGAGTTATTGCTGAAAGAGGTGGGCGACCGCGTTGTTGCGGGTGAGGCCATTGCTTTGGTTGGCAATACGGGTAAATTGTCGACCGGTCCGCATCTCCATTTCGAGTTGTGGTATAAAGGTGGTCCGGTCAATCCTGAAGAATATATAGCATTTTAATACGCATGAAAAGAAACTTGGCCATATTAGGCTCTACAGGTTCTATCGGAACGCAGGCTCTGGAAGTAGTCAGCGAACATCCCGACCTTTTTGAAGTATATGCTCTTACTGCCAATAATCAGGTGGATCTGCTGATCAACCAGGCACGTAAATATATGCCCGAAGTGGTGGTAATCGCCAACGAGCAGAAATATCCCGAACTGAAGGAGGCGTTGGAAGATCTTCCCATCAAGGTATGGGCAGGCTCGGATGCCATCGCTCAGGTCGTGCAGTCGGAGCCGATCGATATGGTGCTGACGGCAATGGTAGGATATGCGGGGCTGAAACCGACGATTGCAGCGATCAAAGCCGGTAAGGCGATTGCCTTGGCAAACAAAGAGACGCTGGTGGTGGCCGGCGAACTGATTACGACCCTGGCTGTCGAACACAAAGTTCCTATCCTGCCTGTCGATTCTGAACATTCAGCCATTTTCCAGTGTTTAGCGGGAGAGTGGGAGAACCCGGTGGAAAAGATTTTGCTGACGGCTTCCGGTGGCCCCTTCCGTACCAAGACAATGGAGGAACTGGCAGTCGTGACTAAAGCACAGGCGTTGAAGCACCCTAACTGGAGCATGGGGGCAAAGATCACGATCGATTCGGCATCGATGATGAACAAGGGGTTCGAGATGATCGAGGCGAAGTGGTTGTTCGGGCTTGCACCGGAACAGATACAGGTTGTGGTGCATCCGCAGTCGGTGATCCATTCGATGGTTCAGTTCGAAGATGGTGCGGTGATCGCCCAGTTGGGGATTCCCGATATGAAACTTCCCATAAGCTATGCTTTCTCTTATCCTAAGCGGTTGCATAGCAAAGCACCTCGTTTGGATTTCACCCAATATGCAACGCTTACGTTCGAGGAGCCGGATATGGAACGTTTTCGTAACTTGGCATTCGCCTTCGATGCGGTTCGGAAAGGCGGAAATATGCCTTGTATCCTGAATGCGGCCAACGAAGTGGTAGTGGCAGCTTTCTTGCGTGACGAAATCGGCTTCCTGCAGATGAGCGACGTGATTGAAAAAACAATGGCGAAAGCCACCTTCATCCCTGTTCCCACCTACGAAGATTATGTGGCGACGGATGCGGAGGCGAGAAAAATTGCGGAGAAACTTATTTAAATTGACAAAGTATGGAGACATTTTTAGTTAAGGCTCTACAGCTCATTCTGAGCTTATCGATATTGGTGTTGGTCCACGAGTTCGGGCATTTTATTTTTGCTCGTATCTTTAAGGTCCGGGTGGAGAAATTCTATCTTTTCTTTGACCCGTGGTTTTCGATTTTTAAATTCAAACCTAAAAACAGTGATACGGAATACGGTGTCGGCTGGCTTCCTTTGGGTGGTTATTGCAAGATTTCCGGTATGATCGATGAGAGTATGGACAAGGAGGCGATGGCGCAGCCGCCGAAGCCATACGAGTTCCGTTCTAAGTCAGCCGGACAACGGTTGATGATCATGGTTGCGGGCGTGTTGTTCAACTTCCTGCTGGCGCTGTTTATTTATTCGATGGTGTTGTTCACTTGGGGCGATACTTTCCTGCCGTTGAAAAATGTGAAGGCTGGTATGGATTATAGTGAGACTTTCCATAACGTTGGATTTCAGGATGGGGATATCTTGCTGAAAGCAGACGATACGGAGTTGGAGCGTTTCGGAGAAGACTGTTTCCGCCATGTACTCAATGCACAGACCGTAACGGTTTTGCGTGGCGGTGTTGAAACGGTAATTCCCATCCCTGAAGATATGGCACAGCGTGTTATGCGGGATAAGAAAGGGTTTGCTTCCTATCGTTTCCCGATGGTCGTGCGCGAATTGGGTGAAACGGAAAGTGGCGAATCGCCTGCCGCAGTTGCCGGTTTGCAGCCGGGAGACAGTATCGTGTCTATTAACGGCCTTTTAACCCCTTCCTTCTATGAAGTGGGTGAAGTGCTTGCACAAAATAAGGATAAGGATGTCTCGGTCGGTTTTTACCGTGCTGGTGTTCCGCAAACATTGACGCTGCATACGGATACGGCCGGGAAAATGGGTGTTTATTCTGTTTCCCCTCTTGAAATCTACCAGACGGTGACTCGTAAATATGGTTTCTTTGAGTCTTTCCCTGCTGGTGTCATGCTGGGTGTGAATACGCTGAAAGGTTATGTCAGCGATATGAAATATGTCTTTACGAAAGAGGGGGCTTCCAGCCTGGGCGGTTTCGGTACGATCGGCAGCCTGTTCCCGGCGCAGTGGGATTGGCATTCGTTCTGGATGAAAACGGCTTTCCTTTCTATTATCCTTGCCTTTATGAATATCCTGCCGATCCCGGCCTTGGACGGCGGACATGTGATGTTCCTGCTCTATGAGGTGATTGCACGTCGCAAGCCGAGTGATAAATTCCTCGAATATGCGCAGGTTACCGGGATGTTCCTGCTGTTTGCTTTACTGATTTATGCAAACGGAAACGATATTTTCAGGTTCTTCTTCAAGTAATAAGTGATA
>OKWR01001366.1_pt1 | contig 16827 bp, 10 predicted proteins | sample 1607101 | NCBI WGS metagenome assembly OKWR01 (sample SAMN04414076, study PRJEB24778) | human gut metagenome | material: faecal | host: Homo sapiens
TTGTCCACCGCGTTCATGAGGTACACCGGAATCATCTTTTGAAGCCACGCCTGCGAGAAGGCGACGGGCTCATCCGGCTTCGCCTGCGCCGGTGCGGGCGCGGGCGTCACGAGCGGGACGATTCGATCTTCCTTTTTCTCTTTCTGAGGTTCTTCGGGAGGTTCCGGCGGAAGAACCTCTTCGGGTTCTTCCTTTACGGGGTCTTTGTACCAATGCCATCCCTCGGACTTTCGCCCGTACCAGGCTTCCACCACGGACGTTTCGCGGTCCGTGATGCGCGCGGCCTCGGCGCTCTCAAGGAGCACGAAGGCCATGGCGACGCCGAAAAGGAGAAGAGCGGGGAGGGCTCTTAAGATCGACAACATTACGCGGTCTCTTCCGTGCGCTTCTTGCGGGGGTTTCGATTCTTGGATCGTCCGCGGCCCTTGTTGGAAAAGCGGATTTCCGAGGGCTGCGCGTCGATCAGCTCGACGAGACGCTGAATTTCGGCAAGGACCTGAATGCGGGCCTGAGCACGCTGTTCTTCGAGTTCGCGCAGGTGCGCGGCATAGGTGTCGTAGTTGTTGAGTTCCATGAGAGATGACTCCTTTCAGGGTAGGTATTGGAGGAGCACTTCCGCGCAAAGCTCCGCGAGCGGCTGATAGTGCCAGAGGTACCAGATGCAGGCGCCGGCGGAGAACGACGCGAAGACGCAGGCAGGCAAAAGACGGCCCGGCACGAAGGTGCCGATGAAAAGTAGGGCCGTGGAGATGCCAACGCCCGCCAAGGTCGGGACGGCGTCCTGAACGGTTACCGGTGCGTTTTGGAAGACGCAGACGATGAGTGATGCGGCAAAGAGGATCCAGTAGAACTGCACCAGCGACAGACTGACTCTGAAGATGAACCGCAAAGCCGCATAGACCTTGAACATGCCCCCTGTCCGTTGAAAAGAAATTGGAAGAATTGCGTGGCCATTATGTTCGGCGGGGTTCTGTGCGAAGCGGGTCGTTCGGTGGGCGCGGGAAAGGTCGCCTCGACGGTAGAGAACTGCGGAGAGGAGAAGGTGTACCGAGGTCTCTGCGACTGCGGGGAAACTCTTTGTCTTCCTAGTGTCACAGAGGTTGACGGCGATTCGAAACGAACGTAGAATGTCTTGTGTTCTAAACAAATTCAGCGGTATACCGCGAAGTTATTTAAGCGCGCGTATTCATCCGCCGCCTGGACGAGTGAAAGATGAACGACAAGGTTATTAGGAAGGGGGAGGGCGGCGCCGTCGTCGAGGCGTCGGAGTCTCATGAAGATTCGCTCAATGCGGATCTGAGTTTCGCGCGCGCGTACGTCGAGAAGACGGAGGAGCTCGCCAAGGACGGCGCCTGCATCGTCATCCGCAATCCCGCGGCGATCGGAGACTATCTGAAGCATCACACTTGGTGCCGCGAGCAGATCTGCGAATGTCTGGACCTCGATGCCCGGACCATCCAGCGGATCTTTCCCCGGCCGCTTCCGTACATCCTGCTCACGGCCAAAGTGCGTGAAGCGTACGCGGACGTTTTGGAGAGCTTCGACCCGCGCACCCGAAACGCCAAAAAGCTCTACGACCCCGCGGACCTTTGCGATCTGATTCGGGATCTCTTTCACAGCACCGTGAGCACCGTCCTGGTGCCCTTGCCCTTCCTGAGCGACCATCCCGCCGAGATGCGCTCTCTCTACCTTCGCATCCGCAAGGAACGCATGGCCATGCTGCGTGAATCGCCGCGCGTCTTGAGGGAACAGCGTCTTTCAACCTGGCCCGGCATTTTGGATCTCGTCCGTCCGGAACTGCGCGAGCACGTCGGTCGTTGGTTCGACGACCTTGATCGTCTCTCCGAAGAACAAGGCCGAGATACGGCGCGCGTCGCGCTCAAGAGCTACCGCGTTCCGATGCCGGACGACGTTCTTCCCCGATTCTGCGGCGTTCGGCAGGTTGCCGACCGTCGTCACTACAACACGGTTCAGGTGGGAAACACCACGGTGCGCATCCAGGGATGGATCCGTCATCAACTTCACACCGGCGGGCGCACTCTTTACTCCCCCGGCTATGCCGTGGGGGGTCCGCCTACGCCGCCGACTACCGTGAAGGTCTGCTCGACCTCATGACCGCGGAGCGCTTCGACGAGGTTTTCGGGATCGAAAGCCTGTTCAAGTGGCCCGTCAGATATGAGCCCGACGAGGTCGCCTGGTCTGCCAAGCCTCTGCCGCACGTCAGCTACAGGCTACCCTCCTTTCACGCGGCCATCGGCGGTCACCGGTTTGTGCGGGAGGCGCGCACATAAACGGAAGTGCCCGAAGAACTTTAATAAACCGTCTGTGAGAGAAGGAATGTCGAAGGAATCTCTGCACTGGATCCGCTCCGGTGTGATACTCTGCGGCAACTTCTCTCCCCTCAATCCTCACAAAACTTTGGAACCCAAAATGAGAAAGACCATACCTCTGATGGTAGCGTTGACCTTTGTGTTGGGCGGATGCGCAACCAAGATTCCGAACCCGGCGAAGATCAACGATCCGATTGAATTCGCCAAGGAATACAAGAATTACGACGAATTCACGTTCGATTTGCCTGCGGACTTGCTCCGGCCGCCGATGAAGGTTTTTGAAGACCATCAGACGTACTCCATTTGGTGGTGTGGAAATACGGAACCTGGACAGCATCGGGAATTTCAACAGCGGATGGCACGGGTCTGCCGTAATTTGGGCGGCGAAATGTACAGGAACGAATGGTGCCGAGACAAGGAAACCGGCAACTTGGCCCTTTTCCGCTACTCCTTTTCGTCAACTTACGACATCAGTCGTTGCATAACCATAGGTACCAAGAGACGGGTTCCCGTGGTCAGCGTCCATGTTGACGCTCCCCTTGAAGGTGTTGATCCCAAAACCGATCGAGCATGGCAAAAATTTGCCGCATCACAAGGTTTTGTGACGAAAGCAACCACTGAAGAAATGGAGAAGGAAGAACGCAGGCAAGTGGCGTTGCTGTTGAAGCAGAGAGATGAAGAAGAAAAGCGTCGCCAAGAACTTGCCCGTCAGCGGCAAGAGGAGGCTCGTCAGCATGCGAAGTGGCAAAGAGAAACCGGATATCTGCTGTCGCCTTCGTCCAAGGGGACGTCGGTGTGTTCGAAGAAGGCGATTGACGGCCGTAACTACAAGGCCTTCATCGAAGACTCGAATGGCTTGAGGCTTCAGCTGCGCCTCACCGAGGAGTTGATAAACGGGCGCTATGTGATCTTGCAGAATCAACGGATTATTTGGGATAACGTGAACAACTGGAAGGAATGTCGATGAAAAATCGTTTCAACAACCAGATGCGACTTGCCGTCGTGCTTTTGGGATCGGTCGGAATTCTCGCTGGGTGCGCCGGAAGTCAATTTAGCAAGAATATTCATAAGAACCGTATCGCAATCGCAGGAGAGGACTACGCGGAATTTGTCCGCGACTTCAATGAGTTCTTTGTTGGCAAATCTGAAGAACATTTGCTTGATACATTCTGGCCGAATCGAAACCGAGGCGAAGACAACCAACCCATTGTGGAAAACTGGGAAAACAAGCTTCTTGGCCAGAAACATATTCGTTACTACTGGCGTCCGGTGCGCGGTTTTGATACCGGAGTCTGCAACATGTACGCTCGCGTTGATGATGGTGTGGTCACGGAACTCGGACTTCGCACTCAAAACGGTCGGTATCTGAACGTGGGGTCTTGTGAGTCCGCTCTGGATCGAATGACACGATACAAGGCGATCAACAACATTACGCCTGATTACTACTACGACAAGGAAAAGTGACAAAAACATCGGCGGTGCAACCTGAGGAGGTGCACCGCCTTCAGATAGCTGATTGCTTACAGCAAATCAGTCTGCCAGATCGCAACAGTTGATCTGGCTATTTTTTATGGAGCTATTTATTCATTGGTCCTATTTTGAGAGGTAGTGCATTGTTAATGTTCTGACCACGGTTTAACAAAAATCATCATTTGAGATCCCAAAACAAGTCCACTGTGAAGTTGCCAATTGTGTTTCCCGATCCATGTCCACAAGGCTGGATTTGTAGGAACGCATTCGATAGGAGCAGTTTCCGGATCGAAGTCTTTGGCTTTTTTTACGTTACTGCAAAAAACATTGGCGACGTTGTTCTCGGAGAAATTCTCATCGACTTCATGGGCAACTTCCCAATTGATTCTGATCCTACCCCCTTTTTTGAGGGCTTCACGTATTTCTCGCGGATGACTGACATCTTCGTCAGTGATTTCTACCAATAGGATGCGATGTCCTTCGTTTGTGTTGATCGAAAGTGCTTGAGCTGGCATGCATGAACATGCTAGTACAGTTGCAAAAATAAAAGGAGAAAATTTCATTTTACTTCCTCTACCATAAAAATGGGAACAGGTTTACCTTTTAATGTTCCGTCGATGGCGACGTTAGAAAGTTTTAGCTCTGTGTATCTCTTACTTTTTATGTGTAAAGATGCAAACTGCATCGGCTCATTGTCTACATACAGGCTGATAGCGACGAGTTCTTGAGTCTTATCGGAATCGTTCGTAAGGCCTATGATAACCGATGGTTCAATATTGGATTCGCTTCTCTCTAGTTTTCTGTACCCTGAAAGGAAATCTTTTCCTGCAACAGCAAAAATTACGGAAGGCTGCGATTCTGAAGGTCCGAGGCATATGTCATGCCCTGAGCATTCCTCATGGATTTTGCCGACCCGAATGGGAACAGAAAAGTTCGCAACGGTATTAAAACCGATAGATTTACATCCTAAAAAATTTGCTTCTGGAAAGATAACGGGAACCCTGGATTTTAGTTTCAGTAAAGAGGATGATTCGAAATCGCTGTCGTATTCTTTACAGGACGGAACTTCGACGGAGAGGACTGCGTCCATATAGGAAGAAGTTCCCTGTAGCTCACTCAAAGCTACGTTTGCGGTTATGTCAGCTTTACAGCCAACTAAGAAAACTGCAATCGAGATGACTGCAGACAATGTACTTTTAGAAGGTAACATGTCTTCACTCCTGGAAGACAAAATCAGGTTGATCAACCTATGTGGCTCATTCAGGAAATTCGGAAGGAAGTTTCCCTCCGAGTTCCATTTCCCAAATTCTAACAGCCATGGTCTCTAACAAGCGAATCGGGGATACCCGCCCCTTTAGTGAGGTATTCACACCCAAGAGGAACGCCTTGAGCTTTTCGCCTACGCGTCCCCGTCGCTGTGCGGGTGGAGATGCGCAGGAGGTGCATGCCGATCTTCCTGAGCACGGAATCCTTCAACGCGTCGCACCCGGTTTGACGCGACCCCTCTTTGTAGAAGAAATAGCCGTCGATTTTGAAGACGACTTGCGGTTCCTCCTCGACCTGGCAGGCGCACGTTTCAGTAGTCGTGCCGTCTTTAGGTCCCGAACAGGAACGCACTTTTGCGGAAGAAGCAAGACTGCCTAGTGCAAGGCGCTATTTCCTTCTAAACACGGGAGGGTGGATTGCAAGGCCGTTCTCCGTGGGCTAGGATTGGGGGTACTGTATTTTTTTTGATTTCCACTAATATAGCCAGAGACTATCATGCGCTATAAATCGATTACCCCCCCCCCACACACACACCTATCGAGCAGTAGAACCTAATCGTGTAAAAGGACATCGCCTCACGATTCTAGCCGCCTCCATTCTGAGTCTTGTATGGTCTGGCGCTCAGGCTGAGACGGTTAATTCGGTTGACTTTTCTCAGGCATATCCCTCCGTCGAATACCAAGAAGACACGACGGTTACAGGACTCTTCAAATTCACCGGAGGCAATGACCATGCTTTGAACGCCTCCGTCACGGTCAATGAGGGTCAAGGAACCCTTACCTTTACTTCAGCTGAATCCTTTAGCTGGCGGCAAGGCGGAAAGATTGCCATCAACGCCTCCTCAACCACCTTCACGGGAACCGCCGCTTCTCGTTACGACTACACACTTACCAAGGATTCTGCTCAGGGTACGCTGACGTTTTCCGGCAATTTGATCTTTACGGATCTGACCTCTGGGGCGGCTATCCGCGGCAATGACACCAGCAAGGTGTCCGACATTGTCGCAGCCGGCGACATTTTCTTTTCCAATGTCTCGACGTATGAGCAGGTCGCTTCAATGCAGGCGGTCTCTCTGATCGGTAGAAACATCACGGCCGACAACGTACATCAGACCGGGTACGACATGATGGGAACGGCCTTTTGGGTTCACAAAGGCGTTCTTCAGACAACGGGAGGTGATTCGCAAGACGGTCTCATTTCCGTAAGGAATTCCAGTTTTGAACATGGCTCTTATGGTTCGGCGGCCTTGTGGGCGGATAACGCCGGACAGATCCTAGCCGATCAAATCGTCGTTGACGAAGTTCAATTTGTATCGGCCTCGAATCGCGATAAGAAAAACTTTGTTGCTTCTGGCATTCATGCTGAGAACGGTTCTCATGTGGTTGCCACAAACAGCATTGAAATCAAAAATATTGATGCGTCCACCATCCAAGCTGCAGGGCTCCATCTGGAGGGGAAAAGCAATATCGGCGGCATCACTCCTCCTGGGGGCTACCCAATCGAAAGCGATCCGGCGACTCTGTTGAAAACCTCAGAAATCACGATCAAGAACATCACCTCCAAAACGGAAGGACTCAATGCTTTTGGCGTGTACGCTGTCGGTGACGACGAGCAGAGTGAAGGGTTGAAGCTCTCCGCGGATCGACTGACCGTTGAAGAGATCAACGGCACCTTTGCCTACGGCTTTGCTCAAATGCTCGAAGGGGTCTCCGAGTTCGGCGTTGCCGAAATCAGCAAGGTGAGTGCACAGAGTGAAGCTGCCGGTGTTTATCTCCGCGGAATGAATGCTTCGATCATTCGCTTTGATGATCTGCAGGTTCATGACGTTACGGCGAGCGACGCAGGATTCGCAACACTGGTCGACGTCGGCGCCGGCACTGTCTCTGCCAACGCAGCAACCCTTAAGGTACAGGATGCTGTGGAATATGCCGGTAACTTCAGAGGTAACGCCGAGTCCTCTCAGGACACTGTTAGAACCGTTGCAATTCGTTCGGTTCGCGGAGGTCTTGCTGATTTGAGTGCAGAGGACGGTATCTATACGATCGTTGGCGACGTGATCGCTGGATACGGCACCGCCATTCAAGAGGGAGCCGTCCTTGAGGATGCGGGTCGGATCAAGATCGGCGGATCCTCAGCTCAGATTTATGGCGATTTGTATGCCGGAAATGGAGGCGTCATTGAGTTGACCCTTGAAGGGGAAAACAGCCTGCTTGAAGGCCAAATCGACGATTATCACGAACTCGCCTTCACAGATGCGGCTTTCCGCAACTCGCTCTTCAGAGACGATGTGGGCAACGCCCTGGATGTCACGCAAGCCGGTCAGGTCAAACTGAATCTGAACGGCAGTACCTGGATCGCTCGGGGGCAGAATTTTGTGGATACGGTGTCCTTTGGCGTCGATGGAGGCACGATCGATCTTTCGCGCAACGAAAACTCTTCCGCCTCGATTGAAAATTTGACGGGCAGCGGCACGTTCGTGATGGAACTCGGCGCCTATTCGGAAAGCGGCGACATCAAGACCGACATGCTTTACATCCAGAACGCGGAAGCTGGATCACAGCACGTGATCCATGCGAAGCTCGGCGAAGGTGTCTCTCGCGACGACCTTGAAAACATTCGATTCGCCACCGTCAAGAACGGTGCGGCCGAAAATCTCTTTGTAGTCAAGGTCGAGGACCAGGGCGTATTCAATCTCACCGCTACCGTTGAACAGGAAAATTATCAAACCGGCGACGCCGACAATGTGCGCTTCAACGGAACGGGCAACGGTGAAGGCGACTACAAACCGGGTGAAGACGTGGTGGACGCCATTTTCGGCTCTGAAGAAGTCGGGGCTTCCACCCCAAACGCTTCTACGCTTGCGGAAACCGGCGACGGTACGGCTCAGAACTACTACATCTCCGGCTTCGGCGGAGGGGCGGACGACGGCGAAATCTCGGATGCGGGTCAGACGATTCTCGCGACGGCCCGCACCACGTATTGGAACGCCGTCGTTCTTGACCGCTTCAATCAGCGCTACGGCGACCGCGTCTACGACCAAAACCGCAACGGCGTGTGGGCCCGCGTGAAGTACGAACACGTCGGCACCGATGCCGGCGTGGGCGACTTTGCGTCCGACAACACGACCTATCAGTTCGGGTACGACTACACGAAGCCGACCGAAAACGGAAAGATGATCTGGGGCGGCGCGATCGACTACATGAACGGCCGCACGGAATACGACTCCATCCACGGAGACGGCGGCACGGACCGTATGGGAGCGCTTCTCTACGCCACGTACCTTTCGAACAGCGGCGCTTATGCCGACCTGGTTCTTCGCGCCGGGCGGCTGTCGGCCGACTACGAAATGTTCACGCCCTCGGGAACGAAGCTGGATGCCGACTACGATCACTGGATGTACGGCGTTTCCTTCGAAGCCGGTCATCAACTCGAAAACGGTACGAGTTGGTTTATCGAGCCTCAACTGCAGGCTCAGTACACCCGCATCACGGACGGCGACTATTCCACCGCCCAGACTCGCGTCGAACAGGATGCGATCGACTCGCTCATCACGCGCGCAGGCTTCCGCGTAGGCAAGTTCTTCTCGGACAACAAGGCGACGCTCGGATATTTCAAGGCCGACGTCATGCGCGAATGGATGGGCGAACAGGGAATCCGCGTCTATGACGTCACGACTGCCGCAGAAGGCGCGGACGTTTCCATCAGCAATCACGGCACGTGGTTCGACGTCGGCGGCGGCTTCCAGGCTGCCGTAGCGAAGGATTTCTACGCCTACGGCGATCTCGAGTATCGCTTCGGAAACGATTTCGACAACACCTGGATCGTCAACATCGGGGCGAAGTACCGCTTCTAAACATCCCTTTTTCACGTCGGTACGTTGCCGGGGGGCGGCGTGCCGGCGCTTTTTGTTTCACTCATCTCCTACCTGAGTTTGTGTACTGGAAATGCTTATTGAATTTTCTGTTTTTGCTCATAAGAAAAATTTATTGGAAATGCCGTCTGTATCTGAATTGCTGTCATCTTTTTCGTTGGTGCCGCTGTCTCTCTGCGTATCTTTATCCTGTACAGCCATGGGGCAAGCGAACGCAGCAGATATCCTTGGAACCGAATCCGATTCTCTCATCCAATACGATGGAAAGAAAGATCAATTTATTAACCATCAAACCGGCGAGATTATTCCGGTAGTTGTTGACGAGAACGGACTTCGCACCATTGAGACCACTTTCACAGAACTAATCGAAGGATATGGCGGAGACTTTGGAAGTTGGAATGAGGTATTTGGGGTTCCTTATGACAAGGCGGTTTTAACCCTCGAAAAAGGATTGAAATTGACGAACGGGAACGCAATATGGGTAACCGATACCGATGCCATAGTTGAGATGAAGTTCGCTTCCGGCACTCAACTTTATGGAGAACTCGATCCTGACATACAGAGATCGTATGGTTTGATTACTCCGGACAATTCGACCGGATTAACCATAGATGCTCCTGACATATATTTGAAAGTTCTGGACAGTGCAAAGGCCATGGCCGATGATATGGCCGTTATTTCAACTCGCGGAAATGGATGGAGTCCGTATTTTGAACCAAATTCTGGCACTCATATTAATACGAACGGTTTGACGATTGTTAGTGAAAATACTGTGTCGAGTACCGACAAAACAGCGGTTCGCATTTATAACAATCTTTTCAATCTCAATGCGAAAGTTATTTCAATTCACGGCTTAAAAGATGACGAAAGCACTAGATTTGCCACAGGCATCCTTTCCGCAAATTCGCTCACGGAAATAGTTGCAAACGAAATTTTTGTTGATGCGGAGACGGCTATCGTCGTGCAGGATCCTCTTGTAAACGGAGATCCTAGTCGGCTAGCAATTACGGCCGATTTAATCACTCTTAATGGCTCGGTTCAGTTGTACGGGTCCAATCTTGAATTCAATCCGACGACGAAGAGAAACGCCAAGATTCTCACTATCACCACAGACGGCACTGATGCCGTTACTGCCAATACGCCGGACTATCCTGCTAAATTGAAGCATCAAGCTTCGCTCAACGTAGAAATGCCGGCGCTTATCAGTTCACAGGGTGAAAGTCGAGAATATGCGGATCTGTCGGGCCATCGAACCTCGTCTGCGTTGAGGGCATTGCGAAATTCGACATTTAATCTAGTCAATGAAAATGCACGATACGAAATATACGGAGACATTATTGCCGGTCGAGGCATCTCAACTGATGATGCCGGCGGCGTGATTAATATCGGCGGCACTGGCAATGTCATACGCGGAGATGTGTTAGCCGGGAATACAGGAAGAATCAATATTTCTTTAAAAAACGCCGATTATGAAGGACGGGTTGACGATTATCATGATGCAGGGCTGTCTTCAGGTCAGAGCATAGTCTTTAGGCCCGAAGAATTTGATATAGACGTTACGGAGTCCGGGGTTGTCAATCTGGAGATCGAAAATTCCGTCTGGACAGCTCGGCACAGAAATTTTGTGACAAGCGTAAAGTTTGCCGGCGAGAATTCTGACAGCAACATCATCGACATGAGTTTAGATGAAAATTCCTCGCTTTCTGTCCAAGAACTTTCCGGTTCCGGGAAGATCAGAATGAGAGTGTCGGATGCGATTGCTGATGATGGTGCACATGTAACCGACATGCTTTATGTCGGCAAACTGGATGAAAACGCACATATCAATATTGAACTTGACACCTCCGCTTTTGATCACTATGACGATCTGAACGGTTTGCGTTTTGCAACAACTGTCGGTGATTTTTTCTCTGACGGAAATGATAAGACTCTTTTCTCTGCCAGAATTGAAGATCATGGATTCTTTAACAGAAATCTGACAATCTATACGGAGAAATATTCGAGCGACGAGGTTTCTGAAAACGTTTCATACAACGGTCAAAACGACGGCAGTGAGGACAATGAATCCGCCGGAGGGAAACCAGGTCAAAATTATGTAGATGAGATTTTCGGGGAAACGGTCTCTACAAATTGGTACTTTGGAGAACAAAAGGATCCCGTAACGCCGCCTAGTGACATCTCCGACGCCGGCGAAACGATCCTCGGCACGGCTCGTGCAACTTACTGGAACGCCGTCATTCTCGACCGCTGGAATCAGCGCTACGGCGAACGCACTTACGACGCCAACAAGAGCGGCGTCTGGGCGCGCGTGAAGCACGAACGTCTCGGCACGGATTCGGGCACGGGCGACTTCCGCTCCTACAACACCATGTATCAGTTCGGCTACGACTACGCGAAGCCGACCGAGAACGGAAAGATGATCTGGGGCGGGGCGTTTGACTACATGGACGGCCGCACCGACTACAAGTCGATCAATGGCGACGGCGGCACGGACCGCACGGAACTTTCGCTCTACGCCACGTATCTCGGTAACAACGGCTTCTACGGCGACCTCGTTTTGCGCGGCGGGAAGCTGAAGAGCGACTTCGACATGCTGACCCCGTCGGGTACGGCGCTTGACGCCGACTACGACAACTGGTTCTACGGCGTGTCCTTCGAAACGGGACGGCAGTTGGAGAACGGCACGGGATGGTTTGTCGAACCGCAGGTGCAGATGCAGTACCTGCGCATCGCGAGCGGCGACTATTCGACCGCCCAGACGAAGATCGAACAGGACGCGATCGACTCCCTCATCGGCCGCGCGGGCTTCCGCGTCGGGAAGTTCCTCTCCGACGACAAGGCTCAGACCGTCTTCTTCAAGGCGGACGTGCTTCGCGAATTCATGGGCGAACAGAAGATCCGCGTGACCGACGTCACGACGCGCGTCGGCGGCGAAGACGTGTCGATCAGCAATCACGGCACGTGGTTCGACGTGGGCGCGGGCTTCCAGGCGGCGGTGTCGAAGGACTTCTACGCCTACGGTGACGTCGAGTACCGCTTCGGCAACGACCTGTGGAACACCTGGGTCTTCAACGTCGGCGCGAAGTACCGCTTCTAAACCCTCCTTTTTACGTCGGTACGTTGCCGGGGGGCGGCGTGCCGGCGCTTTTTCTTACGAGGGCCGTTCTCTGCGTGGGGCGGTCCCTTTGCTTTTCTCCGATTCGCGGAGCATCTCGGCGTCGCGATCGGAAAGACGTTCGCTTTCGGCTCTTCCGGCGATTCCGACGGCCCGCAGCACGGTTTCGGACGACGTGTCCGCACGCGCCTTTGCTGACGACATTGAAGGAACTTCTTCCCTGAAAAGGGGGAGGATTTCGGTCCTCTTGCATTCCAAGGCGAAGGGGGCGTTGAGGTTCGCAGGTTTTCCTTCCGAACTACAAATATTCCGCATAATGTCGGAGGGCGCGTTGCATGCCTCTTCGCTGTAGGATAGGATTGTCGCTGTTTGCAAATACCCCTACTTTTTATTCATAGAAATCACCTATTATGTACATCAAATCAATAACCTATCCAACACATCGCACTCGACACACTCATAAAGCGGTGGGCAAGACGGTTATTGCCCTGGCCGTAACCGGTATTTTCGGTGCTTCCGCATTTGTGGCGGAAGCTACATCAGCTCAACCACTGACGATCCGTGATGACTATTCGGACAAAACCAGCGGGTCTCTTCATTACGATCAAATTGGCTTTTCAACTGGATCTAAAGAAAATGTAACCGTAACAATAGGCGGCGATCAAACGCAGAGCATTGTTCTGGACAATGGCATTAATTTGGACGACGAGTCAGGTAGCGCTTCCGTTGATATGACATTGTCAGCTGACAGTATTAAAATTTTGGGCGGCTACGGCATCAATTACGGTACCTCAACAATTGTTGTCGGAAGCTACGATCCCGGCGAAAATCACATTCTCAATGTCACAGCAGGTGAGCTGACGGTGAATGCAACGACTGCTCTGAATAGTTGGGATCGCAATGTTGCTCAGAGTGCTTTGTCGGTTAATGCTTCTTCGACGGTAAATCTAGGAACGAAGGAGAACAGAATTTCGTCTGTTACGCTTACGGCGAACGATACTCACGCAGTTTATATCGGGGATAATTCGACAGCCAATGTATTCGCCAACTCAATTGTCGTTACCACGAACGCGAGCTCCTCAACCTATGCCGGCATCTACGTCACTGGTGATGCTACGGTAAATCTCAATGCCTTAAACGACATCATGATCAACAATGCCAACGGTTACGGCATTGACTCGTACGGCACTGGCTCGGCATATCTGACTGCTGTAGGCGGCTCAATTACCGTCAATGCGGCGAAAACTAGCAAGGCGATCAATTTCAGAACTCTCAATTCGAACAACGACGACGCGGAAATGTCGTTGGAAGGGAAGAACATTTTTCTAACCGGCAGGGTGGACAGCACGGGTTCTTCCTCTGAGACTTCTGCTCAATTGACGCTTGCCGCTGAGGACACGATTTCTATTGATGCAGAAAGTTCCAGTTATGGCGCAGTGCAGCTTGGATACCGACGTTATTTGGAGTTATCCGCAGAGAATCTTCGGGTCACAAATAAAGCTGAGGACGACGAACTTAAAGGTTTCGGGTTCAAGCTTGACGGAAGCGGAACTTCCAATCCCACGGTAGATGCATCTTTTGACAGTCAATTTTCCATTGAGGCTGATACGGGGGTCTACCTGTATGCAACAAATGCTGCCTTCACGGCTTCCGGAGAAGCCGCCGATCAAAGCCTTTTATCCATTACCGGTTCATTGGCAGGCTTTGTTGCAAAAAATTCTGCTGGACAAAACCGGATTGAAGACACTTCCGTTTCCATTCTTTTAAACAAGAACACAGCCATAACCGACAAGTGGTATGGGCCGACCGGGCAAAACGGTATGGTTGGTATTTACAACGCCGGCGGTACACAAACGACTTTGCAAAATGGCAAATATCTGACGGTGAATATCTCCGCGACGAATGCCCTAAGTGACAACAAGGTAATCGGCATGCTGGCCGACGCAACAACTCAGACCGGTCTGCTGAAAATTCAAAACTATGAACTTGTTTCCCTTGATTTGACGGAAGTGGACAGTTCAGCGACTGTTTACGGCATTCGTTCGGTCAGTTCGAATACTGAGTTGAAGGATATTGGAACGTTTGAGGCAAAGGTTAATTCCGGTTATGCCGTCTATGCGTCTTCCTATACCTCATCATCGACGAAATACCCGCAAGGAAGCATAAGCATTGATGCTGATGGTGTTGATGTTGAAGCGGGTTCAGACGCTACAGCCTTCTATGCCAGTGACGGCGGCACAATCACTGTCAATGCACACAATCAGGTGATTGTGGGTGCAAAGGATTCAAATTTCATTTACGCCAAAGGTGCGAACTCCGAGGTGGAGATCGACGCGTCCGAAGCAACTGTTCGAATCACTGGCGACATCGAGGCTAACCAAAAAGCTACAGCTTCGGTTGCCTTTGGCAGCGGCAGTTTCACTGGGAAAACAAACGATTCTTCCAATTCCGTTTTATCTTCTCTGGGCGGAGCAATTTACTTGACTCTGGGAGGAGAAAACAGCACCCGTACTGAGACTAAACCGGCGCAATGGAACGTCACGGATGATTCAGTTCTGACCTCGCTTTCAATGAATAGCGCCGCTCTCAATTTGGCGTGGCGCGATACCGCAGATGCACTGACTTACAAGTCAGTTGCTGTTAAGGAATTTGGAACAAACAGTTCCATAGGCGGTAGCGGTGACCTCTATTTCAACATTGATCTGGAAACCGAGGCTGAAGGCAGTCTCGATCGTCTTGAAGCCGAAAATGTTTCCGGCACCTATACGGGCCACGTCAATTTCGACAACCCGAAGGATCTGGCCGACAAGCTTTACACGGAAAGCTACCTGATTCATCAGGAAGCCGGCGAGATGCAGGTGAACAATCCCGACGGGAAGCCCATGTCGGGCGACGGCATGATGAGCAAATGGTCCTGGAAGTTCCGACCGGCGGACCTCCAAGACACTGACTTGACAGAGGATGATCTGCAGCAACTCGGCAATACGGGCGAAGGCGTCGGCGACTGGATTCTTGTGCGAGATACAAGTTCCGGCGAGGGCGGAGGCGAAACCCCGCCCGAATCCGAGCAGATCAAAAACCTCGGTTCGTCCGTTGCTCAGGCCATCGGCTGGCTTTCCGAAAAGAATGACCTTCGTCGCCGCTTGGGTGAAGTCCGCTACGGCTCTCAGACCGGTGCCTGGGCAAAGGTGTTTACTCGTCAGGATCGTGCCGACGGGTTTGCCTACAACGGCTTCAAGCAGAACACCAACGGTGTTCACATCGGCTATGACACGTTTGCTTCGAAGTCGGAGAGCTCTTCCTGGCTTGTGGGCGCCACGCTGCGTTATGCCCGTGCCGATCAGGAAGGCATTGAGACAGCCTATGGCGGAAACGGCAAGACGAACGAGTACTCCGGCAAGCTCTACGCCACTTGGATGCACGAGAAGGGTTCATACCTGGACGCTCTTGTTCAGGTCGGCTACTACGATCAGGAGATTCGCGGATGCAACAACAGCGGGACTGGTTCTTTTGACGCGGACTACCACAACATCGGCATGGGCGCTTCGGTTGAAATCGGGCACATGTTTACGCTTTCCAACGGAGCCGATGACCGCCGTTGGTTCAACCATTGGTTCATTGAGCCGCAATTGGAGTTGTCCTACTTCTACGTCAAGGGCCGCGACTTCAAAACGTCCACCGGTCTGCGGGTCGAACAAGGCGACGCGGACTTCCTTACGGGGCGCGCCGGATTTGTCATCGGCAAGAAGTTCAACTACGGCACTCCGGACGATTTGGATCGCCGCTACTTCCAGATCGGCGTCATCGGCGGCGTGAATCACGAGTTCCTCGGTGATCAGGAGATCCGCTTCGTCGGTACGGACGGCGTTTCCACCACGGTCGACGGACACGGTCTCGGCGGGACTTCCTTCTACTACGGTTTGACGGCCGACTGGCAGGTTTCCGATCGGGTGCGTTTTTATGCCGAGCTTGATCGGGAGGAAGGCGAGCACTACACGAAGGACTACGGCATCAACGTAGGCTTCAAATACAGCTTTGACTAACGCAGGGAGACGCGTCATGAACAAAACCATTCTTGCCGCCTCTCTTGCGGCTTTCGTTTCCGCTTTTTCCTTCAACGCTCCGGCCGGGGAGCTTGTCCGCATCGAAAACTGCGGCCCCACGGCCGACGCGTTTGCCTTTTACATGGACGCTTCCGGCTCCATGATGGAAACGGTCGGCGACGTAAAGGAGAAGGCGCAGGACGAGTACGAAAAACTCGCTTCGGAGGGCAAGGCACAGACGCGAGAACGCCTCGTGCCGCCCGCCAACGACAAGACGGACAGATTGCGTCGTGCAGAACTCGCAGAGGCTCTTGTCCTCAAGAGCGCGAAAGTGGCCGCCGACGATGCCGGCATGATCTCCTCGCTCTACGCCGTGGCTCCGTTTGCCGTATTGGTCCCTCCGGAAAAACGGACCGTCGAAGCGTACGGCAAGGCCCTGCGGGAGCGCTTCCACAACGGCATGGAAGTGTTCGGGCGTCCGACGTGGCTCGGCGAACGCGGCCTCACGCACTTCTCTGCCAAACGCGCCGGTACGGAGGTCGCCGTTCTGATCACGGACGGTGATTTCGACATGGAAACGGAAGGAAAGAAGTCCCCCGTCGAGGCGTTGCGGGCCTACGGCGCCGCCAATCCAGGCTCGTGCGTGCACATCGTGTCGGCGGCGTATCTGCCTGCCGAAAAGAAGGCCGTGGCCGAACTCGCCCAAGTCCTGCCCTGCACGAAGACTTTCGA
>OKWR01001372.1_pt1 | contig 16764 bp, 18 predicted proteins | sample 1607101 | NCBI WGS metagenome assembly OKWR01 (sample SAMN04414076, study PRJEB24778) | human gut metagenome | material: faecal | host: Homo sapiens
TGCTTGCAGTATGAATCCGTACCGTCCTTTCGTTTTTTCTGTTTGCCTGTAATTTTTTCGGCAGGCACAAGTTTAGGATTGCCTGTTGCGCATTCGTTCCCATCGGATTCATCAGTGGGCACTACATCATCCACGGATATATCTTTCCCATAATTGGGTATATCCCCGGCCATAATGCCCCTAATCATCTCTTCATTCACGGTTACTTGTTTTTTTGCCATGGTATTTACGGTTTTAATTTTGCCAATAGTTCTTCTGCCAGCTCTGTCAGTCCGCTTCCCTTCAATAGTTTGGCGGGAGGCGGAAACAGGGTGCAACGGAAATAGTTCCGGGTAGCCAAGGACAGTTCCTTGTTGTAGCGGTTGGTCTCCGGGATGACGGTATCCAATACCGTGAACTCCAGTTTTTGTAGGATGATATTGTATGCATCAAAGACCTCCGTAGAAGCACGAGTATCCTTGCGGGTCCAAAAAAAGAGGAATTCCTTCAATGGGGTATCCCTGTTTGCCTTGGCGTAGTCCCAGACGGTGGTGGAGAACGAGAGGCTGCTCTGCATTACAATACGGTCGGGAATAATCGGTGTAATCACATAGTCCATATTCACGATGGTGTTGATTACACCCGAAGAGTTCACGGTTCCGGGCAGATCCACTACAATTAAGTCGTAGTCTCCACTTTTCTTCAGCTTCTCAGCCGCATCACGGGCGTTCTCCGCTTTTGAGCCGACAATCGTGTAGGCTTTCTTCTTAATGCGCTCATATTGGGAAACCATCAGTTGCTTGAAATACTCACTATGCTCAACGGTGCGCATATCCCTTTCTTTCATACGTACCAGACTGTACTGCGGATAATCGCAGTCGATGACAGCCACGTTCAGTCCTTTCAGGTAATGATAATACCCGGCGAGCATAATCGTCATGGTCGATTTGCCGACTCCGCCTTTCTGGTTGCAAACGGCAACTAAAACTGTGTCTTTTTTCATTGCTTTTTCTTTTTTATATTAAACATCAATTGGATTCAGTCTTTCAGTCAGTAATGAATGACCGGACATGTGCCGTAATACGGTCTTTACTCCATTCAGTCCGACGGTCATTACTGCACGTCACAAGTCTGTCACTCATACATTCCTTACTGCCTGTGTGCAGTCATCCATTCACTCATTCAGATAGTCAGTCAGTAAGTGGTTCAGGCACTCTTTACTGCACATATCCCGTCATTCACGCTGCAAATAAAAGGGTATTTTTTCATACCAGCACTATGTTTCAAAGGAGGTGACGACCTATGTCATCGTTTGTCATCACGTTGCATATAACTCGCTATTTCACAACAATATATACCGCCGTAACTTTGCACCGACAACGGAACGGATACCGCTGCGGGGCTTTCCCGAAGCCGAAGAATGAGGCCGGAGGGTCAAACACAATTTGACGGAAGGAAAATTCATGTTCAAGCGAACATAGCAAGTTGTGTTTTGAGGCACCCGAAATAAATTCGGGCACTCAAAACAACTTGCCACTCGCCTGGCGGCTCGGGAAGGATTCACTCCAAAGTCGTGAATCCGGGACAGAAGATTAGAAACTGAAAATATCAATGCGTATGGAAGAAAACAAGAGGAAAAAATCAAAAAAAGGAGTGGGTAGAAAACCAAAATCCGACCCTGCCGTGCATCGTTATGTAGTGCGGTTGAACTCGGAAGAGAACGGACGTTTTGACATTCAATTCCAAAAATCAGGATTAAAGGAACGCTCCAAGTTTATCAAGACAATGATTTTCGGTAAAGAAATCAAGGTAGTAAAAATCGACAAGGCAACGATGGACTATTACATCCGTCTGACCAATTTCTACCATCAGTTCCAGAGTATCGGCAACAATTACAACCAGACGGTAAAAGCCGTAAAGACCAACTTCGGGGAGAAACGGGCCTACGCCTTGCTCCGCAATCTTGAAAAGGCAACGATAGACTTGGTGCTGCTGAGCAAGCGGATTATCATGCTCACCCGTGAATTTGAAGATGCCTATCTGATAAAGAGGAAAAGGGAGGAGGAATGACATGGTGGCGAAAATCAACAGGGGTGTCTCGCTCTACGGAGCAATCACCTACAACCAACAGAAAGTGAATGACACCACCGCGCGTATCATTGCGGGAAACCGTATGATTACCGATGTGGCAGGCAATCCGGATCGTGTCATGCAGCAGACCCTTTGGGCGTTTGACAACTACCTCCTCGCCAACAAGAACACGGAAAAGCCCATCCTGCATATTTCCCTGAACCCTTCTGTAGATGACCGCCTCACTGATGCCCAATTCGCGGAATTGGCAAAAGAGTATATGCAGCGAATGGGCTACGGCGACCAGCCCTACATTGTATATGTACACGAGGATATAGACAGGAAACATATCCATATCGTTTCTACCTGTGTGAACGAGAAAGGGGAAAAGATAGACGACGCCTACGAGTGGAACCGCTCGATGAAAGCCTGCCGGGAGCTGGAAAAGAAATTCGGGTTGAAGCAGGTGGAGGACAAGCGGAAGGAGTTGTTGGAGCCGTACATGAAGAAGGCGGACTACCAAAGCGGTGATGTGAAACGGCAGGTTTCCAATATCGTGAAGAGCGTGTTCGGCTCGTACCGTTTCCAGTCTTTCGGCGAGTTCAGCGCCTTGCTTTCCTGTTTCAATATCGAGGCGAAACAGGTCAGGGGCGAGTTCGATGGTACACCCTATAACGGCATCGTCTATACCATGACTGACGATACGGGGAAGCCGGTATGCACCCCTGTCAAGTCCTCCCTTATCGGGAAACGGTACGGTTACGAGGGATTGGAAAAGCGTATCGGGTACAACGCCCGTGAATACAGGAACAAGAAATGGCAACCGAAGATACGGAACGAGGTGGCACTTGGCATGCACGGATGCCGTGGAGACAGGGACGAGTTCGTCCGTCTGCTTGCCGGAAAAGGCATTGATGCGGTATTCCGCGAAAATGACGAGGGACGTATCTATGGAGCGACTTTCATCGACCACAAGAACCGGGAGGTCTACAACGGCTCCCGGCTCGGCAAGGAGTTCTCGGCAAATGCCTTCGAGCGGCTGTTCAACAGTCCGGTCAATATTCCCGATTTGGACGCGCCTGTGCCTGACCTTGACCGGCAAGGCGGTTTCTCCTCCGATATGGAAAGTTCCATCGAGCAGGCTTTCGGAATCTTCGGCATTGACACCAACGGTCCCGACCCGCAGGAAGAGGCTCTTGCCCGCAGGCTGCAACGCAAGAAGAAAAAGAAACGCCGCTCCCGTGGAGTATCCTGATTACAGAATTTATAAACGAACCATTAAAATTATATCATTATGCAACAAGAAGATGATTTGAGAGGACTGGCCAAGGTCATGGAGTTCATGCGTGCCATATCCATCGTGTTTATTGTCATCCACGTCTATTGGTACTGCTACCGTTCATTCGTGGATATGGGTATCAATATCGGGGTAGTCGACAGGATACTCCTGAATTTCCAGCGGACGGCAGGGCTTTTCAGCAACCTGCTCATAACAAAGGTCTTTGCCGTCATATTCCTCGCCCTCTCGTGCTTGGGTACAAAAGGCGTAAAGAACCAAAAGATGACATGGCAGAAAATATATGCCTCCTTCCTTGCCGGACTGGTGCTGTTTTTCATGAACTGGTGGATGCTCGACCTGCCGCTCAGTCCGATGGTCAATGCCGCCTTGTACACGGCAACACTTACAGCCGGGTATATCCTGCTGCTGATGTCCGGCGTGTGGATAAGCCGGATGCTGAAGAACAATCTCATGGAAGATGTGTTCAACACGGCCAATGAGAGCTTCATGCAGGAGACACGGCTCATGGAGAATGAGTATTCCGTCAACCTGCCGACAAAGTTTGTCTATCAAGGCAGGGAATGGGACGGATGGATCAATATAATCAACCCCTTCCGCGCTACCATCGTGCTTGGAACGCCCGGTTCGGGCAAGAGCTACGCGGTAGTAAATAATTACATCAAACAGCAGATTTCCAAAGGATTCTCTCTTTATCTGTATGATTATAAATTCGATGACCTTTCCATTATAGCCTATAACGAACTGCTGAAAAATCTTGATAAATACAAGGCCAAACCGGAATTTTATGTCATAAATTTCGACGACCCGCGACGCAGCCACCGGTGCAATCCCATCAACCCGAAATTCATGGTGGATATCAGTGATGCCTACGAATCGGCATACACCATACTCTTAAATTTGAACAAGACCTGGATACAGAAACAGGGTGATTTCTTCGTGGAATCCCCGATTATTCTTTTGGCGGCTATTATATGGTATTTGCGCATCTACCAGGACGGAAAATACTGCACGTTCCCTCACGCGATAGAATTCCTGAACAAGCCGTATGCCGATATTTTCACTATTCTTACCTCATATCCATCTTTGGAAAACTATCTTTCCCCTTTCATGGATGCCTGGCAAGGGGGCGCACAAGACCAGCTCCAAGGCCAGATTGCATCGGCGAAAATTCCGCTTTCAAGGATGATTTCCCCACAGCTTTACTGGGTGATGACCGGCGATGATTTCACGCTCGACCTGAACAACCCCGAGCACCCCAAAATCCTGTGTGTCGGCAACAATCCCGACAGGCAGAACATCTATTCCGCAGCCCTCGGATTGTATAACAGCCGCATCGTGAAATTAGTGAACAAGAAGGGGCAACTCAAATCATCCATCATCATAGATGAGCTGCCGACCATATATTTTCGCGGCATCGACAACCTGATTGCCACCGCCCGTAGTAACAAGGTGGCGGTCTGTCTCGGCTTCCAGGACTTCTCGCAGTTGACCCGTGACTACGGTGAGAAAGAAGCGAAGGTCATCCAAAACACAGTAGGCAATATCTTCAGCGGTCAGGTTGTGGGAGAAACAGCAAAGAATCTCTCGGAACGCTTCGGAAAGATACTCCAACAGCGGCAGTCTATTTCCATCAACCGGCAGGACACCTCCACCTCCATCAACACACAGATGGACTCCCTCATTCCGGCATCGAAAATCGCCAACCTCTCACAGGGCACGTTCGTGGGCAGCGTAGCGGACAACTTCGGGGAAGAAATTGACCAGAAGATTTTCCATGCCCGCATTATTGTCGATAACGAGAAGGTAGCGGCGGAAACCAAAGCCTACAAGAAAATACCCGTCATCAACGAGTTCAAGGATGCGGACGGCAACGACATCATGCAACAGCAGATAGACCGAAACTATTCCCAGATAAAAGCGGACGTGGTGCGGATAATCGAGGATGAGATAACCCGTATAAAGAACGACCCTGATTTGAAACACCTGATACCACAGGAAGAAAATGACAAGGATAATGAATAGCCATTGAAAGGCCGCTTTTTTATTTCAGCCTGCAAAGGTCGTCCCGTGCCTTTTGGATTGAGCAAGGTCGAGCCCTACGGATTTTCGAGGAAAATCTTCCGCGCTTCGCTTGCGGTATTTTCCCGAAAAACCTTGCACAATCCGGCACGGAACGGTAAGGCAGGCGAGAAATAAAATACCGGCTCGCCGAGCCGTGGATGTTTAACTTAAAAAAAGAAATTATGGGCAGAAGCAACTTCACACCGATGAAAAGATTCCATGAGATTCTTGACAATTATGGTCTGAAACTGATGGAGGTGGGAACCAATCACCTGAGAGTATTTTTTGGCAACCGGAAATTGTTCGACTACTATCCGCTGAGAATGAAACTGTTTGATTACCGGCAGTGGCAGCAACTGACCTATCCGTCGGTCATGGACGGTACGGACAAATGGGAAACGGAACTGGAAGGAATCATCAACAGCCTTATGGTATCACCGCAATAAACATTGACATTATGCACAAGAAAAACAGACAGACGCTCGTTTGGGATAACATTCCTGAATGGGCGATTTTCGCATTGGAGTACGGCATCGAAGAAGAATTGTTCCTGCCGAACGAGGATTTGGAAATGATAAGCCGGTTCATCGGCGAGAATTTCCCGAACGGCTACACGATGAGTGTGGATTGGGAATCATGCACGGAGTTCAACCCACGTCCGGCATTCGGGAAACCGTGCAAGACTCACAAGGTGACTTTTGTAACAAACTAAAACTACCTGCTATGAGAAAGATAACATTAAGCGAATACAATTCTATCCCGAAGGATTATCGCGGGACTTGGACTGTGGAGCGTTGGGACTTACCCAATTGGGGGGGAAATACGCGAAAAACACATGGGAAAGCGCACCATGATGGTGTATGACAAGGGAACGTGCCTGTTGGTGGAAGGCCTCGGATTTGAAATCGTGGATGACAGCACCTGGAAAAAGCCGGAGGAAGTCAAGAAAGAAATAAGCGGCCATTATCTGAAATTCTATACAGGACAAGGGCGGGAACCGCATTACGCAGACTGCATAATCCGATGGAACGACACGTTGGAAACGGAAGAAATGAGGATTGCGCTGGCTATGGATTCCGACAACGAGAAGGACGACGAGATATTCTTCTACTGCGACAGTATAAATGATTTGAAATCACTGGCGGACAAGGGTAAAGAGGATTTCACCATAGCCGGATGTTCCGGTTTCGGGATATACGAAGAATTGTTACAAACAACTTAAAAACATCGGACATGAAAATCAAATGTCAGGAACACTACGAAAAGACCGTCAAGTATGCGGAAAGCATCGGAGATGAAACGCTGAACAAATGTATCGAACGCCTCAAGCAATGGGAGGTCAACTCCAATGGCAGGTACGAAATTGAACTGTATACCGATTTCGCACCGTATTCATTCGAATTCGCAGAGGTGGCGCAAGACGGGACAAGGGGCGTTGTCGGAGGGCTTCTCTATCATGGCAAGCCGGACCAATCATTTGCCGTAATAATTGGAGGACCGTTTCACGGCTGGAGCATACATACCTAACACGGTGGCGTTCCAAAGTTCAAAATCCGTTCAAATACGATTGAATGGATTTTGAACTTTGAGAATTGAGATTTAATGGCTGACATTTTCCAGTTTCAAGAGAAAGTATTACCTTTATACACAGAGTTCATCCCTCATTTGAAGGAAGGAAATCGAAAAATGCAAGCCATAGAAGTTCTGCGTTTTTTAATTAGCTCATCAACCACGTAGTTGAAAGAGTTACGGAGGCGGCCGTAAGAGGTTAGCCTCTTGTTTTTTATGGACTTCCGGCATTATTGGTCCAGCCAATATATCCCGTTTTTCGGGTGCGAACATATTGCTGTTAAGGTCGGTATAAAACAAGAAATCTCAGCCATAAGACTGAGACTTCTCTACTTCCTTTTTATAGTGCAGATGCGACGACAAAGCTCGCACGGGCACTTTCATAATGCAAAGGTAAGCATATTTTTTTATACTACAAAATATGCCTTTAATATTCTATTTTAGAATTATGGACTACAACCTGTCGGGCTTCAATTGTCTGAATTGAGTTGAACAGATTGTATATTTCGCTCTCTAACTCGCGCTTTCGAGTTTGTGAAATGCGCCCCAACATATATTTGACAACATCTATGCCACCTTTAATGTTGTGTCTGCAATCAGCAGAAATGTCGGCAGGCAAACGTTTGATACCTTTTGGAAAGTCCATTCGGTAAATGCAACCTCCGTGCGCACACTTGTTGCGAAGGACGCGGATGGTTTCGATGTAATTGTAGAACACGCCCCTTGAACAGCCATATTGGCCACCAAATCCTTTGCTTCCGGTTCTTTCAACGAATCATACAGAGTTATGATATTGCCGATAGTCATAAATTCTATTGTTTTCCAAGCCGGTGCGTATATTCCGGAATGGTTTGCGTGATGATGTTGAATTACCGGATTCTTGCGCATCGCAGCATAGACTTGTTCTTCAAAATCGTTTACGAATTTGGAAGCCATATACTTTCGATTGACAAACCAACAAGGGTCATCAATATACCGAAGCGATATATTATAAATCATCTTAGTCCGGATATTGACCTCTATACGGTCGAGGGCGTTAAGCAACAATCTTCGGAGTTTGGTATCGAATTCATAAAGGTCATATACACTTTTGAATGTAGTACCCGTTTTTAGCTTATGGTCGCGCTGTTCCAAACGGGGAAATCTTATCTCATAAGGGAAAGAATAGAATCCAAGCCTATAATAACCGACATCAAGGAGAATCTCTTTTGCTTTCTCCTCGTCATCGAACACCATTCCGTTTGATTTCAGTCTGGCGATTTGTTGATCTATCGTATATGCTTTCTTCATTGTTGCTTAAATTCAACCGTAAAATTACTCATTTTATTTGGATTGCCATTGCTTTTTATATGTTGATTTATAGAGATTAGGCGTTATTTCTACATTCTTCCATAAACTACCATTCTAAGTCACGCTTCACTCACTAAGTCCCTTTGAGAAGATAACTCGGAGGACGATACCTTTCACGTTCAGGCCTCCGGTTTTCGCGCAAAAAATTCCCTGCGGTAATTTTTCTTCGAAAAAACGTTCCGGTATCGCCGTCCGAGTTGGGTGAAAAGGTCGGGACTTAGCAAGCGAAGCGACCTACGACGCATAGGACAAGGTCAAGACAAAAACCGATGGCGGTATTTTACAAAATCAGGCCGTCTCAATTGGAACATTTTTCTAATTACTAAATCATTTTCCTTTCAGCCGCCTGTCTTATGAGAAATACAAGGAAGTGGGGACAAAAGCAGCTCGCTCTCAACTCTGCATAATACAGGTTTCCTTTTTTCTACTTCGTCCCCTTTCCCTGCCTCGGTTTCTCTATGCCTCCCCGTACCTTGTTCCGCCCTTTTTCTTCCGTTTTTCCCTTTTTTTGTCCTCGTGCTGTCACCCCCTGCGGTGAAACGTGATGACAAGCGATGCAATGTGTAGTACAACGTATTGTAAACCAATTATTTATCAAAATTTGCTATATATATTTGCGGTGACAACAGTAGTTATCAACTCTAAAAACTCAAAGTTATGGCAAAGAAAAATGTGAGGGACGAACCCCTGAAGCCGCAAGTGAGCGAGAACGAACAGATGAGTGACATCGTGTTCATACTCGACAAGATGGAACTGATTTTACAGGCGGTGTCAAAAATCGGAAAGGACGGGAAATACAGCACCGTTCCGGCAGACAAGGAACACAGCAATTCCTTCCTGAAAATCGACCGGTACGCCAACATGTTCGAGAATTTCGTGAAAAACTTCTGGAGCCAGCTCAAAGACCCGACCCGTTTCGGCATCCTCTCCGTCAAGGCGGATACGCTGGACAGCCCGGAAGTGAAGCAGGCCATCGAAGACCTCGCCGCCGGAAAGCAGACAAAAGCCGTGGAAGACTTCCTCAAAAAATACGAAATCGTTCCACGCGACAAGGAAAACCAAAGTATCAACAATCAAAATCAAGAAGAAATGGCAAAGAAAAATGAGACACAGCAGCAGGCCACCCAAGGTGACGGCACGCAGCAACCCAAGTACCGCTACAACGAGTCCATGATCAACTGGGAGGAACTGAAGAATTTCGGACTTTCCCGTGAATACCTCATGGAGCGCGGTCTCCTTGACCAGATGCTCAGGGGCTACAAGACCAACCAGGTGGTACCCATCAGCATGAATTTCGGCTCCGCCGTATTACGTACCGATGCACGACTGTCATTCCAGCAGTCCGTGGGAGGCCCTATCGTATTAGGTATCCACGGCATCCGCCAGAAACCCGAACTCGAACGCCCGTACTTCGGTCACATCTTCTCCGAAGAGGACAAGAAGAACCTGTTGGAGACAGGCAATATGGGACGTGTCGTGGAACTGAAAGGGCGCAACGGCGAATACATCCCTTCTTTCATCAGCATCGACAAGCTCACCAACGAGGTGGTCGCCATGCGCGCGGAAAACGCTTACATCCCGCAAGAAATCAAAGGTGTGAAACTGACCAACCAGGAAATCAACGACCTGCGGGAAGGCAAGAAGGTGTTCATCGAAGGCATGATTTCCAATAACGGCAAGGAGTTCGACGCCCACATCCAGGTCAACGCCGAACGCAGAGGCATCGAATACATCTTCGAGAACGACAAGCTCTTCAACCGCCAGTCATTGGGCGGCGTGGAACTTACCAAGCAGCAGATTGAAGACCTCAACGCGGGCAAGGCCATCTTCGTGGAGGGTATGGAGCGCAAGGACGGTGAGTTGTTCTCCTCGTATGTCAAGCTGGACGAGGCCACGGGCAGACCTTCCTACACACGCTACAATCCCGATTCCCCGGAGGGAGCGCGTGAAATTTACATTCCCATGGAGATTAACGGCGTGAAGATCACCGCCGAGGAACAGCAGCAACTGCGCGAGGGCAAGGCCATCTTCCTCAACGACATGGTGAACCGTAAGGGCGAGGAGTTCTCCTCCTTCATCAAGGCGGATCTGGAGACGGGACGCCTGAGCTACTCACGCACGCCGGACGGCTTCGAGCAGCGTGCCGAGTTCAAGATACCGGAAAAGGTATGGGACGTGAAACTGACGAGGAACCAGCGTGCCGACCTCCAGAGCGGCAAGGCGGTACTGGTCGAGGGCATCAAAGGCTACGATGGAAAGACCATCTCGCAGTATGTCAAGGCGAACTTCAACCAGGGCAGGCTGGACTTCTACAACGAGAACCCGGACCGCAAGCGTGATGCATCGCAGCGCAACGTGGTGGCGAACGCCCAGAAGCAGGGACAGGAACAGGCTGGCCGCAAATCCAAGGGGGCAAGCATTGCCTGAGCGTGAATCAGAATGAATGTCAAATCAAAAAAAACAGGAATATGAACGTAAACAATAAAAACAACACGCCATTCAAGGCGGAAGACGTGAACTGGGAAGAACTCGCGGGAATCGGGATCCTGAAGGACGAGCTGGAAATGTCGGGGGAACTTGATACGTTGCTCAAGGGAGAAAAGACAGGAGTGATGTCACTCAGCCTCGTGCTGCTGGGCGTGGACGTGGTGATGGACGCCACCCTGCAACTAGTGCGCAAGGACGACGGGGCACTGATTGAAATCCTCGGTGTCAAGCCGGTGGCCTGACAAACGCCCATCCATTATAACAAGTAAAAAATGTCAAACCGCCGTTTCCCGTTTTCCGGTTCCGGTAGCGGGGAACGGCTTAAATTTTATCCGAACATGAAAGCAATCATTGCAGAAAAACCGAGTGTCGGCATGGATATAGCCCGTGTGGTCGGGGCTACCGACAAGAAAGACGGCTACTGTACAGGCAACGGGTATATGGTCACGTGGGCGTTGGGACACCTGGGGTCGCTCGCCATGCCCGGGGCGTATGGCTACACGAAAACCTCCGCCGAAAACCTCCCGATGCTGCCGGACCCGTTCCGTCTGGTGTCCCGCCAGGTCAGGACGGACAAAGGGATGGTGACGGACATCGCCGCCGCCAAACAACTGAAAATCATCGACAGCGTGTTCGACCGGTGCGACAGCATCATCGTGGCTACCGACTGTGCCCGTGAAGGGGAACTTATCTTCCGCTGGATATATTCCTACTTAGGCTATACCAAACCGTTCAAACGCCTGTGGATCTCCTCTCTCACCGACGAGGCCATCCGCGAGGGTTTGGCGAACCTCCGGGACGGCAGCAACTACGACAGCCTGTATGCCGCCGCCGACTGCCGGGCAAAGGCGGACTGGCTGGTGGGCATGAACGCGAGCCGCGCGTTGGCGATAGCTTCCGGCTCGGCGAACAACTCCATAGGACGTGTACAGACCCCGACGCTCGCCATGATATGTGCCCGATTCAAGGAGAACCGGAATTTCGTCTCTACCCCTTACTGGCAGCTGCACCTCACGCTGAAACGGCAGGACGCGCACCGCATGTTCATCCACACGGAAGAGTTCAAGGAGAAGGATGCGGCAGAGGCGGCATACCGGAAAATCACTTCCGGTTCTGTGGCGACAGTCACTGGGTCGGAACACAAGAGGACTTTCCAACAGGCCCCGCTTCTGTACGACCTGACCACGCTTCAGAAAGATTGCAACGTCCATTATGACCTGACAGCGGAGAAGACCCTCTCCATCGCCCAATCCTTGTATGAAAAGAAGCTTATTTCTTATCCGAGGACGGGAAGCCGCCATATCCCGGAGGATGTCATGCTGTACATTCCTTCCTTGCTGGAGAAAGTGGTTGCCATGCCGGAATTCAGGGAATACGGACAGTCTTTCGACCTGTCCAGTCTGAATACCCGCAGCGTGGATGACACGAAAGTGACCGACCACCATGCCCTTATTATCACGGGTATTTCACCCGAAGGGTTGTCCGAGGCGGAATCTACCGTTTACACCCTGATAGCCGGAAGGATGCTGGAAGCATTCTCGCCACCCTGCGAGAAGGAACTTTTGGTCATGGAATGTGCCTGCGAGGGAATGGCGTTCCGTTCCCGCTCTTCCTCCATTGTCAGACCGGGCTGGCGCGGCGTGTTCGCCAGAAAGGAGGACAGGGAGAAGGACGAGCCGGAACGTGACGGAGGGACGGCGGAGTTTGCCGAAGGCGAGACTGTTCCGGTCATGGGACACGGGATGGCGCAGAAGAAGACCCTGCCCAAGCCGCTGTACACGGAGGCCACCCTGCTGGCGGCGATGGAGACCTGCGGGAAAAACATCACGGACGAACAGGCGAAGGAGGCCATCAAGGATTTGGGCATAGGCACACCCGCCACCCGTGCCGCCATCATTACCACCCTTGTCAAACGTGACTATATCGCCCGCTCCGGCAAAAGCATCATCCCGACCGAAAAAGGGATGTATATCTATGAGGCGGTGAAGGACATGCGTGTGGCGGACGTGGGACTGACGGGAAGCTGGGAGAAGACCCTGGCGCAGGTGGAGGGGCATACCCTCGATACGGAAACCTTCATGCAGTCCATCCTGGATTACACCCGCAGGGCAACCGAAGAGATCCTGCGTCTGGAATTCCCGGCCATGCAGGAAAGGGCGTTCACCTGCCCCAAGTGCAAGACGGGGAAAATCATCCTCCGTTCCAAAGTGGCCAGGTGTGACCATGACGGGTGCGGGCTGCTGGTGTTCCGCCGCATCCTGAACAAGGAACTGACCGACACCCACATGGAACAGCTTTTCTCCTCCGGCACCACCAGACTCATCAAAGGGTTCAAGGGAAAGAAAGGTGTACCGTTCGATGCCGCCGTCACTTTCGATGCGGAATACAACACGGTATTCTCGTTCCCGAAAACCGGGAACGGAAAGAAAAAATAACACCGTCATTCCAATTCGCGGGCAAAGGTAGCGCACCGCCTTTTTCCACCGGCAAGGTCAGGCCCTCCGGGTTTCGGGGAAAATCATCCTCGCGCCGCTCCGGTATTTTCCTCCGAAAACCTTGCCTGTGGAGGCGGTACGCATCCCGGCCCTTGAAATTGGAAAAGACTGTTTCACCCGTTAATACCGGAATGTCATGAAAACAAGGGAATATATCGACAAGATTCAAGCGAACAGATGGGTACGGACCATCGCATTGGGCTTTGCAGCCTTCATCGTGTTCAGTTATATGTACACACGGGGCATATCCCCCGTGTGGGCTGCGGTAGCCATCGTGTGTTTCAGGGGATTCTTCAGGTTCCTCTACCGGATAGCCTGCCTTCTGGTGGCTGCGGCCATACTTTTCTGCATACTCAGTTTTCTGGTATCCTGACAATATTTGACCATGAAACATAACTGCCATACAAAATCAAGTGGAACCTTACAGAACAGGGCTGTCTTCCGGGACGGCTCTTTTTGTTTTCCGCCCTCTGTGGAACCGGAAACCATAACGACAGGAATAAAAGGAAAAGGGATGAAAACACAGACTTGGCATACCGGAAACTACCGGGCAAAATTGGCAAATGCCTTTGTTCGGACGGCAAGGTCAAGCCTTGCGGTTTCGGAAAAAATCATCCTCGCCGGAGGCTTGCGGTATTTTTCCCGAAAACCTTGCCTTACCGAAGGCATCTGCCGTCAGGCCCTTGTAGTTCACGGGCTGCCAAAGCCCGAATATTCACAATTAAAAAAATAAAGAGACATGAACCAAGCATTTGCAACAAGCGCACCGCCGGCTCCCATGAGGATGCCCATGCCGGTAACGAGAAGAAAAAGGACGGTGGAACCCGAACCTGCCGTCAAGTTCCCGCCACGGGGGACGACAGGACCGGTACACATTTCCACCCTGTTGAACCCGATACTGGAAATCAGCCGCCATCCCGACAGGAACAGGCTGCTGGCCAAATTGTTCAGTGAAGAATAAAACCCAGTAATAACTTTTAATACATCAAATTATGTTTTTTACAGCAATCCACCAGATGATGACCGAAGGCGTGGATCTCACGCTTGTCATCCGCAAAGCGAACGGACAACTGACAGTATCCTTACTGCCGAAGTCGAACGGGCTGAAGGACGAAGCCCAGAACCACCTCGTACCACTGACCGTCAGCGGGCTGCCGCAGGAACTGGACGCAGGCTTCCTGCAAGCCGTAGCACGTCCTATACAGAAGACTACCGGACTGATTTCCAACATGGCGCAATTCGAGGCGCAGGCTGAGAAGGCAGCGTCCGAGAGCAAGGCTGCCAAGGAGACCAAAGCGAAGGAAACGAAAGAGGAAAAGGAGAAGCGGGAGAAGTACGAGAAACATTTCAAGAAAGCGGAGGAACTGATCGCTGCCAAGAACCACAAGGAGGCGGTTACCGTGCTCGGACAGGCACGTCTTTACGCCAAACCGCAGGACCAGAAGAAGATTGACGAGATGGTGGCGGAACAGACAAAGGCGATGAACAAGGGCAGCCTGTTCGAACTGATGGATGAACCGGTGCCGCAAGCCCAGTCGCAGCCACGACCGCAACCTATGGCGGCAACGGCACAACAGCGACAGCAACCGCAGCCACAACCGGCAGCCGCACCCCAACAACCACGGCAGGCTCCACAATATCCTCCGCAACCGCAGGCGCAGAGACCGATGGCAACGCAGGCTCCCGGCGGACAGCAGAGACCGGCAGCCGGCCCTCAGCAACAGCAGGCAATGTGGCCGCCGCAACAACCGCCACAGGGACCGGCACAATATTACCAGCCACAGCCGCAACCCTATATGGGACAGCAGCCAGTACCGCAACAGGTTCCACAACCCGCACACGGGGGATACCATGGGACACATTGGCAGGAGCCGGAAGAACTGGTCTCACATTACCATGCCGGAGAGGATGAACCCAATTACCGTCCGGAGGATTACGAGGAATATCCCGATTTTCCGCAGTCTATGTTAGAAAATCATGTCTCACAATATCAAGCAGTATAAGATTATGGCACTCGAAGTAACAGGAATGACACGCTCATTCACATTCAAGAAAGGCAGCGGAATGGTAATGCTCGATGACCCCAACCCGTCGGACAGCCCCGAAATGGTCATGAGCTATTACTCCAACTTCTACCCGGAGCTGACAACGGCAACGGTACACGGACCGGTCATCAAGGACGACAAAGCCGTGTACGAGTTCAAGACCACCATCGGGACCAAAGGATAGGAAGCATGAAGAAGGAACGAAAGAAAAAAGATAATAAGAAAAGGAAGCCATGTGTACCATTGGACGAACAACAATCAAGGCAGCTGGCGAGGCTCATCATCGGCCAGACGCGGAGGAATGTACGGTACGGCGTGAACAGGGAAGAACGGATTGCGGCTCCAAGCGGGGCCGTAATTCTTTTCTAAGCACAGCCTTCATACCGCTGGCACAGAATAATCTTACCGTGGATTGTTACGACAGCGGCGAATGCAACAGTATAAACGTAATCACGCGGGATAACTACGAATTCCTGCGTGATTCGTATTTCAGGTATTCCCTGCTGTTGCAGAAGGAGGGCGTACACGTGTCCGGAAACAGTATCGGGGAAGGCATCGCCAATCTGTACGATGAAATGAACACGCTTGTCGGTGACGAACTGCATGTCAATATCGAGCAGGAAGGCGGCAGGCTTTTCTTCCGGCTGTGGAAATACCACAAGTGGGGAAGTTTCACGCTGTATTACTTTCCGGTGAAGTTTCTGGAATCGCTCAACCCTGTCTTGAGGAGGATTGCCATTACCTTTATCCATAAACTGATGAAAGCAAACGGCATTGATACATTCGTGGATTACGAAGAATCGGACTTTATGTTTGAAATGCTTTCGGAGGATGACGGCAGCGACCCGGAGGAGTGGAAAGAACGCATGAAACTGCTGGACTCCTATCAGGAAGGGAAAATACGCAGGCTGCTCAAACGGGTGGAATCGAAATCCTACTACAAGAACCTGCCGAAAGCACTGGATACATACGAACCCCAAAACGGGTTTGAACAGCCTTTGGTCGATGCGATGAAACGGGGTCTCCCGTTTCTGACGCCTGCACGGGGCATCATGCAATACGCTTATGACGCCTATTACTCGGAGAATCCGGACTTCCACCCGATGTACCTGCAACAGCAGATAAGGGTCGTCTATGACATCAACGATATAGTGTCTGAATATCTCGTTGACTATTACAATTCAAACAGCAGGGAGACCTATGACATCACGCCGGTAACGACCTGCGACCTCTCGTCCGATACCGGAGAACTGTTCCGGATGGATGACTATCCGGAGCGGTTCTTCAAATGGGCGGATAAGTTCATCAATATAATCTGTTAAAACATGCTGGAAACGAACGAATTGACAAGAAAACTCAGGACGCTGCTCCATCCGCGGGCAGCGCTGATTGCCTATGCCCGGGAAGA
>OKWR01001374.1_pt1 | contig 16733 bp, 18 predicted proteins | sample 1607101 | NCBI WGS metagenome assembly OKWR01 (sample SAMN04414076, study PRJEB24778) | human gut metagenome | material: faecal | host: Homo sapiens
GAAATTACCCGCAAGGGTAATATTTTTTAACATTCTATTTGATAGCAAATACCCCGATTAGATGGTCAAAATGTCAATCCGTAAAAGATGATCAAAAAAAAATTTTTTCACATTTATCATTTTTAGATGCCTAATCTTGCCAAAACGTAAGAACAGTATGGATCGGAATTTTCGATGAAATAGAAAAATGGTGCAAAAAGGGGGTATTGTTGATTTTATTCTGTTACAAGTTGTTCTGAACAACTGGAACTATCATTCTCATATCCCTGTTATAAATATAGTTTGGGCATATTTAAAATTATAGTTATGGCAAAAAGAAATAAGTTAGCCGTCTTTTCAGTGGTAGCTTTAGGCATGATGTTTTTTGCAGAGCAAAACAAAGCCTGTACGCGTGCGGTCTATCTGGGACCGGATGATATGATCGTGACAGGGCGGACGATGGATTGGAAAGAGGATCCGCAATCGAATATTTACCTTTTCCCTCGGGGAATGGAGAAACGGGGAGGGATTACGGACAATACGGTGACGTGGACTTCCAAATATGGGAGTGTTGTGACTGCCGGATATGATATCGGAGTTTGTGACGGTATGAATGAAAAAGGCCTGGTGGCGAACTTGCTTTTCCTGACCGAATCCTCTTATCATCGTCCGAATGATAGCCGTCCGGTGATGGGATTGAGCATCTGGACACAATATGTCTTGGATAATTTTGCGACGGTGGACGAAGCTGTGAATGAATTGAGCCTGGAAACTTTCCGTATCGATGATCCTGATTTACCTAACGGAGCAAAATCGACTTTGCACCTCTCGATTTCGGATGCGACCGGGAATAGTGCCATCTTTGAATATATCAACGGCAATCTGATTATTCATGAGGGACGAGAATGCCAGATAATGACAAATTCCCCTACCTATGACAAACAGTTGACTTTGAATGATTACTGGAAAGAGATTGGCGGTCTGGTTATGCTACCCGGGACAAACCGTGCTTCTGATCGCTTTGTCCGTGCATCGTTTTATATCCAGGCATTACCGCAAACCGATAATTTCAGGCAGGCTGTTGCCGGAGTTTTTAGTGTGATGCGCAATGTTTCGGTTCCTTTGGGAATCTCTATCCCCGAACAGCCCAATATTGCTTCGACTCGCTGGCGTACGGTAGCGGATCAAAAAAATAAAGTGTATTATTTCGAGTCAACGCTTAGCCCCGATATTTTTTGGATCAATTTCAAAGACTTGGATTTTAAAACCGGAGCTCCGGTGAAGAAGTTGACGCTCACGGGTGGAGAGATTTATGCGGGCAATGCCGCCGGAAGGTTTCAGGCCGGAAAGTCACTTCACTTTCTGTTTGGGATATAGGAGGTTGTTTTGTATTTTTATGTCCGAATAAAAATGAGAGTAATATGATAGGAGCAATAGCCGGAGATATTATCGGTTCCGTATATGAGTTTGATAATATAAAGACAACGGTTTTTCCGTTCTTTACCAGGAAAAGCAGTTATACGGACGACACGATTATGACGGTCGCCGTGACTGACTGGCTATTGTATGGAGGGAATCTCGTGCAAGTTATGCATCGTTATGGCAGGGAGTTTCCGTGTCCGATGGGAGGCTATGGAGCACGTTTCGGGCAATGGCTTTGTGAAACGAATCCACAGCCTTATAACAGTTGGGGGAATGGTTCGGCTATGCGGGTTAGCGCAGTTGGGTGGGCTTTTGGTTCATTGGAAAAAACATTGCAAGTGGCTGAAGAAACGGCTGCCGTTTCCCATAACCATCCGGAAGGGATCAAAGGGGCTCAAGCTGTGGCTGCTGCCATCTATCTGGCTCGTACAGGAAAAAGCAAACAAGCTATCCGGGAATACATTGAAACGACTTTTTTATATGATTTGAATTTTACCTGTGACGAGATCCGGCCGGACTATCGCTTTAACCCAAGTTGTCAGGGAACTGTCCCGGAGGCGATTGTCGCTTTTTTGGAAAGTACGGATTTTGAAACTGCAATCCGTTTGGCCATTTCTCTCGGTGGCGATTCAGACACGTTGGCCTGCATTACGGGAGGAATAGCAGAAGCCTTTTATGGAATGTCCGAAGATTGGAAAATCGAAGTGTTGAGACGGTTGCCAGAGGCTTTTGTCGAAGTTGTTGAAGAATTTTATCAAAAAATATGATTGTAGGATTTCTTTTTTCGTACATTTGCGATATTCTTTATTGATGAAAACCTATTTATACATTTGAATATGAAACGAGTTTCCTTTTTTTACTATATCATGGCATGCCTGTTATCCATATGCATTACTGCGTGCGATAAGGAAGAGCAACTGATTGAAGATGAAATCCCGGAGATGATTAAGGCTGATCTCTCAAAAAGATATCCTTCTGTGGAAATCCTGAATTATCAGGAATATTCGAATTTTTCTCAAATAAATGTTATAGATAAAGACCAAAATGAAGCTTCGATCTGGTATGTGGATGATATTTGGAAAATGACTCACACGAAGATTGCTGATTTCAACCAGCTTTCGCTTGAAGCACAAACTGCTTTTGAAAATTCCAAGTATCGTTTTGCCCAATTTGAAAATATATACAAAACGGAGCGGGAGGGGATGGATAGAAGCCTTTATACATTACATTTTCTGTATCAGTGGAAAAATGTTAAAGATATGACACATTACGTTTGTCTGAATGATGACGGGATGTTCTTGGCTGTATATACATGGACACCGAATGACCCTACCTGGTTTGTTGATTTGCCGAAGGCTCATTTTGACTTTATCTATAAGAAATATGACGGTTCTGAAATTAGAGGATATCAGAATAATGGAGGATATTATGATTATTTTGTCCTTCATAACGACACCCTTAAATTTGTTTCTTTTAGAGGAGAGGTTGAAACTGATTATTATTTTTGGAAAGAGACAAGGTATGAAATCAGTTTAGATACAAAAGTCCCTGATAATGTGGCCAGAGTCCTGAAACGGGACAATCCCGATTTTGTTTATACAAACCTTTATTATATTGAATCTCCTGAAGGGAATGCCTATTTTTTCCAAGATAAGAATGATGACCGGGAATTAGGGTACACTATTGCCGAAGATATTTCTTAGATTTATATTCCTGAAATTCTATAAGTAGAAAAAGCTCCGTCTTGACAAGGTAAAAGTAAACCTTTTTCCCAGCCGCCTTGTTCTTTTCCCGAAAACATGTAAAAAACGGCGTGAAACGAGACTGTTCGACAGGCTCTTTTAATGCGAAGTTCTAAAATATATGACAAAATGACATGTTTTGTTTCTGGTACTTGTTTTGTAGGAATGTCTGTGGAAATGAGAAATAAAAATAGAATTGAAAGGAGTATAACTATATGAATTTAAACAATTTTACAATTAAAGCACAGGAAGCCGTTCAGCAGGCCGTGCAACTTGCTACTCAGAATGGGCAGCAGGCGATCGAAGCCGTACATTTGCTGAAAGGTGTCATTATGACGGGCGAAAGTGTGACCAATTTCATCTTCCAGAAGCTGGGTGTCAATATCCAGAATCTGAATCGTGTATTGGATGCGCAGATCAGTTCATTACCGAAAGTATCAGGCGGAGAACCTTACCTGTCAAGTGAAGCAAATGCCGTTTTGCAGAAAGCAATCGGCTATTCATCCAAAATGGGGGACCAGTATGTGTCTCTGGAGCCGATTATTTTGGCCTTGTTCACGGAAAAGAGCACTGCTTCTCAAATTCTGAAAGATGCCGGTATGACAGAAAATGAATTACGCCAGGCGATTGAAGAATTGCGGAAAGGGAATAAGGTAACCAGCCAGTCGGCTGAAGATACGTATGATGCACTGGGAAAATATGCGATCAACCTGAACGAACGTGCCCGTAGCGGCAAGTTGGATCCGGTGATCGGTCGTGACGACGAAATCCGCCGTGTACTTCAGATCCTGAGCCGTCGTACGAAAAATAACCCGATTTTGATTGGTGAACCGGGTGTTGGTAAGACGGCGATTGCCGAGGGGCTTGCTCATCGTATCGTCCGGGGTGACGTACCGGAAAATTTGAAATCGAAACAGATTTTCTCTTTGGATATGGGAGCTTTGGTTGCCGGGGCCAAATATAAAGGCGAATTTGAAGAACGTTTGAAAGCTGTAGTGGGTGAAGTGACTAAATCGGATGGGGAAATCATTCTTTTTATCGATGAGATCCATACATTGGTCGGTGCCGGTAAGGGTGAAGGTGCGATGGATGCCGCCAATATCCTGAAACCTGCTTTGGCTCGTGGTGAATTGCGTTCGATCGGTGCGACGACGCTGGATGAATATCAGAAGTATTTTGAGAAGGATAAGGCGCTCGAACGTCGTTTCCAGATTGTTATGGTGGACGAACCGAACGAATTGGATGCCATTTCCATCCTGCGTGGTTTGAAGGAAAAATATGAAAACCACCATAAGGTCCGTATCAAAGATGATGCCATCATTGCAGCCGTCCAGTTGTCTACACGATACATCACTGACCGGTTCTTGCCCGATAAGGCGATCGACCTGATGGATGAGGCAGCAGCCCGTTTGCGTTTGCAGATCGACTCTGTGCCGGAATCTCTCGACGAGGTTTCCCGCCGTATCAAGCAACTGGAAATCGAGCGTGAAGCGATCAAGCGTGAAAATGATAAAGGAAAGCTGGAACAGCTCAATAAGGAAATTGCCGACCTGAAGGACGAAGAAACGAAACAGAAGGCTCAGTGGCAAAGCGAAAAAGAGCAGATCAACAAGATTCAGCAGAATAAGATCGATATCGAAAACCTGAAGTTTGAAGCTGATAAGGCCGAACGTGAAGGCGACTACGGTAAAGTAGCCGAAATCCGTTACGGAAAGATCAAACAAAAGGAGGAAGAGATCAGGGAAGTCCAGGAGAAACTGAAGACGATGCAAGGTGCTTCCGCCATGATCAAGGAGGAAGTGGACAGTGAAGATATCGCCGATGTGGTATCTCGTTGGACGGGAATTCCTGTCAGCAAGATGATGCAGAGTGAAAAGGAAAAATTACTCCATCTGGAATCTGAATTGCACACGCGTGTGATCGGGCAGGAGGAGGCCATCAGTGCTATTGCTGATGCCGTGCGCCGTAGCCGTGCCGGATTACAAGACCCGAAACGACCGATCGGTTCATTTATTTTCCTCGGTACGACAGGTGTCGGTAAGACAGAGCTGGCCAAAGCATTGGCGGAATATCTGTTCGATGACGAGAATATGATGACTCGTATCGATATGAGTGAATATCAGGAAAAGTTTAGTGCGACTCGTCTGATCGGTGCGCCTCCGGGATATGTCGGCTATGATGAAGGTGGCCAGTTGACGGAAGCGATCCGCCGTAAACCTTATTCGGTCGTCCTGTTTGATGAAATCGAAAAGGCTCATCCGGATGTATTCAATATCCTTTTGCAGGTGTTGGATGATGGACGGCTGACCGACAATAAGGGACGTGTCGTCAACTTCAAGAATACGATCATTATTATGACTAGTAACATGGGATCGTCCTTGATTCGTGAAAACTTCGAGAAGATGACACCCGAAACCCACGATCAGGTAGTGGATGAAACGAAGATCCAGGTGTTGGAATTACTGAAGAAGACAATTCGCCCGGAGTTCCTGAACCGTATCGATGACATCATCATGTTTACTCCGCTCAACGAAGAAGAGATCCGCAAGATCGTGACTGTTCAGCTGAATAGTGTGAAGAAGATGCTGGCCCAGAATGGGATTGCGCTGGAATTTACGGATGCAGCTCTGGCATTTATTTCAGACAAAGGGTTCGACCCGCAGTTTGGTGCCCGTCCTGTAAAACGTGTCATCCAGAAGTATGTCCTGAACGAACTGTCCAAAGAGTTGTTGGGCGGAAAGATCAACAAAGATCGCCCGATCACAATCGACAGCAACGATGCCGGTTTGGTCTTCAAGAATTGACCGAAGATGGTTGGATTGATATATATTTATGTGAAAGGCTCTGCTCCCAAAAGGAGTAGGGCTTTTTTTGTTGGTCCGGATGTTCTATCTTTGTGAAAATATTTGAATATGCACCATCCATTACAAGTTCTGAAGCACTACTGGGGCTATGACGGGTTCCGGCCGGGACAGGCAGAAGTCATAGACAGTATTCTGTCCGGGCATGATACATTGGCGCTTATGCCGACGGGAGGAGGTAAATCCATTACCTTCCAGGTGCCTGCATTGGCGAATCCGGGTATTTGCCTTGTGGTCAGTCCGCTTGTCGCTTTGATGAAGGACCAGGTGAGGAACCTGCAAAAGCGAGGGATTCTGTCGGCGTTTATCAGTTCCGAAATGCCGCATTGGGAGATTTTGCAACAACTGGATAATTGCATCTTGGGAGATTATAAGTTCCTTTACATTTCTCCTGAACGTATTTCTTCCGAACTGTTTCAGGAGAAGTTGAAGACGTTGTCCCGCAAAGTGAATTTGCTGGTTGTGGATGAAGCGCACTGTATCTCTCAATGGGGGAATGATTTTCGCAGGGATTACCGCTTGATTGCGGATATCCGCGATGCTATACCGCAGGTCCAGGTAATTGCCGTAACAGCCTCAGCAACGGCAGCAGTGGTTGCCGATATCTGCGAACAACTCCATTTCCGCAAAGGATATCGGATATTCAAGACCTCTTTCGAACGGAAGAACCTTTCGTTCGTAGTCCGTAAGACCGATAATAAATTGAAAGAAATCTGCCATATCCTGTCGGCCGTACCCGGCTCTGCAGTGATTTACAGCCGTACTCGCAAAGGGGTGGAAGAATATGCCGGAAAGTTGCGGGCGGCAGGTATTTCAGCCGAATATTTCCATGCAGGCCTGGACCCGGTCCTGAAGACAGAGCGGCAGACGAATTGGGTGAAAGGATTTACGCGTGTGCTGGTCGCTACCAACGCATTCGGAATGGGGATCGATAAAGGGGATGTGCGGGTGGTTATCCATACGGAGTTTCCTGATTCGATGGAGGCTTATTACCAGGAGGCGGGACGTGCCGGCCGTGACGGGAAACGGGCTTATGCTGTAGCTTTGTTGGGACCGCAGGACATAACGGATATAAAAAGACGTCCTTCCAATGCTTTCCCTACGGTTGAATATATCAAACGGGTATATGAAGCGTTGTGTAACCGTTTTCAGATTGCAGAAGGGGATGGGGAAGGCGTGTCTGTCTATCTGGATGAACCGGAGTTTTTGAGAAGCTGGCATTTCGATAAGGGCCGTTTGCGTTCTTCCCTTGAAATACTCTCTTTGTCGAACTATCTGACGTTTGAACCCTATCCTAATTCGCAACCCTATTTGCGATATGATCAGCCTCGTTGGATCGTTTCCTGAACGACGCTTCTCCTGCCGCCAAAGTCGCTGTTGAAATCTTACGGAATTACGAAGGGCTTTTTTCTGCCGGAGTTTTCGTCAGTGTCGATATGCTGGCGCGAAAAACCGGGCTGGAAGCTCGTGAGGTGGCGAAAGTCTTAGGGTATCTGCGGAATGTCGGTTTCTATTATGTCCCTCCCCGCAAAGAACCCCGGATCACTTTTAAGATGATCCGTGTCCCTCTGGATCGTCTTGTCATTACGACCGCATCCTATGAAAACCGTTTGGCAGCTTTCAAAATGCGAATCGAAAAGGTGGTGGAATACCTTGAGACTCAAGGTTGTCGCCAGGAGTTTATTTCCGGATATTTCGGTATGAAAGGGACACGATGCGGATGCTGTGATAATTGCTTGCAGAAGTAGTAAAGGTAGTTCAACTTAACCCTATGTGTTACGGAGGCTAATGCATAGAGTTAGTCCTCGTAAAGCTATGCATTAGGAACCTGTTTAAGATTCGGATTGATTTTTTGGAGTACCTGTATGGATAACGGATATTTTTGTTTATGTTTGTAGCATCTATCAACCAAAAATTAAAAAGATATGAGTGACAAAGACGATTTAATTTATGATGAAGATGATTCTGTAGCATTTATCCAGAACTATCTTCCCCAGGAATTGAAAGGAAAATTCAGTAATGACGATATTAATTATATTGTGGATCTGATTTATGAATTTTATGAGTCGAAGGGGTTCCTTGATGAAAATTCCGATGACAATGCCGAAATTGATATTGATGAAGATGAATTGATCGGGTTTGTTGTAAAGAATGCGCAAAAAGACGGTGTTGGCAAGTTCTCACCTGAAGACATCACTTTTATTGTACAGGGAGAACTTGAATATTGCGATTCCATCAACATGTTCGATTAATAGACTGTTGTATAGTTACAATATAGTTTATAAAAGAATAAGAAGATGAAAAATTTTAAGTTGTTATCAGTTTTGCTGCTTTGTATGGCAGTCGTTTTTACGAGTTGTGGAACATGGAACAATACCGCTAAAGGTACGGCTATCGGAGTCGGCGGAGGTGCGGCAGTAGGTGCCGGAGTCGGTGCTTTGGCTGGTAATACTGCATTGGGTTCGATAATCGGTGCTGCCGTGGGCGGTACTGCAGGTGCCCTAATCGGTAAAAAGATGGATAAACAGAAGAAGGAACTGGAAGCTACGCTGCCGGAAGAAACGACTGTCGAGACCATCAACAACGGTGAGGCGCTGAAAGTCACCTTTGATTCGGGTATCTTGTTCGCAACCAATTCGAGCACTGTCAGTGCCGCTTCCAAGAGTGCTTTGCGTGACTTGGCTGCCAGTTTGAATGCAAATCCGGATACAGACATAAAAATCATAGGGCATACGGATAATACAGGAAAGGTTGATTACAACCAAACATTATCTGAAAAACGTGCAAAGAGCGTATTCGATTATCTGATGGAAGACCAAGGCGTGAGCAGTAAGCGCATGACTTATGAAGGCAAGGGAGTACATGAACCGGTTGCTGACAACAGCACTCCTGAGGGACGTGCGTTGAACCGTCGAGTGGAAATCCTTATCCTTCCCAACTCAAAAATGGTACAGGAAGCACAGCAAGGAACATTGCGATAAGAAATTATAGAACTCTGGATCATAAGGAGGTATGTTAATCCCTCTTTATTACGATCTTTTAGGCATGGATTTCACGGAATTACACGGATAAATTAATTTTCTTTCTGTGTTTTCCGTGTATCCGTGCCTAAATTATGTTTATCAGTAAGTAGGATTTTGTTTTGATACCTCCTTTGCCTTTGTATTAACAGTCGTTTATAACCGTTCCAAAATCTTCAGACAAGTTAATTAACACTCTTGAAAAGGGAGAATGCAAACCTTTTTTAGTTCATGTTGTTTAAATAGTAACTTATATATAAGTGCACAAATAATAGTATAAACTGTTTTAAACGTTGAATGAGATGAAAAAGATTCTTCCTTTTTTCTTATTGGTTCTTTTACTGGCGTCTTGCCAGAAGGATCCAGACATGTCAAAACTAAGCGATGATTTCGTAGTATTCACAGATCACAACAAGGATGCTAATTTCGAATCGTTTACAACTTTCTACATCCCTGATAGTGTAATGGTTATCGGTAACAGTGAAAAACCGGAATTCTGGAGTGCGACTGAAGCTGACGATATCGTCTCTACCTTGGTTAGTGGCATGGAAGGCCGTGGTTACACACGCGCATCGGATAAAGAATCTGCGGATCTGGGTTTGCAGGTTTCTTTTGTGAAAAATGTAAATTACTTTACAAACTATCATGACAATCCATACTGGTGGTGGGGGTATCCGGGATATAACTGGTGGTACGGCTACTGGGGTAACTGGACTGGTGCATGGAATGGATGGTATTATCCGTATCCTGTAGTATACAGCTATAGCGTAGGTTCTTTATTGGTTGAACTGGTTAACTTGAAGGCTCCGTTGCCAAAATCTACGGATGCTAAACTTCCGGTTCTTTGGACTGCTTACATGACTGGCTTGCTGTCCGGTTCCGACAAGGTAAATATCGAACTTTCTACTCGTGCTATCGAGCAGGCTTTTGTACAGTCACCGTACTTGAAAAAATAATTAAACGCGAATTAGATAAATTTGAGTCTTATGAAAAAGATATATAAATCAATAAAATTAATCGCTTTACTTGTTGCCTGTTTAGCGATACCTTCCCTGGCTGGTGCCCAGGTTGTAAAGAACATGTATTTTAATATTGACTGGCAGATCAACTCTCCATTCAGTCAGGATTTCTCAGACAAGACAAGTGGTTGGGGAGCACATGCGGAAGCCGGTTATTATGTAATTCCTAATTTCTCGGTAGGTGCATTTACCATACCAACAATAAGTATATCGATCGTCAGACATTGCCGGTAAGTTCTACATCGGCCATCACTTCCGATCAGCAGCACTCTATCTTTCAGTTGCCTTTTGGTGCAGCTTTTCGTTACAACGTAGCTCCCGAAAGTCAGTTCCAGCCTTATGCTGGTGTGCAGTTGGGTGCAAGCTATAGTGAAATGTCGACTTATATGAATGTAATGAAAGTATACGACCGTAACTGGGGTTTCTATGTGTCTCCTGAAATCGGTATGAATATGTATTTTACACCTCAGAAACAGATCGGTCTGCATATTGCTGCCTACTATAATTATGCAACTAATAAAGGAGAAGTCCTGAGTTATTCGATCGATGGATTGAATAACTGGGGTATCCGTTTAGGTCTTGCATTCTAATGCGAAGTTTGTTCTTTTAAGTGTTTTATGTAGTTTATGGGGAACGGGAGGCTGTCGTAATGACACCTCCCGTTTTTTGCTTTACAAGATTTGTAGTTTGAGACCGAACGAGAGGCTCAGATAGTCTTTGGGTTTCAGGTAACCGTTCCCGATCTTGTTTATCAGATATAGGTCACAGGTACTGAGTTCGTAAAAGAAAGAGATGGATTTATGCCAGCTCTTTTTTGTGTCTAGCTTCAATGTGAATCGCTCTCCAATGAAAACATGGGTACGGATGCGAGTAGAGAACCAGTAATAGCCTTGCGGATATTTGTCCGGCTGCTTGCCCCAGAAATCGCGATCTAAAAGAGTATTGATATAGACACCGCAGGCGAGAGGTTCGAAAGACAACTTGTCGGCGATACGGATGTTCCAGGGATAATAATTCTGTTTGAGTGTAAGGGTTGCCATAGCATGGCGGTCCGAGTTGCGGGGAACTATCCCCAAATATACATCTGTTTCCCAGTGGTTACGATAATAATTCCAACCTGTTCCGAGTGAAAGCATGCCCATTGATCCGGCAAACTGTAGTTTGGTATAACGGGGAATGAGTTTTTCCCATCTGGATATATATTTCTCCACGCGTTTCTTGTATCGCACATCATCCTCGATTTTCTCCTGTGCCTGTAAGGTGCCGGTCAGGAAAAGAAATAGGAACATCCATTTAAAAATCGATAACTTCATACGTGTAGTCGTCTGGGGTTAGGGTGAATAATAGGTAGTTGCGTTTGGCTATATTGCTACAGCCATAGTAGATGATCCCATCGTCGAAAAGGTCTTCCACTTGTAATTGATGGTTATGCGCATTCAGGCAGAATTGCAAAGAGGGGAATTCGCGGATATATAGTTGGAATACGTCTTTTACGTTATTATCAAACTGTTCGCTTCCGGGACGTGCATGCATGGCGATGACCGTGCGGCTGTAATGGCGGGTACTGTCTTGCAGTTCCTCTTTCAGGAAACCGAAATCGGGAACAGGGTGGGAGTAGTCGTATTCGATCGCATTGGTGTTAAGGCAAACGAATTTGACGTCCCGGACGATAAAGGAAAAGTTTTCTCTCCCAAACAATTTATTGAAAACTTGGTCGCCATTGCCGATTACGTCATGGTTACCGATCAATCCGACATACGGGATATCGAGCTTCGACAGGATATCGACGGCCCACTCGTATTCTTTCTTCATACCGAACTCGGTATAGTCTCCTCCATGTATGATGAAATCGATACTGTCTTTTTTTGTATTGATATGTTTTACGAAATCTTCCGTCTCGTCGTAGCTACGTTGGGTGTCGCCCATCAGGACGAAGCGGATCGTGTCTTTATCTTTTGTTGCTGCCTCGATAAGCGGGATGTTGTTGCTGTTGATATCGCGTTCGGAAATGGTGAGCCGGCCGTCATACGGATGGTAATCGATCAGGTCGCATGCAGACAAGAGTATGCACAGGAATAATGGTAGAGTTTGTTTATACATGACATCCTAACTTTTATTTGTATTTGTGGCAAAGTTAGGATGTCATGCTACTTCAAAAAAGGTCAAGATGCAATGAATAATGTGCCAATACGAAGAAACTCTCTCATTGGCACATTATTTAATGTAATTATAATACCGGTTGAAGAAATTTTTGAACCAGCCTGTCTTCATCAATCCTTTTTCGAAAAGTAGGATTCCTAAAAGGGCGCAACAGATTCCCAAGGTCACATCTATAATATAGTGATGTGAAGTGTAAACTGCTGTTCCCCAAATTCCAGCCATGATGATGGCAAACAGGATAATCACAAATTTATTGCATTTATTGATAATCGCATAACATAGTGCCACAACCATATATGCGGCATGTAATGATGGAACTGCCGCGAATACGTTTGCGTTGCGGCCATAGATGGAATCGAAGATCGAAAGGCCGGTCAATGCGTCGAACCTACCGAGGCCGGCAACATTGCCCGGTGTGTCGAGTATCGGTTCGAAACCATAATTGATTGCATACCAAGGAGGAGCTGCCGGGTGGATATAATATCCGGCAAAACCGATCAGGTTGACGAACAGGAATACCATCGAGAAGCGAAGATACAAATTACGATCCCCCTTGAGATAGAGCCACAGCCCGAAAGCAATCGGAACCGGAACCCAGCAGAGATAAAATATGCCTGCAAGAAAGTCCGCTATCTGGCAATTATGAATCGCGAAATACTCGCAAGGAATCAGGATATTTCCATTATCGTTTATACCGAACAGACTTTTTTCCAGATTATACAAACTTTCCACATCAATCGGGTTGGCTTCGTAGTTTGGGAAAACACGCATCCAGTCGTATGAAATGCCAAAAAGAGCGAACGGCAACAAGGCTACAGCCAACTTACGGGTGGTCTTGCTGGCGAAGAAGAGGAGCAGGTAGAGGCCGACCATGAACACATGCTCTGGGCGCAATCCGATACATACGGCTGTCAGCAAAAGAAACAACGCTGTCAGGCTGATAACGGTCCCTGCTTCCTTTCTTGACGGGAGTACAATAGTCTCTTTCATTCGTTATCTTTGCTGCTCAATAGTTTACGACAGTGGTTCAGGCGTGCGAATGCCGTGATGTTGGAAAATATCGCAACGATCAGCAAGGGAATGACGAATATCATGATCGGTTCGAATGTCTCGTTGTTTTCCATCATGGGTGCGAAGATTCCGCAGCAAAGAGCACCTAACCCGGTCAACACCACGCGTTCGGGACGTTGCATGAAACCGACCTTACATTCAAGTCCCAATCCTTCGGCACGGGCACGGACATAGCTAACCATCAGTGAGCCAATCAAAGCAATGAAAGCGACGATCGAACTGATGACATATCCCTGATTGATCAGATAGAAACAGATCCCGAAGAAAACAGTCAGTTCGCTGTAGCGGTCCAGTACCGAATCGTACAAGGCTCCGAATGTGGAACTCATTTTGCCGATACGCGCCACCTGTCCGTCCATCATGTCGAACAGTCCGGCAAACAGGATGATGCCGCCACCCCAGCCGATGTAGTAGAAATCACCTCGTTCTCCCTTCATTCCGGCATAAAGGAATATGCAGGCAGCCACAATATTCAGGATTAATCCTGTCGTCGTAATAAAATTGGGTGTGATCCCAATTTTAATCATTCCATGTACGATTGGGTTGATGATCTTATAGATCGTCTGTTGCAACCAATCTCTAAAAACTTTGAATTTCATATCTAACTATTTTGTTTTTATTTTGAGTTCACTCTCTGGAAACGGCCCCTGATCCTACAGTTCTTGTAGACAAAGACACGTTGCATATTATAGTTCCAAAGAAATCCGACAAGCAGCGAGACTACTATCTTGGAAAAGACGAATAAGTCGTCGATATAATGTTTCAGGGTTTCCTGGACCCAGGGATTCCTGCTGATCGTTTCCGTCATGAAGTAGATCCCCCAAGTATTCAGTAAGATACTGCCGATCCAGACCAGCAGGTATTTTGCCATTACATGCCGTTTCTTGCATTCTTTGGATTTGAATGTCCATTTGTAATTGATGATGCAGTTCACGATCCCGCCGCAGACAGAACCGGTGAAAGTCGCATACACGTAATAAATTCCAAATAGTTTGACCAATAAGATCGTGACCAGAAAGTCTGTCGCACTGGCAATCTGCGAAGAAAATTGGGCTCGTATGAACATAAATATCCCGCCTTTCTCCGAAAACGCTCTTGCACTCTTCTTTATCCAATCAACCATCTTGCACCGATTAGCAGGATGAGGCTATATATTCCAGCCAAAATATCATCCATCATTACTCCGACTCCTCCCTTGAGACTTTCCATTTTGCGTATACCTAACGGCTTGAAAATATCGAACAGGCGGAATAGCGCGAATGCTGCCAGTGCATACCACAAGTTACCGGCCGGTGCTGCCAAAAGCGGAATCCAGACACCTACCATTTCGTCTACTACTACCCGCGAAGGGTCTTCTCCCCAAATAGGTTCGACTGCGTTTGCCGAACGGATGCCGGCAATCGTAAAAATACCGACCAATACCGCGGTTATAATAAGAAGCAGAGTAGGGGATACGGCGCACGACAATGCAAGCCAGATCAGCGTAGCTAACAAGGCTCCTGCTGTTCCCGGAGCAAACGGAGAAAAACCGGAACCAAAGCCTGTTGCAATAATAATATGAATTAGTGGAACTCTTTTCATTCTGTCAGTAAAATGCGTGCAAAGTTATAAAAATAATATAACTTTCTCCCGGATAAAGGAGAAAGTTATATCGAGAATTCCATCAGCATGGAATTTTAGTTTCATAGGCATATAACAAAAGTTTCATGGGCATGAAACTAAAATTTCCTTATAATGAAACAAAAGTTTTCCTATAATGAAACGTTAGTCACATTATAGGGAAACTAAATTTGTATTATCCTGAATTTTAGTCCAGATAGTTAGGGGCTTTTTCTCCGATCATCTCGCGCAACGTCTGCTTAACCATTCTCCATTGCTGGAAGAGGTCATGTACGGGCTGATGTTCGAAGTCGTGCATCGGACTCTTGCAGAAGAAAGACAACCAGGTCTGGATACCACACATACCGGCACGCAGGGCCAGATCGCTGAATAACACCAGGTCGAGTGCGATAGGAGCAGCCAGGATGGAGTCGCGGCAAAGGAAGTTTACCTTGATTTCCATCGGGTAACCCATCCAGCCGAAGATGTCGATATTGTCCCAGGCTTCTTTATTGTCTTTGCGGGGTGGATAGTAGTTGATGCGTACCTTATGATATACGTCTCCGTACAGGTCCGGGAATTTTTCGGGTTCGAAGATGTTGTCGATGACAGAGAGCTTGCTGACTTCTTTTGTCTTGAAGTTTGCGGGGTCATCCAATACTTCGCCGTCACGGTTTCCTAAGATGTTGGTGGAGAACCAACCGCTTACTCCTAACATACGGGTTTTGAACATCGGGGCCAACACTGTCTTCATCAAAGTCTGTCCGCTCTTGAAGTCCTTACCGGAGATAGGCACATTCATCTTTTTAGAGAATTCCCACATGGCAGGAGTGTCCACGCATAGGTTGGGAGCACCCATGATGAACGGAGCGCCTTCTGCGATAGCAGCGTAAGCGTAGCACATACTTGGGGAAACGGCTTCCGTGTTGTTGTCCTTCATTGCTTTTTCCAAAGCGGCAAGAGACATATGCTCGTCAGATAGCGGAATATAGATTTCTGTACTTGCAGCCCACAAGACGGCGATGCGCTCGCAATTGTTGGCAGCCTTGAATTCACGGATATCTTGGCGAAGCTGTTCAACCATATCCCAACGGGTGGCAGCCTGTTTGATGTGTGTGCCGTTCAACCGCTTTGCCCAGTTATGATCGAATGCGGCCGGCATCGGCTTGATTGCTTCCAATTCGTCTTTTACGCCGTTCAAGTCTTTTTCTTTCAAGACTTCTGCGTACATAGCCGCTTCGTATGCATTATCGGGGAAAATGTCCCATCCGCCGAAAACGATGTCATTCAGGTCGGTCAGAGGTACAATATCTTTGATCGCTTTTTCTTCTCCGTTTTCTAAACGCATTGTCGCTAACTGTGAGATTGAACCGATAGGCTTTGCCAATCCTTTACGTGCAGCCAGCGTACCTGTAATCATGGTAGTGGCAACTGCACCACCTACCCCAACAACCAGAATGCCAAGTTTGCCTTTGGCTTCTTTAACTTCGATTTTTTCCATGTCAAATTAAGTTCAAAATGATTGGGACAAAATTAGGCTTTCTGGTTGAGACATAAAAAACTATATGTCGGCTTAATTGGTCAGAAATACTATAAAATAGGCCTTTTTTACATATTAATGTATCGAAGCCTCTTTTTTTAACTTCCTATGATTATAAGGATGTTCTTGAGGAAAAGTCTTTTTTTATGTGTCTTTTTTGAATTGTTATGAATTAATTTCTCAGTTTTATGGTGGAATATCCATTTTTAATGCTTTCCTTTGTAGCCGACAAGCAAAACTGTTTGTGTAGTTCTTTATCTCCGATTTAATATTCATAGAGAATATGATTTAGCAGACATTGATCTTTCCTAAAAGTTTTA
>OKWR01001377.1_pt1 | contig 16701 bp, 10 predicted proteins | sample 1607101 | NCBI WGS metagenome assembly OKWR01 (sample SAMN04414076, study PRJEB24778) | human gut metagenome | material: faecal | host: Homo sapiens
TTGACATCATATACAACACACTTAAAGAAAACGGCCTTTTTTGGGACGAAGGCCCGGATGTAGGCGGCCCTTACGGTCCTTATATTCAAAGTGAGAGAAAACCTATATACAAAAAATATGCGGAACAGCTTGTTGAATCAGGTCACGCTTACTACTGCTTCTGCACAAAGGAAAGACTTGAAAAGTTACAGGAAGACAGCGTTGGCGGTGGTTATGACAGACATTGCCGTAATCTTCCGCAGGAAGAAATCGACAGACTTCTTGCCGAGGGTACACCTTATGTAATTCGCCAGAAAATGCCGATTGAGGGCAGTACAACATTTACAGACGCAGTTTTCGGTGAAATTACTGTTGACAACAGCGAACTTCAGGATCAGATTCTCATTAAGACTGACGGCTATCCTACATACAACTTTGCAAATGTAATTGACGACCACACAATGGGCATTACTCATGTTGTCCGTGGTTGTGAATATTTAAGCTCCACACCGAAATATAATCTTCTTTATGAAGCATTCGGATGGGAAATTCCGACATATATCCACCTTCCGCTCATTATGGGCAAGGATGCCGACGGCAATGTTTCAAAGCTTTCAAAGCGTCACGGCGCAACAGGCTTCTATGACCTTATTAACGAGGGCTACCTCCCACAGGCAATCATCAACTATATTGCACTTCTCGGCTGGTGTCCAAAGGATAATCAGGAAATCTTTACACTTGCAGAACTTGAAAAAGAGTTTGATGTAAGCGGTATCAGCAAGTCACCGTCAATTTTTGATTATGACAAGCTTTCATGGTTCAACGGTGAGTATTTAAAGGCTATGACTCCCGAAGAATTTACGGATGTTTGTATGCCATACTATAAGAAAGTTTTCGGCGACAGAGAAATGCCTTTTGAGAAGTTTGCCGAAATTCTTCAGAAAAGAACTACAAAGCTTACGGATATTCCCGAAATGCTCGGTTTCTTTGCAGAACTTCCCGAATATGACAAGGAGCTTTTCGTAAATAAGAAGAGCAAGACTAATCTTGAAAACGCTCCCGTTGTATTGCGTGAGGCTTACGAAAGATTAAAGGCTCTGCCGACATGGGACAACACCTCAATTCACGATTGCCTTATCAATATGGCGGTTGAAAAAGAGCTTAAAAACGGCACAGTTATGTGGCCTGTAAGAATTGCCGCAGCAGGCAAAACAGTAACTCCGGGCGGTGCTGTTGAAATTCTTGACATTCTCGGAAGAGAAGAGTCGCTCAAAAGACTTGAAATCGGTCTTGAAAAGCTCGGCGCATAATTCTACTGACGGAGGTACACGGCAAATGGCTGATGAAATAAAGAATGTTGAGGGTGAAGCTGCCGTTCAGGGCAACTTCATCTGGGATTTTATAAAAGAGGATACTGCCGAGGGCGGAAAATTTGAGGGTAAAAAGGTTCACACCCGTTTTCCTCCCGAACCGAACGGCTATCTTCACATAGGTCACGCAAAGGCTCTTTGCATTGACTTTGGTACTGCCGAGCATTTCGGCGGAATCTGCAATCTTCGTATGGATGATACCAACCCTACAAAGGAAGATGTAGAATATATTGACGCTATCAAAGAGGATATCAAGTGGCTTGGTTATGATTGGGACGACAGATTTTTCTATGCATCACAGTATTTTGATCAGATGTATGAATTTGCCGTTGAGCTTATCAAAAAGGGACTTGCATATGTTTGCGAGCTTACTCCCGATAAGGTGAGAGAATACAGAGGCGACACACAGACTCCTGCAAAGAGTCCGTATCGTGACCGTCCTATAGAAGAAAGCCTTGATTTGTTTGAGAGAATGAAAAACGGCGAATTTGAGGACGGCAAAATGACTCTCCGTGCAAAGATTGACCTTGCGTCGGGTAACTTTAATATGCGTGATCCTGTTATCTACAGAATTAACAGACTCAAGCATCACAGAACAGGCGACAAGTGGTGCATTTATCCTATGTATGACTTTGCTCACCCGATTGAGGACGCTCTTGAGGGTATTACGCACAGCCTTTGTTCACTTGAATTTGAGGCTCACCGTCCGCTTTATGACTGGGTAATTAACAATATTTCCGTTCCGTGCAAGCCAAGACAGATTGAATTTGCAAGACTCGGAATTAACAACACGGTAATGTCAAAGAGAAAGCTCCGTGAACTCGTTGAAAAGAACTATGTAAGCGGTTGGGACGATCCGAGAATGCCCACACTCTGCGGACTTCGCAGAAGGGGTTACACACCAAAGTCAATTCGTTCGTTCATTGAGCAGATTGGTGTTTCAAAGGTTAATTCAATTGTTGAATACGGCTTTCTTGAGCATTGTCTGCGTGATGACCTTAACGAAACAGCAGAGCGTACAATGTGCGTTTTAAAGCCTGTTAAGCTTGTTATTACAAACTATCCCGAGGGACAGAGCGAAGAATTTGAGGTTGAGAACAACCCGAACCGTCCTGAGGACGGCACAAGAAAGGTTACTTTCAGCCGTGAGCTTTACATTGAAGAAACCGACTTTATGGAAGAACCCGTAAAGAAGTATCAGCGCCTTTATCCCGGCAACGAGGTAAGAATCAAGTCTGCATACATCGTAAAATGCACAGGCTGCAAAAAGGATGAAAACGGCAATGTTGTTGAGGTTTATGCAGAGTATGATCCCGAAACAAAGGGCGGAAATACTCCCGACGGCAGAAAGGTAAGAGGCACAATCCATTGGGTTGACGCTAACAACTGTCTTGATGCGGAAGTAAGACTTTACGATAACCTCTTTACTGTTCCGGACCCCGATACAGGCGACAGAAACTTCCTCGATTATCTTAACGAAAATTCACTTGAAGTTCTCACAGGCTGTAAGGCAGAAAAGAATATTGCAGGCGCAACGGCTCCGAAGAGCTATCAGTTTATGCGCCACGGCTATTTCTGCATTGACAACAAGGACAGCTCACCCGAACACCTTGTATTCAACCGCAGTGTAAGTCTTAAAGACAGTTTTAAGAAGTAAAATAAACAAAGGGCGGTCTTTTCTTTGACCGCCCACTTTAATAGGAATTTGTGTTCGTTAAATATGTTTTGATGTGATCAATAATATGTTTAAATTTGAACACAATGTGTTCAATCGTGTGCAATACACACGAACGGGCGGATGATACCCGCCCCTACCGGGTATTAATATGATGAAAAAAATACTTGTAACAGGTGCGTCCGGCGGAATCGGTTCGCAGACTGCTGTCGCTTTTGCAAAGTGCGGTTGCGATGTTGCGTTGCATTACTCAAAAAATTCCGAAAAAGCCGAAAGCCTTGCCGAAAAGCTTACAAATGAATACGGCATAAATGCCTTTGCTGTTCAGGCAGATGTTTCCAATTATGAAAGCGTTTGCAAAATGTTTGACGAAATCGACAGCCGTTTCGGTAACCTCGATGTGCTTGTCAACAATGCGGGAATTGCACAGCAAAAGCTGTTTACCGACATAACTCCCGATGAATGGAAGAAAATGACGGGGGTTAATCTTGACGGTGTTTTCTACTGCTCGCAACAGGCACTCAAAAGATATATGATTAAAAACCACAGCGGTGTTATTCTCAATATCAGCTCAATGTGGGGACAGGTCGGTGCGTCTTGTGAGGTACATTACAGTGCGTCAAAGGCGGGTGTAATCGGACTTACCAAAGGTCTTGCCAAGGAGGTCGGTCTGTCGGGAGTGCGTGTCAACTGTATTTGTCCGGGTGTGATTATGACCGATATGATGAAAGGCTTTGATGAGCAGACCGTACAGGAGCTTAAGGAGGAAACTCCGCTTAATATGCTCGGTATGCCCGATGATATTGCCGAAACTGCTGTGTTTCTCTGCAGCGACAGGGCAAGGTTCATCACGGGACAGATTGTCGGTGTAAACGGCGGAATGATTATTTAACTTAATAAGAGTATGAAAAAACGGTCGGAATTTGATTTCCGACCGTGATTTTTTACTGTGTTTATATGTTTAAGGGTTTAGCTTTTGCCGTTGAGAATATCGGCAATGATTTCTCTCTCGTCCATATGGTACTTAACACCCTTGATTTCCTGATAATCCTCATGACCTTTGCCTGCAAGTACGATAATATCTCCGTCCTCGGCATTGTCCATGCAATATTTAATTGCATCTCTGCGGTTCGGCACGACAACATACTTGCCGTCGGTTTTTGCAAGACCTGTCTTGATGTCCTCAATGATGTCCATAACATCTTCAAATCTTGAGTTGTCTTCCGTTACAACCGAAAGGTCTGAAAGTCTGCCCGAGGTTTCGCCCATTTCATAACGGCGAACCTTAGGACGGTTGCCACCTGCACCGAACATTGTAATAAGTCTGTGCGGATTGTACTGGCGAAGTGTTTCAAGTACATTTTCCATTGAAAGTGCGTTGTGTGCGTAGTCGATGATGAGTGTGTAGTTGTAGGGAACAGGCACACGCTCAACTCTGCCCTTGACCTTGGCAACCTTGAGAGCGTCAATAATCATCTGATCTTCAATTTCGTCAAAGAATGAAACTGCCGAAATTGCCGCAAGTGCGTTGTATGCATTGAATTTGCCGGGAATGTCAACATCAACAGAAAGGTTTTTGATTCCCTCTGTTTCAAAGTGAACACCGACAAATCCGTTTTCGGAGAGAAGATGAGCATTTTTGCCCTTCAAGTCCGCATTGTCGGCAAAACCGTAGGTGAGAACAGAACCCTTGAAATCCTTTGTGATATCCTTCCATGCGGGATCGTCAATATTTGCAGCGGCAAATTTGCATTGTCTGAAAAGCAGACTCTTGCAGTAGAGATATTCCGCAAGGTCTTTGTGTTCAACACCGCCGATGTGGTCGTCCGAAAAGTTTGTAAAGATGCCGACATCAAAAGTCATGCCGGCAAGACGGCTGTGTTTAAGTCCGATTGACGATGCCTCGATTACCATAGCCTTGCAGTCGGCGTTAATCATATCACGCATCGATTTCTGAATAATGTATGATTCGGGAGTTGTGTTGTCGGTTTTGTGGGTTTCTCCGCCGTAAACAACACCGAGTGTTCCGATTGTGCCGGTCTTGATTCCTGCGTGTTCAAAAATTTCCGCAACCATTGCTGTTGTTGTGGTTTTGCCCTTTGTGCCTGTGATTGCAACCGTGTAGAGCTCATCCTCGGGATGTCCGAAAAATTCAATGCTCATAAGCGAAAGAGCGTATCTTGTGTCCTCAACCTTTACAACGGCAACATCACTCGGCACTTCAAAGTCGAGGCTGTCGCTGATAACGAGTGCCGACGCACCTTTTTCAACGGCTGACTTTGCGTACCTGTGTCCGTCTGAGGTATAGCCCTTAAGGCACACAAAAGCCGTGCCTTTTTCAACCTTTCGTGAATCATAGATAATATCCGAAATTTCAGTATCAAGATTGCCCTGAACCGTGTATTCAAAATTTATAAGAAGGTCTTTCAGTTTCATCATATATATCTCCGTTTCCCCGACATAAAGTCGGCTTGCTTATTTTCGCTGTCTTTATAATTATAACAATTGTCAGCACTTATTACAACTGTATGTTAAAAAATTAATATGTGATGTTTGAAATAAATGACTTTGTTTTGTAATTGGTCATTTTTTACTAAAATCAGGAAAATTTGCCGAAATTCAAGCTTATTTTATGAATAAAGAATATAATTTGGGTGTTATGTCACATAACCGTCGGGTGTGATTGTGTAACTTGTACAAATGGCATTTTAGCAAAATAAACAATTCAAGTCAATGCAATTTGTGCAATAAGTAAAATTTCAATAAAAAAGATATCATATTGCACAAAAATAGTTTTGATTTTTAACAACATAGATAAAAAGTACAAAGGGAGTTGAAATTCAGGCGATTTTTTGATATGATTATATAGCGGATATGATGTACTTTGTGTGTTATATCCTCAAGGAAAGTATGTAATCCGAAAGGACACTACGAAAATATTCAGAAAGAGGGATTTTTCCAATGAAAAAGATTCTCGCCATTTTATTGGCAGGTATGATGACTGCTACTGCACTTGTTGGCTGCGGCGGCGGAGACGCATCATCGAAAACAGACAACGGTTCAAAAGCAGACAACGGTTCTTCGGACGGTGCTGCTAAGATTGAAGGCTCAATCGTTGACGACAGCTACTTCGGCGATGAAGGTACAGACAGCAAGCCTGTAACTCTTAAGGCATGGGCTCCTGATGCTGCTGTAAGCCTTGTTAAAGAGCAGGTTGAGGCTTTCAAAAAGGCTTATCCTAACAGAAAATTTAAGGAAATCTCAGTTGTAGCACAGGGTGAAAAAGATGCTGCTACAAATATGCTTAACGATGCTACAACAGCTGCAGATGTATTCAGCTTCCCGAGTGACCAGCTCAACAAGCTCGTTGACGCAGGCGTTATTTCTCAGGTTGCATTTAAGGATGCCGTAACAGAGGCTAATTCTGAGGAAACTGTAAAAGCAGCTACACTTAAGGATACTCTCTATGCTTATCCTGAAACAAACGATAACGGTTACTATCTCGTTTATGATAAGTCAGTAGTTTCCGACGAGCAGGCTCAGACACTTGAGGGTATTCTTGAGGCTTGTAAGAAAGCAGGCAAGAAGTTCATTATGAATGCCGGTGACGGTTACTATGCTTGTACTTTCGCTTTCACTGCAGGTGTTAAAGTTGACGGTCTTGAAGAAGACGGTATTACACAGAAATTTGTTAAATATGACGAAGATGAAGCTGTTAAAACACTTCAGGCTTTTGCAAAGCTCATCAAGGATTACAGAGGTACATTCCAGTCGCTTGACGTTGCTAACATCGCTTCAGGTTTTGCAAGCGGTAAGTGTGGCGCAGGTATCGACGGTTCATGGGATACAGCTTCTAACCAGAAGGCTCTCGGTGACAACTTCGGTGCTGCAAAGCTTCCTACAATCAATGTCAACGGCACAGACAAGCAGCTTATCTCAATGTTCGGTTATAAGTACATCGGTGTAAACGGTTCTTCTAAGTTCCCGGCAACAGCTCAGATTCTTGCTCACTATCTTGCAGGTGAAGAGTGCCAGCTCCAGAGAACTGAGAAGCTCGGTTGGGGACCTTCAAACAAGAAGGTTCAGGAAAGCAAAGCTGTAACAGATTCTCCTGTTCTCAAGGCTATCGGTGAGCAGTCTCTGAATGCTTGTGTACAGGTTAATATTGCTAATACATTCTGGGATCCTATGGCTAACCTTGGCAACAAGATCATCGCTGACACATGCGATCCTTCAGATGCAGCTGCTATGAAGAAGCTTCTTAACGAAACAATTTCTAACGTTAGGGATGAGGGTTAATCGTTAAGTAAGTTAAATTAAGTAAGTTAAATTGATTTAATTTAATCGATTAATTAGCTGCGGGACACTCCGAAAACGGAGTGTCCCGTAAAAAAAAGAAAAAATGCGGACTGTCCGCTTGCGTTATCAATTTGTGTATTCGCCTGACTAATAATGTTTTATTACGAACGGCAACTGTTATAAGATAGCGTAAAAAGTATTATTAGTTTGGTGTATTAGAGAGATTTGCAAATTATTAAGGAGAGCGCCTAATGACATATGTTGAATACAAACAGCTCAATCCTTTCCAGAGATTTGCCTACAACACAAAGAAGTTTTTCTGTAACATTCCTCATGCCGTTGCCCATTTTTTTACAGCACTCGGCAAGGCAATAGTTAAGTTCTTCGTAGGCATCGGCAAGGGCTTTGCCAACTACGGCAAGACCTTCGTAAAAGGCGACTGGGCTACAAAACTTTCCTACCTTATTTTCGGTGTAGGTGATCTTAGCAAAGGTAAATATTACAAGGGTATTCTTTTCTTCGCTGTTGAAGTTCTCTATATCCTTTATATGGCTTTTTTCGGTTGGGGATATCTCAAAATGTTCCCGACACTCGGTATTCAGGCTCAGAGAACTGAATATATCAACGGTATCATTCCAAAGCAGGTACCCGGCGATAACTCAATGCTTATTCTGCTTTACTCGGTATTGACACTCGTAATCACAGTAGTGGTTTTCGCTATTTACATAGTAAACATCAAAGATGCGTACAGACATCAGATTATGAAGGCTAACGGTCAGAAACCGACTTCATTCAAATATGATATGAAGCAGTTCCTTGACGGTAAGTATCATATCACACTTATGTCATTCCCTGTACTTATGATCGGTATCTTCAATGTTCTGCCGCTCATATTTATGATTTTGATTGCATTTACCAACTATGATAAACAGCATATGCCTCCGGGAACACTGTTCACATGGATTGGTTTTGACAACTTCGGCTCACTCTTCAACCTCGTTGAAGGTGCTAAGAAGGGTTATACATTTGTTAAGCTCACAGAATGGACTCTTATCTGGGCTGTTGCAGCTACATTCTCAAACTATATCCTCGGTATGATCTTTGCTCTTATGATCAACAAGAAGGGTATCAAGTTTAAATCACTCTGGAGAACACTTTTCGTTATCACAATTGCTGTTCCTCAGTTCGTATCACTTCTTCTCATGAACCAGATGCTCCAGTCAAACGGTGCTGTAAATATCCTGCTTTCAAACATTACAAACAGTCATGTTGAAATTCAGTGGCTGAATCAGGATGCGACGCTGGCTCGTTGGGTAGTTATCATCATTAACTGTTGGGTAGGTATTCCGTATACCATCCTCTCTATGTCGGGTATTCTTATGAATATTCCTGAGGATCTCTATGAATCTGCAAGAATTGACGGTGCAGGTCCTGTCAAGACATTTACGGCTATCACACTTCCGTATATGCTCTTCGTTACAACTCCTCAGCTCATTACCCAGTTTGTCGGCAACATCAATAACTTTAATGTTATTTACCTGTTGTCAAACGGTAATCCGACAACCGAAAAATATTATCAGGCCGGTGAAACCGATATCCTTGTTACATGGCTCTTTAAGCTGACCATGAACTCTCAGGACTACGGACTTGCCGCCGCGATAGGTATTTTGGTATTTGTTATTTGCGCAACGCTCTCACTCATTGTGTATAATAACTCAAAATCAATGAAGGATGAGGAGGCGTTCTCATGATAAAAAGTTACAAGTTAAGAAGACACATTGCGAACGCTTTTGTTTACCTGTTCCTTATTGTAATGGGTTTCATTTGGATTTCTCCGTTCATCTATCTTTTAATGCATTCATTCCGTGGTGGTGCTGAAATTTACGGAAGTACAATTATCCCGCAGGAATGGACATTACAGAACTACATTGATTTGTTCACGGGTTCAGGCGGTTCTGCAAGCCTTAACTTCCCGAGATGGTTTCTTAACACATTCGTAGTTGCTTGTTTCAGTTGCGTAATTTCTACAATTTCTGTTCTTATGGTTAGTTACGCATTCAGCCGACTCAGATTTAAGGCTCGTAAAAAGTTTATGAATGTTGGTATGATTCTCGGTATGTTCCCCGGCTTCATGACAATGATTGCTATTTACTACCTTCTCAAGGCAATGGGTCTTACTCAGACTCTCGTTGCTCTTGTAATCTGTTACAGCTGCGGTGCCGGTCTTGGCTTCCAGATTTCAAAAGGCTTCTTCGATACAATTCCAAGAGCACTTGACGAGGCGGCAACCATTGACGGTGCTACCAAAAACCAGATTTTCTGGAAGATTATTCTTCCTATGTCAAAGCCGATTGTTGTTTACACGGTTCTTACTTCATTTATCGGACCGTGGACAGACTTCATTCTTGCTAAGATTATCATGGGTGATGCTCGTGACAACTATACTGTTGCTATCGGTCTTCAGCTAATGATTGATCAGGACTTTAAGAACACATACTACAAGCAGTTCCTTGCAGGTTCTGTTGTTGTTGCTGTTCCGATTACACTTCTCTTCCTCAAGATGCAGAAGTATTATGTTGAAGGTGTAACAGCCGGTGGCGTAAAGGGTTAATCCCAATATATACAAGCTCTCACGGGCGGCAGTCACAGGCTGCCGTCCGTTTTAATTTTACGGAGGATACTATGAAAAAAATTCTTTCCATTCTTCTTGCCGGTGCAATACTTGCGGGCTGTGTGCTTACAGGCTGCTCTGATTCTTCATCATCAAAATCAGATTCATCCGACGGCAATACTGCAAAAGTTGCCGACCCGATTGAAGGCGTTAAGGCAACTGCGTCAACCGATAAATACAGAAACTACTACGAAATTTTCGTAAACTCTTTCTGCGATTCAAACGGTGACGAAACAGGCGACCTTCAGGGAATCATTTCTCAGCTTGACTACCTTAATGACGGCGATCCGAATTCAGGTGACGACCTCGGTGTTGACGCAATCTGGCTTACTCCGATTATGCCGTCAAAGTCATATCATAAGTATGATGTTGAAGATTATTACAATATTGATCCCGACTTCGGTACACTCGACGATTTCGACAAGCTTATTGAAGAATGTCACAAGCGTGGCATAAATGTAATTCTTGACCTTGTTTTGAATCACGCATCTTCAAAAAATCCGCTTTTCACAAAGGCTGTTGAAGAGGTTGCCGATAATAAGCTTGACGGCAATGCCGAATATTTTGAAATTCACAAATCCTCATATTTTGACAGCGATACTCAGACTATCAGTCTTGGAAACGGTTATGCCTGTGAGGCGAACTTTTCTCAGGAGATGCCCGAATGGAATCTCAACTCTAAAAAGACGAGAGAAGAATTTACAAAAATTGCGAAATTCTGGCTTGACCGAGGAGTTGACGGTTTCAGACTTGATGCTTGCAAATACTTTACAAATAAGGAAACCGACGGAACAGAATTTCTCAAGTGGTTCTATGACACCTGCAAGGGCATTAAGAAAGATGTCTATATGGTTGGCGAGAACTGGACCGATGATTCCGATATCCAGGAGCTTTACAAATCCGGCATCGACAGCCAGTTTGCATTTAAGTTTTCAACCTCAACAGGCACAATTATCAGCAACATCATTTCGCAGGGCGGTATGGCTACTGTCAAAAAAATTATGAACTACGATAACAAAATGACAGAGTCAAATCCTAATGCTATTAATGCAATGTTCCTTTCAAACCACGATCAGGTTCGTAGCGGAAACGCACTTGAAACTCAGGGACTTTCTTCTCAGAAACTTGCAGCCGCAGTTTATATGCTTGCGCCGGGTAATCCGTTCATTTATTACGGAGAGGAAATCGGCATTAAGGCTCCGAATACCACAAACGATGCTGCATACAGAACACAGATGGTTTTTGACAGCGACAACCTTCCCGATATTTATGTAAACGGTATCGGAGAAGAGGCAGAGGTGCCTACCGGCGGCGGTGTAAAACAGCAACTTGCCGACAAGGATTCTCTCCTCAACTACTATCGCAGAATTATCACAATCAAAAATCAGAACCCCGAAATTGCAAGGGGCAGAATTGTAGGCACACAGGGCTTTGATGATAAGACAGTCGGCGCTTACTATGTTGAGTATGAGGATTCAAAGCTCCTCATTATTCACAACTTCAGCAAGAATGATGCCAAGGAGCTTACAATTACAGACGATATGATTAAGAATGCAACTCTCCGTGCAGACCTTATCCCCGAAAGCAGTTCAAAGCATACCGAGCTTAAAGACGGTAAAATCTCTGTACCGCCACAGTCAACGGTAATCATTAAGTCGGCTGAATGATTTTTTGTTCGTGCAGACAGTTTTATAATATATAAATCATATTATGCCCGAGCGTAGTATAGCTACCATTTGCACAATTTTGTAGGAGAGAACCTCGTTCTCCCGTGAGTAACGGCAGAAATTATATTTAAAAACAAATTTTATAAATTCTCAAATACATTGTTTATTACTACACATAATAAAATTGAAAATTCCGAAAAAATTCTTGTTTTCGTCACACAGTTGTCAATATTGGTGTGGTATAATAAAGTCACAACATAAGGGAACGGCGAACATCGTCCCGATAAAACAGTGTATAAGTTTTTATTTGATATATTTTCCTCTCTCCTAAATAAAAATGAAAACGGAGGCTGTGAAGAACGAAGTCTTAAACTTCATTTCTTTACAGCCTCTTTTTCATTACGGTGTGCCGCCGTTGTCAATTCGTGCAGACAATTTTTTGCTAGTCGCTGTGATTAATATACAGCTTTCATAATATCAAAACACATTCGTGGGAATGTATAATATTTATCAAGCATAAGCCCGCTTAAATTTTACAAAAAAATGCTTGACAAAAAGTGAGCGGATAGTTTATAATGTTTAATCGTGGGACATTCTGTAATTGCGCCCGTTTTTGGGAATATTATTGATGTTTCACAGGGCTTTGCAAAAGCAAAGCAGTTTTATCAATTCTTATATTTTTTGAAAGGAGGACAAATAATGCCTACATTTAACCAGTTGGTACGCAAGGGCAGACAGGTTTCCGAGAAGAAGGCAAAGGCACCTGCTCTCTTAAAGGGTTGGAACTCAAAAAAGCGTGTTGCTATTGATCAGAGCTCCCCACAGAAGAGAGGTGTTTGTACTGCAGTAAAGACCGCTACACCTAAAAAGCCTAACTCAGCGCTCAGAAAGATTGCCAGAGTAAGACTTTCTAACGGTATTGAAGTCAGTTCCTATATTCCCGGCGTAGGTCACAACCTTCAGGAACACAGCGTTGTTCTTATTCGTGGTGGCCGTGTTAAGGACTTGCCTGGTGTTCGTTACCACATCGTTCGTGGTACACTCGATGCTCAGGGTGTTTCGGGCCGTATGCAGAGCCGTTCAAAGTACGGTGCTAAGCGTCCGAAGAAGGGTAAATAAGGAATTGACAAAACTCTCTTGACTTAAATTATTTAAGTTCTGCTATGCGGCAGGAATTTTACTATATATATGTTATGGTAGAATGTCTTGTTGGCATACGGGAGTTTGTCGCTTTCGAGTACCTATGATATCTCAATTATTGTGAAGGAGGGAAGCAAAGTGCCAAGAAGAGGTTCTATTGCGAAGCGTGACGTATTACCGGATCCGCTTTATAATTCAAAACTCGTAACTCGTCTTATCAACAACATTATGTACGACGGTAAAAAGGGCGTTGCTCAGAAGATTGTTTACGGTGCATTCGATATTATTGCTGAAAAGACAGGTAACAACCCGCTTGAGGTTTTTGAACAGGCTATGGAAAATGTAATGCCCGTTCTCGAAGTTAAGGCTCGTCGTGTCGGCGGTGCTACTTATGGAGGTTCGTCCTGAAAGACGCCAGACACTCGGTCTCCGCTGGATTTCTACTTATTCAAGAGCTCGCAGCGAAAAGACAATGAAGGAAAGACTTGCAGGAGAAATCCTTGATGCCACAAACAGTGCCGGCGGTGCTTTCAAGAAGCGTGAAGACACTCATAAGATGGCTGAAGCTAACAAGGCTTTCGCTCATTACAGATGGTAATTTTATCATCAGCGTTTATTAGGAGGATTTTATGCCAAGACAGGTTTCACTTGAAAAAACAAGAAACATCGGTATCATGGCTCACATTGATGCCGGTAAAACCACAACAACTGAGCGTATCCTGTATTATACCGGCGTAAACCATAAAATCGGTGAGACACACGACGGTGCTTCCACAATGGACTGGATGGTTCAGGAAAAAGAGCGTGGTATCACAATCACCTCTGCTGCTACAACTGCATTCTGGTTCGGCAGCAAGCATCAGTATGACAAGCACAGAATCAACATCATCGACACCCCCGGTCACGTTGACTTCACTGTTGAAGTTGAGCGTTCACTTCGTGTTCTTGACGGTTCTGTAACAGTCCTCTGCGCAAAAGGCGGCGTTGAGCCTCAGTCTGAAACAGTATGGCGTCAGGCTGATAACTACGGCGTTCCGAGAATGGTTTATGTAAACAAGATGGACATCATGGGCGCTAACTTCTACCATGTTGTTCAGATGATGAAGGACAGACTTAAATGTAATGCTGTTCCGATTCAGCTTCCGATCGGTGCTGAGAGTGATTTCAGAGGCATCGTTGACCTTGTTACTATGAAGGCCGAAATCTATCACAACGAAGACGGCACAGACTACAGTGAAGAGGAAATTCCGGAAGAGATGCAGGATCTCGCTAACGAGTATCATGAGAAACTTATCGAATCAGTTGCTGAACTCGATGAGGATCTTATGGAGAAATACTTCGGCGGCGAAGAGCTTACAATCGACGAAATCAAGAGCACAATCAGAAAGGCTACTATTGACAACACAATGGTACCTGTAACCTGCGGTTCTTCTTACCGTAACAAGGGTGTTCAGATGCTCCTTGATGCTATTGTTGATTATATGCCTGCTCCGACAGATGTACCTGCTATCAAGGGTGTTGACCCTGAAACAGGCGATGAGGTTGAAAGACCGTCATCAGATAAAGAGCCATTCGCAGCTCTCGCATTCAAGATTGCTACTGACCCGTTTGTTGGTAAGCTCTGCTTCTTCAGAGTTTACTCCGGTACAGTTTCTGCCGGCACAACTGTTTACAACTCAGTTAAGGACACCAACGAGCGTCTCGGTCGTATCTTGCAGATGCACGCTAACGACAGAAAAGATATCGACTGCGTATACGCAGGTGACATCGCTGCTGCCGTTGGTCTTAAAAATACAACAACAGGTGATACTCTCTGTGATGAGAAGGCTCCTGTTATCCTTGAGTCTATGGAATTCCCTGATCCTGTAATTCGTGTTGCTATTGAGCCGAAGACAAAAGCAGGTCAGGAAAAGATGGGTATCGCTCTTGCAAAGCTTGCAGAAGAAGATCCTACTTTCAAGGCTTATACAGACGAAGAAACAGGCCAGACAATCATCGCAGGTATGGGTGAACTCCACCTCGAAATCATTGTTGACCGTCTTCTCCGTGAATTTAAGGTAGAAGCAAACATCGGTGCTCCACAGGTTGCATACAAGGAAACTATCCGCAAGGAAGCTTCTGTTGACGAAAAGTATGCTCGTCAGTCAGGTGGTAAGGGTCAGTATGGTCACGTTAAGATCAATATCTATCCTAACAAGGACAAGGGCTATGAGTTCGTTAACAACATTGTCGGCGGTGCTATTCCAAAGGAATACATTCCGGCTGTTGACCAGGGTATTCAGGGCGCAATGCTCAGCGGTGTTGTTGCAGGCTACAATGTAGTTGATGTTAAGGTTGAGCTTTATGATGGTTCTTATCATGAAGTCGACTCATCAGAAATGGCATTTAAGATTGCCGGTTCAATGGCATTCAAGAACGCTATGAAGAAGGCAGATCCTGTACTTCTCGAACCGATCATGAAGGTTACTGTTATCACTCCTGAGGAATACCTCGGCGATGTAATCGGCGACCTTAACTCTCGTCGTGGTATGATCCAGAGCATGGAAGCTGACAACGGCGTTCAGAGAGTTATCGCCCATGTTCCGCTTTCAGAGATGTTTGGTTACGCAACAGATATGCGTTCCAAGACTCAGGGTCGTGGTCAGTATGTTATGGAGCCTGACACATATGCAGAGGTTCCGAAGAACATTGCTGAAAAGATTATGAGTGAAAGAGCTAAAAAGGACTAATCATACCTTTTAAAGCACTTTTTTCAAAAATGTATTGATTTTTTTAGAAAAAATTGATACAATATGATTAAATCTATTGTAAATTCTTTTTACAACAATAAGGAGGAAATTTCCAATGGCAAGAGAAAAATTTGAAAGAAATAAGCCCCATGTTAACATTGGTACAATCGGCCACGTTGACCATGGTAAAACAACTCTTACTGCTGCTATCACCAAGGTGCTTGCTGAGAAGGGTCTCTCAGAAGCTCGTTCATTCGACTCTATCGACAACGCTCCCGAGGAGAAGGAGCGTGGTATAACTATTAATACTGCACACGTTGAGTACGAGACTGCAAACCGTCACTACGCTCACGTGGACTGCCCGGGTCACGCTGACTATGTGAAGAACATGGTAACAGGTGCTGCTCAGATGGACGGCGCTATCATCGTAGTTGCTGCTACTGACGGTCCCATGCCTCAGACTCGTGAGCACATCCTTCTTGCACGTCAGGTGAACGTTCCCCGTCTTGTTGTATTCATGAACAAGTGCGACATGGTGGACGACGCTGAGATGCTCGAGCTCGTTGAGATGGATATGCGTGATCTTCTCTCTCAGTATGATTACGATGGCGATGAGACTCCTATCATCCAGGGTTCTGCTCTCGGTGCTCTCAACGGTGAGGCACAGTGGGTTGACAAGGTTATGGAGCTCATGGAAGCTGTTGACAACTGGATTCCCCTGCCTCCCCGTGACGTAGACAAACCCTTCCTGATGCCCGTAGAGGACGTGTTCTCTATCACCGGTCGTGGCACTGTTGCTACCGGTCGTATCGAGGCTGGTCGCGTAAAAGTGGGTGATGAGGTTCAGATTCTCGGTCTCGGCGCAGATAAGAAGTCTGTTGTTACCGGTGTTGAGATGTTCCGCAAGATCCTTGATGAGGGTGAAGCTGGCGATAACGTAGGTCTTCTCCTCCGTGGTATCGATAAGAACGAAATCAAGCGTGGTATGGTAATCTGCCATCCCGGCATGGTTAAGCCTCACGATCACTTCAAGGCTCAGGTATATATCCTGAAGAAGGAAGAGGGTGGCCGTCACACACCTTTCCACAATCACTATCGTCCTCAGTTCTACATCCGTACGCTCGACGTTACCGGTGAGATCACTCTCCCCGAAGGTGTAGAAATGGTAATG
>OKWR01001378.1_pt1 | contig 16685 bp, 13 predicted proteins | sample 1607101 | NCBI WGS metagenome assembly OKWR01 (sample SAMN04414076, study PRJEB24778) | human gut metagenome | material: faecal | host: Homo sapiens
TGAGAACTACAGGATTACTAACTCGTATTAATATGTATATTATTACTGCCGCATAACGATTACAAAATTACACAAAAAAATATATCTAACAAAAGTGGGAGGATTTTTTAACTTTTTACCATAGACATTTTATTAGGGAAGCGTAGGTTCAACTGGCAAGTACAAATAAGTAGAAATGTTTGAACAACACCGTTTTAGGAAGTTGAAAAATCAAGTTTCTCTCTCGGTATAGCGTTTATTTTGGCCAATATCTTCTTTAGTTTAGCATTTGTGTATTTCCCATTCGTGTTCTATTTAGCTCCTTATTATGAGTATGTAGCAAGTTACTTATCAAATTCAGCCTCTTTGAGGGTCAAATATGGTTTTGCAAATGGTGACTGACAAGACATAAACAAGGTCAGCAGGAATTTTTTACATAAATGGACATGAATGTATATAACCTAAAATAAGAATAAATTTTAATAAGGGCTGCCCAAAAAGAAAAAAATGCAGTTGCCATCCTATAGATACTTGCAGAAAGGATAAAATTTACTTTTAGACCTTTTGGGATAGCCCTTATTAATACTTCAGATAAAATTCCTTAGGTTATATTTTCAATCCTTTGGACCGGGTTTCCTCCTTGGCATACAGTCCCGGACGCCCGATTATGACATGGTTGGCAACGATACTATCCGCCGGACTGCGTATCTGCGGCGGTGCATTTTCGGGATATTGCGCCTGCCTGTTCCTCACATCTTCCGCTTCCGGCTTGAGCTGTTGCCCTTCATTCTCCTTTTCTGCGACTTCGGGCGTGGGTGGCGCAAGCTCCAGCTGAATTTTTCGGTCAAGGGCGGCAAGTTCGGACTTCAACTGCTTCAGCTCGTCCTCCTTCTTCCACACCTTACCCGCTATCTCCTGTAACTGCGGTATCTCCATCTCCAGCACCTCGTTCTTCGCCTTGTACTGGTCGATGATGGAGGGTATCCTCTCCATCGCGTTGAGGAAGTTGCGGGCGGCGGCCAACGGGTCAGCCATCGCCAGATGCCCGTTGTTGTAGGTGTACTTGTAGTTCCCCTCGACCACGAAGCGGTTGTCGGTGAACTCCAATCCCTCTTTGAGTATCCTTTCGCTCACCACCTTTATCGGAAAACCGTAAAGTTCACCGACCTGCGTGTACAACCCTCCGGTCGTGGCATTCTTGGCTATCTCCTGCAAACGCTTTCCGATGACCTTCTCATCGGCGGAATCCACTCCGTCCACCTTTATTATATTAAGGCGGTTGCCCTCCTTGTCGGTCTGCACCACCGACAGGAAGCGGTTCCAGTCCTCCGTCATGGCATCTATGAAAGCCGTGTTGTTGCGCAACTCGCCGGTCTTTGACTCCAGCTTGAACTCCGAATCACGCTTGCCCTTGTTGAACGACTTGCGTTCCCCTTCGAGCGATGCGATCCGCTTTTCCAGTTTCGCCTTGTCCAACAGGTCGGTATTGCCGGAGAGCAACGCCATGTATTCCGAGAAATTCATGCCCGATTTTTCGTCCATTGCCCCCTCGTCGATGGTACGCGCACCCATCGCACCGCTTTTGAGCTGGCTTATGAAAGTCTGCTTGCAGTGCAGGAGGTTGAACTTGTAGCTGTCCAGTGACTTCTCCACCGCGTAGATGATTACATCCACGTTGTTCCCGGCGAAATGTTTGGCAATCTCATTACCTGCCCTAACTCCGCGTCCGTCACGCTGTTGCAAGTCGGACGGTCGCCACGGCGTATCGAGATGATGGATAGCCACACACCGTTTCTGGGCGTTCACACCCGTTCCGAGCATAGAGGTAGAGCCGAACAGCACACGCACCGTCCCGGCGTTCATGGCGTCTATCACCGCCTTCCGCGCCTTGTCGGTCTTGCACTCCTGAATGAAGCGCACCTCGCTTGGCGGTATACCGTAGTCCTCCGTCAGTTTGCGCTTGATTTCCGAATAGACGTTCCACCCGTCGCCCGGCTGGTATGTCCCCAAATCAGAGAAAACGAACTGCGTGCCTTTCTGGGCGTCGTATTTTTGATAATACTCCGCGATCATCTTGGCACAGTGACTCGCTTTGTTGTCGGGATGATCTTCGTAATTCGGGTCTATCATGCGCATGTCGAGGGCCATCTTGCGGGCATAGTCGGTGGCGATGAGCATCTTCGCCTTCTCCTCCGTTTCAGAAAGTGCCGCCCTGCCCAGCAGCGTAGCATCGCCCGTTTTGGCGAACTGCATCAGCTTCTCGATGAAGTCCTCCTGTTCGGGTGTGGGCGGTATGTGGTGCAGCACTTCGTTTTTGTGCGGACGATCTACACCCACGTCCTCCGCCGTGCGGTAGTCGGTAATCTCGTTGTAGAAGGCAGCAAGCTCCGGCACCTTGATGAAGTAGCGGAAACGCTCCTTCTGCACCACGTTGTTCGTCACGTTGAACTCGAAGTCGGTGGTCTTCTTGGCGAAGATAGCCGCCCAGGCATCGAAGCAGCGGATGTCCTGCCGTTCCAGCTCCTTCGGACGGAGGTACTTGAAGAGCAGGTACAGCTCCGTGAGCGAGTTGCTGATGGTAGTGCCGGAGAGGAACGTCGCCCCGAGGTCCTTGCCCGTGCGCTCCTGTATGGTGCGGATGGCAAAGAGCATGTTCAGGGCCTTCTGGCTTCCCTCCGAGTTGCCCAAGCCCGCCACACGGTCGTGACGGGTGTTGAAGGTGAGGTTCTTGAACTGGTGGCTCTCATCGACAAACAGGTGGTCGATGCCCATCTGCCGGAAATCGACCACGTCATCCGTGCGCGAACTGATGGCGTGCTCCACCTTCTGCAGCTTCGCCTCTAAGTTGAACTTGCGCTTCTCCAGCCCTTTGAGCATGGCGCGGGAGATGTCCTTGCCCTGTGCCCGGAGCACTTCGAGGCTCTCCTCCACGGAGTCCAGCTCCGCCTGCAGGATGCGCTGCTGCAACTCGGGCGACTGGGGTATCTTGCCGAACTGGTCGTGCGACATGATGACGCAGTCGTAGTCGTTATTCTTGATGTTGTTGAAGAAGCGCACGCGGTTGGCGGTGGAGAAGTCCTTCTCGGAGGCATAGAGGATGCGGGCGTTGGGATAGGCCGCCTGATAGGTGGCGGCTATCTCCGCCACATTGGCTTTCAGCCCGATAATCATCGGTTTGTGGGCGAGGCTCAGCCGCTTCATCTCGTGTGCAGCCATGCACATTATCAGCGTCTTGCCGGTCCCCACCTCGTGGTCGCATATCCCGCCACCGTTCTGTTTGAGCATCCATACGCAGTCCTTCTGCGAGGGATAGATGTCCTTCACGCCACGGCTTGCCAGCCCCTTGAGATCGAGGTCGGGGAAGGTCTGGTGAGAGCCGTCGTACTTCGGGCGCACGAAACAGTTGAACTTGCGGTTGTACATCGTCACGAGCCGTTCCTTGAACTCCGGCGACTGCTCTTCGAGCCATTCGGAGAAGCCGTTACGAATCTCGTCAATCTTGGCGTTGGCAAGCTGTATGCCCTCGGCATCGCGCACCTTGATGTCGTTGCCGTTCTCGTCCTCGCCGATGCACTTCATCATGTCGGGGCAGGTGTTGTGCAGGGCGTGCTTCAGCAGGCTCATGCCGTCGTAGTGGCGGTAGTAGCCCTTCACGCAGAACTCGTCCCATATCTTGATGTTCTTGCGTTCGCACACGGCGGAGAACTCGTCCATGCCGGGGGCGTAGGCGATGCGGACATCGGTCTCGTAGAGGTGGCTCATGTAGGCGGAGTAGATGCCCGTGGGTATCCAACGCTCGCCGAAGTTGAAGTCGAGTTCCTCGAAGGTGATGCGCTGCGGGGCAGCGTCCTGCAATGCCTGCAACGCCTCTTTCGCCTCTGCCAGATGCTCATGCTCCCCATTGTCGGCAATCCATGCCTCGATGCGTTCCGCCTTGTCGATGACGTTCCCGGCTATGAAGCGGTCGCTGATTTCGTAATTGTCAGCCAAGGGATTGAAATAGACCCTGCCGTGGAGGGCTGCAAGCAGTTCCTCTGCGGTGGTGTCGGTGAGCGAACGCATATAGTCGAGATGGACCGTGCCGTACTTGTTGAGTGAGGCGGACAGGGCTTCCTCCGGCGAGTCGGCCTGTACTATCTCATCCATAGAGAAGGACACGGGACGCTCGAAGATGTCGGCCTTGACGAACTGCCCGTTCTCCTCACGCTCCAAGGAGAGGATGTCGCGCCCTGCGGCATCCATCAGCAACAGCTTCACGTTCTGCTTGGCGTTGAGGTGGCCGTAGCGCAGGACAAACTCGTCGTAGTAGGTGTTGAGGTAGCCTCGCTGCGGCTTATTCTCCTCACGGTGCTCCGCCTCATAGCTGTACAGACGCTCGTAGGCATCGCGCAGGGAGATGTAGAGCATCAGCTTCTCTTTCTGAAATCCGCTGAGGTCGGCGGGATGGAACATCGCTCCGTAGGGCGTAAGGTCTTTCAGATAGCCCACGTTCCTTGCCGCATCGAGCACGATGGAGCCTTCACGGTGATGGGGTTCCAGCGTACGGTCGTAGGGATGCGGAGTGAGGTCAAGCGGTGGCTGCTCCTGTTTGGCAGGAGCATTGGCTGTACCTTGGAACAATCCGTTTCCTTCGGTTTGCGCAGTTTTATCCACTGTCTGCTCTGCCTCAGCATGTTTCGGCTCTGCTTCAGACAGCGGCTTTATCTCTCCCATAGGAGGGATGAAAGCTGGATCGAGCGTATCTGCCACGCCCAATCTCTTCAACTGTTCCTGACGATGTCGCTCCGCTTCCTGTCGCAGTGCCACACGCCGTTCGGGTGTTAGCGTCATCATGGCCTCATAGAATCCGTTGATGGGCGGATTGTCCTCCCAGTTGATGTCCGCATAGATGTCGCCCGGCAAAGTCTTCTTTTCTTCTTTGGGGGGCTCGTCTGCTTTTTTCTGCGAAGACTGCAATAACGTATTGTCTTGCTTCTTCGGTTTCTCAGTGTGAGTAGTTGTTGGGCTATTTCCCTTCTGCACCTGTTTGGCGGAAGCGGACTTCTTTTTGCCCTTCGAGACTAGTTTCTCTTGCGGCTGTGTATATTCCCAAAGGTCGAACAAGGTGAGCTGCACCGCTTTCCCTTCCATAGGAAAATCAGCAGCAGGTCGTTCCTTTGGCTCTTCCTTGATTTGCGGGACTTCTTCTTTAGTCTTAATTTCCACGGTCGCAGACGTAACGGTTTGGGGTGGTGTTTCTTCCGATACACCCTTATAGCGTGCCACATCCAATCGTGCAGCCAAATCGGCATCTATTCGCTTACGCAAGTCCTCGGCGATTCCCGCCACACCGCCCTCGTGCAGATAAACCATCGCAGGCTTCCCGTATGGGTCGGTGTCCAGTTTGGCACTGGTATGTATGACCAGCTCGGGATGCGCCAGCAGGTAGCGATTGGTTGTCACATGGGTATGGTTGTCCTTCACCGTCTGCGTCAGCAGCTGGTCATCCTCTGTCAGTTCTTCCTTCCGACTGTTCTTCTGGAGGATGATTAGGTCGCAGCCTACCTCGGTGTTGGCGTTCTCGGTGAAGAGATTATTTGGCATACGCACCACCGACAGCAGGTCGGCATTCCTCATCATCAGGAAGCGGGTACCGTTGTTGCCCTCGCTGTCCAGCACACCCTGCGAGGTGAGGAAGGCGACGATGCCGCCGTCACGCACGGCATCGAGTCCTTTCAGGAAGAAGTAGTTGTGAATCTTCTTCGCCGCTGCCCGGTGCATGATGGAACGTTTCTCGTACTCCGCATCGAATACGGCGATGTCGCCGAAAGGAATGTTGGACAGGGCAAGGTCGAAATGGCCGTTGAAGGGCTTTTCTATCTTCTCGAATCCCTCTACACGCACTTTCCGGTCGGGGTGAAGATGGCGGAGCATCCTGCCCGTCAGCAGATCCTTCTCGAAAGCCATCACATCGGCTTGGGGTGCATGGCGCAACATGGAGTCCACGAAAGCGCCCATGCCTGCCGACGGCTCCAGCAACCGTGCAGGCACGACACCGTGCCCCGCAAGCACGCCTGCGAGGGTGTCGGTGATTTCCTTCGGGGTATAGAAGGCCGTGAGCACGGAGCCTTTCAGCGAATCGACATAACGCTTGTACTCCATCTCGTTACGGCTGTTCTCACGGATAAGGCGGTGGAGTTCCGCCGTGGGTGCAAAGAGTTCGAGGTCGGATTTCGCCCAGTGGACGGCATCCGTCAGTTCCTTGGCGGGATTCAGGATGCACTTCAAGCCTCCGAAGCCGCAGTACCTACGCAGTATGTCGCGCTCGGCCTCGGTAGGGGTACGCCCTTCCCGGTCAAGGAGGAATGCCGTCCGTATCGCCTCGATGTTGTCCCTCAGTCGCTGCTTGCGGTTAAACGCCATACTCGGCCAGATAGAGTACGACAGCTCCCGTCAGTTCGCTGTACAGGAGGTCATAGTCCAACGACTGGGCGAAATGGTCGTCAGACAGGTCGTAGATGGAGAACACGCTGTCCACTAAAGGCAGCAACTTCTTGGAAAGGGCTTCTTGCTGCGTTTCGGGGATTTCATAGGAAAACTCGTTCGTGATGACCTCACACAGGATGGCGTATCTGGAGTGGTGCAACCCTTTCAGCAGGGTCTGCATCGCCAGTTCCTGCGCTCCCTCGATGGGATAGCCCTCACGGCGTGCCTGCTCGTAGGCGGTTGCGGCCAGGTCGGCACGGGTCTCGATGAAGGAGGCATCGCCGGCCTGCTCAAAACGGTTCTCTTGAAGGTGCTTTTGCAGATAGAGGTGGTAGTACGACAGCTCTTTCCGCTTCTTTTCGTTCTTGTTCATGTCTATTCTTGGATTATAGTGGTGAATACTAAAGTCGGGATAGAAGAAAAAAAGCACTCCGGGTATCCCTCCCGAAGTGCCACCACTAAATCCAAAGTAAATCAGTCCGGTCTTAGAAGAACAAGAACGAAAACGATTCAACTTTGATTCAGTGGCGAAGGTACTCATTTATTTCCTCTTCGGGGAATGTTTTCCCTTGTTTTTCACTTCGGGGAATACAAATACCGTGTTGAAGTTGGCATCAAAGGCGATAATGGCATCGAAACTCTTGCCTTGCTTGCTCTTGAAGCCCTTCAGCAGGGCGGTCTTCCCGGTGGTGAGCAGTTCCTTGATCTCCTCGTCCTTCAGGTTGCGGCTGGCTTTCTGGCGGAACACGGGCAGACCGCATTCGGGATTGTCGCAACGCACCACCTTGCCGTAGAACTGCATCTGACCCTTGCCGCACTTGGGACAGGTGCAGTCGGAGGACTTGTGCCCGAAGATCTTGTCGCAGGAGAGCAGTTCGGCGGTGATTTCCGTGGTGTATCGCTCTATCTCCTCATGGAAGGCGGAGGCTTCCTTCTCACCACGCTCAATGCGTGCCAACTCACGTTCCCACTCTCCCGTGAGGGCGGCATCGGCGATGCGCTTCCCTTTCACCACGGAGTAGAGAGCCAGCCCCTTCTCGGTAGGCACGAGCGACTTCTTGCAACGCTGCACGTAGCCACGGGCAAAGAGGGTCTCGATGATGGCGGCACGGGTGGCGGGAGTGCCTATTCCGCATTCCTTCATGGCCTGACGCACTTCCTCGTCCTCCACGTCCTTGCCTGCCGTCTCCATCGCCGAAAGCAGGGTGGCTTCGGTATGCAGGGGCTTAGGCTTGGTCTTGCCCTCGGTGAGGCTGACGCCGCATACGGCAAGGGTGTCGTCGCTCTTCCAAGGCGGCAATACCTGCTCCTCGCTCTCTTCGCCCAGCACGGCACGCCATCCTGCCTGACGGATGACACAGCCTTTGGCGGCAAACTCCGCCTCGCCGCTGAGGGCGGTGACGGTGGTGAGTTCCTTGACGCACTTGTCGGAGAAGGCTTCCACCATGCGCCCGGCTATCATCTGATAGATGGTGTTGTCCTCTTTAGAGAGGAACAGCGGTTTCTCGCCTGTGATGAGCAGGGCGTGGTGGTCGGTCACCTTGCTGTCATCCACGCTGCGGCGGGTCAACCTGTCCCTGTGGGGTACCTTGCCAATCCATTCGGGATAGCCACCAAGGAAGGCGAGCAGCTTGGGGATTTCGGCAAAGACATCTTCGGGGATATAGCGGCTGCCGGTGCGCGGATAGGTGATGAGCTTCTTTTCGTAGAGCTTCTGCGCTATCTCCAGTGTCTTCTCCGCCGTGAGTCCGTGCTTGGCATTGGCTTCCTTCTGCAGGGTGGTGAGGTCGTAGAGCAGCGGCGTATCCTCCACCTTCTCCTTGCACTCCACCTTGGTAACAAGCAGGGAGGACTGCGCCTTTACCTTATTATATATATGCTCCGCAGGGGACTTCTCCTTCCATTTCTCTACGGAAGAGAACTTCACCGTCTGTTCCCCTGTGCCGTCCGTAGATAGATGCACCTGCCAAAAGGCTTCGGGCGTGAAGCGTTTGTGCTCCCAGTAGCGGGCGCACACCATGGCCAGCGTGGGTGTCTGCACACGTCCGAGGGAGTAGGTACCCCTGCCTGCGGCGATGGTCATGGCCTGCGTAGCGTTGATGCCCACCAGCCAGTCGGCCTCACTGCGTGCCTTGGCGGCATGGTAGAGGCGGTCGTAGCGGTTGCCCTCTTCGAGGTGGCGCAGCCCCTCGCGGATGGCCTTGTCGGTGAGGGAGCTGATCCACAGGCGCACGAAGGGCGTGCGGCAGTTCAGGTAGCTGTAGAGGTAGCGGAAGATGAGCTCGCCCTCGCGTTTATCTAAAGTTGTGATAAGCGTGATTATCCAAAGTAAAAGATTATCCAAAGCAATAACAACTATAAGTTTCCAATAAATTGATTTTCAATATTACTTTTGATAATGTTGTTTGGATAATATAATGGTAATTTCGCATAGGGTTGGAACAAACCACCCGTTAAAATCAATAAATATGTCCAACAACAAAAAGAAAAACATTCATGTTCTGATACAAGAATGTACAGAACACTTGCGGTTTCTTGGGTATTCGGAAGCCTGCATTACTTTACACCAGAAGAAATGGTCGGAATACCTGTTGCCTTATCTACAGGAAAAAAACATCGTGTTCTACTCGACTGAAGCCGGAGAATGTTACCTGAAATCAGTTCTTTCGAATTTAACCCCATTCTCCAAGCGGGTACTTACTCGTAGTGTGCATATCCTTTCCGCTTATTTGGATACAGGTATTATTCCAAAAAGGATAGTACCAATAGAAGAACATCCTTTGCCCGGAGAGATTGGAGAAGCTGCACATCTTTTTCTGGAAGAGCTGGTAAATAGTCGGCGTAATGATATTACGGTTTTAAAACATCGCCGTAATTTGAGTTATTTTATTGAATTTTTGGAAACCAAGTCAAAATCAAAACTTTGCGATATTGGAGAAGATGAAATCGTGACTTTTTTGAGTACGAGTAGAAACGCCAGGGACAGATATTCTTCTATACGGCTGTTTCTCCGATTCCTGGCAGGTAAAGAATATATTCAGACAGATTTTGAATATGTTCTTTCTCGTAACCGTTATCCCAAACGGGAAAAACTGCCTTCCATATATAGTGCCGAAGAAGTCAAACAAATAGAGTTGTCGGTTGAACAATCAGGTCCGGTAGGGAAACGTGATTATGCAATATTGCTTCTTGCCACACGGCTCGGTTTACGCGCTTCGGATATTTGCAGATTGGAGTTTGACCATTTGGATTGGGATCACAATGTCATTGCATTCATCCAATACAAAACAAAAAAATCGATAGAGCTTCCGTTGCTTACTGATGTCGGTGAAGCCATAGTCAATTATCTGCGTTATGGCAGACCGATTTCCGGGCATTCGGAAATATTCTTATCGGCACGTCCACCTTATCGTCCAATGTTCCGTTGGGGAATAAACGGTGTAATATCAAGAATTATGAGAGAATCAGGCGTTGATATATCCAAACGTAAGTTCGGTCCTCATGCTATGCGTCATTCTCTCGCCAGCAGACTGCTTGCCAACGGTGTTTCGCTGCCAGTCATATCTGAATCATTGGGACACGAGAGTTCCTTGAGTACAATGGAATATTTAAGGGTAGATTTGTCAAGCCTGATGAAATGTGCCCTTGACGTACCGCTTGTCAATCCCGCTTTTTACGAACAGAAAGGAGGTATCTTTTATGGAAAAATGTAAATTTATGAGCGTATTCGCTCCATATATGCAAAAGTTTGTGGATGCAAAAGAAGCTCTGGGTTTTTCAAGGAAATATTTTGAAAGTGTTTTAGGGTTACTCGATCGGTTCTTCATCGAAGAAAAGGTACGGACTCCTTTTATCACAAGTGTACTGATAGACAAATGGGGACATACTTTGATTAATAACAGCTATAAAACGATTTGTAGCAAATATTCTATATTGGCACAGTTTGCAAAGTATATGAATAACATAGGTTTTCCTTGTTATGTACCTCGAATTCCAAAGAGCAAAGCCAATACGTATGCACCATACATCTTCACGCACGAACAAGTGCTTTCCATTTTTACAGTGTGTGATTCTCTTGTGGCCAGCGATCACGGAAATATGGACAGCCGTCTTTTTTCTATACCTGCCATTTTTCGCCTGCTGTATGGTACAGGGATGCGTGTGAGTGAAGCCACGTCATTGTTGAACCAAGATATAAATCTCGAGAAAAGAGTAATCACAATAAGGAAAACCAAGAACCAGCGCCAACGCCTGATACCTGTCTGTCCGTCATTGCACCAGATGTTAAGCCAATATGTGGAAGCGAGGAACAGGCTGCCTTTACCCCATGTAAATGCCATGGAGTCTCCATTTTTTATTTCTCCATCCGGATTGCCTCTGAACCAGAGCAGGGTTTATGCGTGGTTCAGAATTATATTAAGAAAATGCAGTATTCCGCATTGTGCTAAAAAAGGACCCAGAGTACATGATCTAAGGCATACATTTGCCGTACATTCGTTGATGCGCCAAGTAAGAAACGGGGCGGATATATATTGTACGCTTCCTATTCTTTCCGTTTTTCTTGGACATAAGAAGCTGTCCGATACGGAAACCTATGTGCGGCTGACACAAGAGATGTATCCGGATGTACTGAAACTGGAAAGTTCCATTACAAGTTTTTTATACCCCGCTTTACCCAATAATCCTGTGGCCTATGAAAGATGATTTTGCAAAGTATCTGACTCGCTTTTTTACAAGTTATCTGTCCGGAGAACGAGGTCTGAGCCATAACACCATAAGGGCATATGGAAATACATTCTTGTCATTCATAGATTTTATGGAAAAAACAAGATGCATTAAGGCAGACAGGATATCGCTGGAACATCTGACACGAAACAACGTTTCGGATTTTTTACATTGGACGGAAGAAAACAAAGGATGCGGTACAGCAACACGCAATCAAAAGCTCTCCGCATTCCATACTTTTTGTAAGTATATGCTGTATACTGACATCTTCCATTTGGACCAATGGCAATCCATATTATCTATAAAATCGAAACATTGCGAAAAGCAGTCGGTAAGTTATTTGTCTATTGACGGAATAAGACTATTGTTGTCGTTAATACCAGTAAATACGAGAAACGGACTTCGTGATCTTGCCTTGATAGCGTTACTGTATGACAGTGGAGCCAGAGTTCAGGAACTCATAGATTTGATACCGACAGACTTGCATTTGGTTAAGCCATATTATGTGTCATTATTTGGCAAGGGACGGAAAAGAAGGCTTGTTCCGCTACAAGAACAGCAAGTGGAATTACTTAAAAAGTATATGGAAACCGAAGGTCTGTTGAAGCAATCGTTGAACCAACGTCCTTTGTTTGTAAACAACAGAGGGGGAAAACTCACAAATGCGGGGGTAACTTTTATTTTGATGAGATACGTGAGGAATGCACATGTTGCAGATCCGAATCTTATACCAGCCAAAATCAGCCCTCATAGCCTACGGCACAGCAAGGCGATGCACTTGTTGCAAGCCGGAGTGAACTTGATTTATATTCGGGATATACTCGGGCATGTATCTATACAAACTACAGAAATATACGCTCGGGCTGATTCCAAACAGAAAAGAGAGGCTCTTGAAGCTGCTTATGCAGACATCATTCCTGTCATGGATAAAGTAGAAGGCTCTTGGGAGAAAGATTCAAAATTGAAGCACTGGTTAAAAGGACTTGGAAAGTAGGACTAATTATTATCCAAAGTAGTTTTTGTAAGTATTAAATATAACTATCTCATAATCAAATACGAATAGAATTCTACTTTGGATAATCTTTTACTTTGGATAATCGCGTCCGGCATCGGTGGCCACTACTATCTGTTCGCTCTCGCTGAAGAGCCTGCCCACGATGCGTATCTGCGTGACGACGCTGGGTTCGGGCTTGTAGCCCTTCTCCGTCTTGGTGTGACGAGGTTGCAGGGTGAAGGTGTCGGGCAGGATGGGCAGGTGTTCACGGGCGAAACCGTGGATGCCGTAGCCTTCTGGCATGGTGAGCTGCACGAGGTGCCCATAGGCCCAGGTGACGGCATAGTCGTTGCCGGAAAAATAACCTTCTTCTCTCTTGCTCGCGCCCACGATGCGGGCTATCTCACGTGCCACGGAGGGCTTCTCTGCGATAATCGTCTTCATACTGATTTACTGTTTTGATGTTGTCATGATGAATATTCGGGATAATTGTGGATTTAGTGGTGGCACTCCGGTTCATACCTTCATGCCTTTGCTCTTGCGTTTCTCCTGCTTCTGCTGGATGTCGTCCTTCGGGGCTGTCTGTCCCTTCTGCAACGGCTCGTTGACATTCTTCGTCGCTTCGTTGGTCTTGCCCTGACTGTTGACGGCCACCTGCGTGCGGCTCTCGTTTGCCGGAGCTACCTTCTGGGCGTTATCGGGATTGGTGTCGTAACGGTAGGGGCGGCCTTTCTCAGGATTGAAGCGGAGGTACATGGTGGAGGGTACACCCTTGTCGTCGGGCACGTTCTCTAACTTCACGGTCTTGCCCGCCACGTAGTCGGCTTTCTGCTCCTCGGTGAAGGGCACGCCCTTCCATTTGGTGATGGGGCGGATGCTGCCGTCCTCGTTGGTCCATGTGTTGCGGCGTTGCTTGCCGGGTTCCTGTTGCGGTGCTTCCTGCACTACCTTCGTGGATTCCTTGTTGCTCTGTTCTTCTACGGTACGGGGCGACTTGCCTGTGCCGGGCACGAACTCCACACCCCGCTGCTCCACGTTCACCTGAAGGGTGGTGACGAACTTGCGGCCGTCGTTGCGCTCGATGAGCTTGTCCTTGACGGGCAGTCCGGCACGGAGCATCTCTCGCTCCTGCGGGGTAATCTCCGTCTTGCCGATGCGTTCGGGGATGCGGATGCGGGCGGCGGGCATGTCGGTAATCTCGTTGGTCTTGCGGTCGATGCTGATGAAGGAGGGGGTTATCTCGCCCGTGGCCTTGTCCACCAAGTCCACGATTCTGCCGAGGTTGCCTGTCTCCTTCAGGGCTTTCTTCTCTTCCGGGGTGAACTTGTGGCCCTTGTACTCGTCGAGCTTCTGCTCCTTGCGGATGAAGTGGGGAACGAGGCGCACGTTGCCGTCATCGTCCTTGCGGAAGGAGAGGCGGGCATCGAGGCTGAACGACTCGCCGCCGAAGTTGGGCGTGACACGCACGAGGTCGGACTTGCCGTAGTTGAGCATCTTCTGCAGGTCGCCGGACTGCTCCAGTTCCTCACGCTTCACGCCCCAGTTCTTTTCCAAAGCCTGCCAGTCGATGCGGCTTTCATCAATGGGCTGGTAGCCTTGCCTTTGCTTGTTCTCCTGTTTGTTTTCCTGTGCGTTCTGCTGCACGTTTTCCTGTTGTTTCTGTTCCATGTTTTCTTGTTTTTGGGGTTCTACATTGTTTGTCTGATTCTGTTCCTGCTTCTGCTCTTCCTGCGCCTTCTGCTCCTGCGCCACCTGTTTTTCGTAGGCAGAGGTGTCCACCTTGTGGGGTGCGAGCAGGTCTGCATTGGTCACGGGGTCTTTCAACAGCTCCTTCATCACGCCGAGCAGGTTCTCCGCCTGGTCTGCTGCGATACGGTAGAAGCCGAAGCGGCTGGGTTCCTTGCACTGCCGGAAGAAGTTGCGGAAAAAATTGTCGAGCACGTCGCCATTCTTGTCGAACTGCAAAAAATCTTGGGCATTCTCCATCTTTGGCGGTGTGCGTCTGGGGGTGCCGTCCGCCTGCAATCCGGCCACCACACTGATTTCGCCCGTCTTCTCGTCACGGACTATCAGCACGTCTTTTTCGTCTTTTTTCTTTGCCATCTTGATTGACTTTTAATTGTGAAACATTGATTGTTATCGGATGCGGGCCTTGTAGTCCGCCATCTTCTCTTTCTGGAAGCAGTCGATATGCTCCGAGAGGAACTTCTCCACGTCCGACTCCTTGTAGTAGGTCTTCTGCCGGAGCATGAGGTAGGGCAGGATGCCCAACGTGCGGTAGCGTTGCAGTGACCGCTTGCTCACCTGCAACATCAGGCAGAGGTCCTGATTGTCGTAAAGCCGCTCACCGTTGTATATCTTGTGCTCCGTGTCCTCCTCCTGACACGCCATTTGCCGCTGGCTGCGGAAAATCAGGTCACTAATCATCTTCTCTTGCCTGTCGAGCCGTTCCATGAGGAGGTGGAACAGCCGTTCTATCTTGTAGGTATCCATCTTCTTTCCCGTTTTATGTTTTCTTGCCTGTCCTTACCATATACTGCCTGTGCAGTTCGCCGATGCGCTCTGCGTTGCCGCTCATGGAGCATTCCTTCATCATGCGCTCCACGTCCGTGAGGCGGTAGCGGCAGGTGCGCCCCATCAGCGAGAAGGGGATGCGTCCCTCGTCACGGTAGCGTTGCAGGGTGCGCAGGCTGATGCCGAGCAGGGCGGTCACCTCCTTGCTGGTCAGCCACCGTTCCTGTGGCTGTACGGGCTGTCTATCCTCATACTTGCGGATGTGCTCCGCTATCTTCTCGATGTGTCCGATCAGTTCCTGAAAGGCGGCACTTTCTATCATTATTACGTTCATACTCAATACTGTTTTTCTTGTTTCTGCTGCAAAATTACAAGGTGTGGAAAGTGCGAACTTATGACTCATAGATGACTCATAGAAGATTTTCTTGCAACTGGCACAAGATGGCACATCTTTTGGTTCCAGATGCTGCCACCTGCGCTGAAAATGAGTGGTTTTGAGGAACTGCAACGTAACTTTGTACCTACAATCACAGCAATACTCAGAATCATGGAAGTAGTAATCATTGAAAGAAAAGCGTTCGAGGCACTGATGGCGGATGTCTCGTCGCTGACGGAGAAAGTGAACCGCCTGTGCGGTCGTGAGAAGGACAGGCGCATGGCGAAGTGGATGGACAACGAGGAGGTATGTCGGCTGCTGCGCCTCAGTCCGAGAACCTTGCAAACGATGCGGGACAAGGGATTGATTGCCTGCTCGCAGATTGGCAAGAAGTTTTATTACCGCAGGGAGGATGTGGCAAGCCTCGTCACAGGCTACAAGGAGGCCAGCCTATGAAGCAGGAGATTCTCACGCTGGAGCAGGGACAGGTGGCGGACATGCTCCTCTCGCTGAAAAGCAGCCATCGCAGGATAAACCGCTTCCTGCAGGAATATACGCCTCCGCTGAACGGTGACCGTTACCTGACGGACAAGGAGGTGGCGGAAGTTTTGAAGGTAAGCCGACGCACCTTGCAAAACCTGCGCAACAACCGTGTGCTGCCGTTCATCCTGCTTGGCGGCAAGGCACTCTATCGGGAGTATGATATACAGCGGCTGCTGGAGGCGAACTACCGCAAGGCAGATGTATAAGCATGTATGGGGAGGAAAAAGACGAACGGGCAACCCTGATGAGTGGGATTGTCCGTCCGTCTTTTTCGTTTGTTGTTTCTGTCCGTCCTTTCAGTTATTGCCGAAAGTCCACAGAGGAATGATGATAGCCTGGCGTGTTTCTCTTTCCCTTTCTTTGGTCACTGTCTCTTTCAGCCACTTGCGGAAGGCGTGGGCATAGAAGGTGTTAGTCCGATAGGCCAAGGCGACGATGATGTCCCAGTGGTAGATGTCCACGGAACAGCCGTCCGCCATGCGGATATACTTGCACGCCTCATAGTCCACCAGCACACCCGTCTTGCGGATGGCCTTTATCTCCCTGCCTATGGTGGCGGCAGGGAGGTTAAACAGGTCTGCTATCTCGGCGAGGGTCATCCACACCTCTTCCTGCGGGTTGCCCTCCATGCGCACGTGGCCGTGCTCGTCTATTCTGATAGTTCTTCTCATGACGTTCCGTGTTAGATGGTCTGACAAATGAACTGCTCCATGGACTCTATCTGCTTGGACAGGCGTTCCATGTCGTTGCTTACCTTCTCGGCGGTTATTTTCGCATAGATCTGCGTGCTGCGGATGCTGGTGTGGCCCATCATTTTTGACAGCGTCTCAATCGGCACGCCGTTGGAAAGGCAGATGGTAGTGGCATACGAGTGACGGCTCTGGTGCCAGGTGATGTTCTTGTTGATGCCGCAAAGTTTGGCGACTGCCTTGATGCCGTATCTACAATGGGGATAGCAGGGGACGGGCAACAGCCGTCCGCCGTCCGCCATGCCGCTGTACTTCTCAATGATGTGCCGTGGTACGTCGAGCAGGCGGATGTTCGACTCCACGCCGGTCTTCTGGCGGTTGGTCTTTATCCACAGGTGGC
>OKWR01001398.1_pt1 | contig 16514 bp, 11 predicted proteins | sample 1607101 | NCBI WGS metagenome assembly OKWR01 (sample SAMN04414076, study PRJEB24778) | human gut metagenome | material: faecal | host: Homo sapiens
TCGTGGAAACCGCCGACTATGTCTATATCTTCGAGTTCAAGCTCGACGGAACGGCTGCCGAAGCCCTGCAGCAGATCGAGAACAAAGGCTATGACCGGGAATATGCCGCCGACAAACGGAAAATCTGGCGCATCGGAGCCAGCTTCTCCTCTGAAACGGGCACCATCGAAGACTGGGAGGTACGCTAAGGGCGGAATATCTGCCATTCATATAAATAGCTTTAAAGAACATGATTATGAAATATCCTATAGGCATTCAGAGTTTTGACCAGATTATAGAAGACGGTTATGTATATGTGGACAAAACGGATTTAGTATACAGACTGACGCACGAAGGAAAAATCTACTTCCTGAGCCGACCGAGACGCTTCGGAAAGAGCCTGCTGGTGTCCACACTCGAAAACTATTATCTGGGGCGGAAGGAACTGTTCCGGGGACTGGCCATGGAACAGCTGGAAAAGGAGTGGAACGTGCATCCGGTGTTCCATATCGATTTCAACAGCGGAAACTTTGCCAAACCGGGAGAACTGGAACAGAAGATAAACTTCTACCTGACAGAATGTGAAAAACAATATAACCTGCCGGTACGGACCGATGAACTGGGATACAGCGACCGGTTCATCAGTATTCTGGAAGCGGCGCACAAGCAGACGGGACGGCGCGCCGCGGTGCTCGTGGATGAATACGACAAACCGGTTCTGGATGTGCTGGACCGGGACGGGAAACTGGAGGAACAGCACCGCGACACGCTGAAGGCTTTCTACTCGGTGTTCAAGGGAGCGGACAGCCACCTGCAGTTCGTCCTGCTGACGGGGGTGACCAAGTTCTCGCAGGTAAGCGTGTTCAGCGGATTCAACCAGCCGAAGGACATCAGCATGGACGCACGGTACGAAGCGCTATGTGGCATCACGCAGGAGGAACTGGACGGCTATTTCGCGGAACCGATAGCAGACATGGCCGCAGAATATCGGTGCACCCCGGAAGAGATGCGCCTAAAGCTGAAATCGCAGTATGACGGTTATCACTTCAGCAAACGGATGACGGACATTTACAATCCGTTCAGCCTGCTCAATGCACTGGACCGGAACAGTATAGAAGATTTCTGGTTCAGTTCGGGCACTCCCACTTATCTGGTGCGTCTGCTCCGGCACTTCCGCGAGAACATGAACGAGCTCACCGGAAAATATTATGACCGGGAACAGTTCATCGACTACAAGGCGGATGTGGAATATCCGCTACCTATGATCTATCAGAGCGGATACCTCACCATCAAGGATTACAGTTGGGAGAATGACAATTTCCTGCTCGATTTTCCAAATAATGAAGTGAAGAAAGGATTCCTCACCGTACTGGCAGCCGACTACCTCAAACCGGAGGAAGAGACGGGAGGATGGGTCAAGACACTCGTTGCGGCCATGCGACGGGGAGAAGTGGAACGGATACGCGACCTATTCACCGCCTTCCTGGCGGGCATCCCCTACACCATGCGGCGCAAGGAGAACGAGAAGGAACGGGAGCGTTACTTCCAGTACACGTTCTATCTCATCCTGAGACTGGTCAGTGTATATACGGTCTATGTGGAGAAACCGCAGAGTCAGGGACGGGTGGACGGTATCGTGGAAACCGCCGACTATGTCTATATCTTCGAGTTCAAGCTCGACGGAACGGCGGCCGAAGCCCTGCAGCAGATCGAGGACAAAGGCTATACCCGGGAATATGCCGCCGACAAACGGAAAATCTGGCGGATCGGAGCCAGCTTCTCCTCTGAAACGGGAACCATCGACGACTGGGAAGTACGCTAAGGGCGGAATATCTGCCATTCATATAAATAGCTTTAAAGAACATGATTATGAAATATCCTATAGGCATTCAGAGTTTTGACCAGATTATAGAAGACGGTTATGTATATGTGGACAAAACGGATTTAGTATACAGACTGACGCACGAAGGAAAAATCTACTTCCTGAGCCGACCGAGACGCTTCGGAAAGAGCCTGCTGGTGTCCACACTCGAAAACTATTATCTGGGGCGGAAGGAACTGTTCCGGGGACTGGCCATGGAACAGCTGGAAAAGGAGTGGAACGTGCATCCGGTGTTCCATATCGATTTCAACAGCGGAAACTTTGCCAAACCGGGAGAACTGGAACAGAAGATAAACTTCTACCTGACAGAATGTGAAAAACAATATAACCTGCCGGTACGGACCGATGAACTGGGATACAGCGACCGGTTCATCAGTATTCTGGAAGCGGCGCACAAGCAGACGGGACGGCGCGCCGCGGTGCTCGTGGATGAATACGACAAACCGGTTCTGGATGTGCTGGACCGGGACGGGAAACTGGAGGAACAGCACCGCGACACGCTGAAGGCTTTCTACTCGGTGTTCAAGGGAGCGGACAGCCACCTGCAGTTCGTCCTGCTGACGGGGGTGACCAAGTTCTCGCAGGTAAGCGTGTTCAGCGGATTCAACCAGCCGAAGGACATCAGCATGGACGCACGGTACGAAGCGCTATGTGGCATCACGCAGGAGGAACTGGACGGCTATTTCGCGGAACCGATAGCAGACATGGCCGCAGAATATCGGTGCACCCCGGAAGAGATGCGCCTAAAGCTGAAATCGCAGTATGACGGTTATCACTTCAGCAAACGGATGACGGACATTTACAATCCGTTCAGCCTGCTCAATGCACTGGACCGGAACAGTATAGAAGATTTCTGGTTCAGTTCGGGCACTCCCACTTATCTGGTGCGTCTGCTCCGGCACTTCCGCGAGAACATGAACGAGCTCACCGGAAAATATTATGACCGGGAACAGTTCATCGACTACAAGGCGGATGTGGAATATCCGCTACCTATGATCTATCAGAGCGGATACCTCACCATCAAGGATTACAGTTGGGAGAATGACAATTTCCTGCTCGATTTTCCAAATAATGAAGTGAAGAAAGGATTCCTCACCGTACTGGCAGCCGACTACCTCAAACCGGAGGAAGAGACGGGAGGATGGGTCAAGACACTCGTTGCGGCCATGCGACGGGGAGAAGTGGAACGGATACGCGACCTATTCACCGCCTTCCTGGCGGGCATCCCCTACACCATGCGGCGCAAGGAGAACGAGAAGGAACGGGAGCGTTACTTCCAGTACACGTTCTATCTCATCCTGAGACTGGTCAGTGTATATACGGTCTATGTGGAGAAACCGCAGAGTCAGGGACGGGTGGACGGTATCGTGGAAACCGCCGACTATGTCTATATCTTCGAGTTCAAGCTCGACGGAACGGCTGCCGAAGCCCTGCAGCAGATCGAGAACAAAGGCTATGACCGGGAATATGCCGCCGACAAACGGAAGGTATATCGAATCGGGGCCAGCTTCTCGTCCGAAACAGGAACCATTGACGAATGGGAAGTGCATTGATAACAGACGGCAGTTTTGTTTTTTGTTAAAAATAAAAAACAAAACAACCGTTTCTCTTTTCTTTCTTTATTTTTGCAAATATATTGCAAAATCTTTTTTATTAAAAACTACCTTATGAAAACGAAACTTTTACCATTAGTGGCAATGGCCTGGACCTGCGCGACAAGCATGCAGGCACAGCAGGTTACGGTGTCGCCGCTGCCACAGGAAATCACCTGGGGAAGCAAGGCTTTTGACCAAGGATTCAGCTACACGCTGACCGGAGAAAGCGACGCGGACGCAGATGCCGTACGAGTGCTGAAAAGCGAACTGACCGCAGGAAGCGGAAGCAATGTAAATATCGTGATCGGTGAGCGCGGTGACGCTGCCGTAGCGGCTTATGAGGGAAATATCCCGAACAAAAAGGAGGGTTATTACCTGAAAGTGGAACCCGGAAAAGTAATCATCGCCGGTAATGACGAATCGGGTACCTTCTATGGCGTGCAGACTTTCCTGCAGATCGCCTCACAGCCGGAAGTGATGTCGGCCACAGTAACCGACTATCCGGACGTGACCGACCGTGGTGTGATAGAGGGATTCTACGGAAACTGGTGGAGTCAGGAGGACCGCATCCGCCAGTTTGAATTCTACGGAAAGAACAAAATGAATGTATATATTTATGCACCGAAAGACGATCCTTACCACAGAGGAAAATGGCGTGATCCATATCCTGCAAGCGAAGCTGCCAAACTGAAAGAACTGGTGGCCAAAGCCAAAGAGAACAAGGTGCAGTTTGTATGGAGTATCCACCCGGGTAATGATATCCAGTGGAATGAAACGGATATGCAGAAGGTTCTCAACAAGTTCGAACTGATGTATGACATAGGCGTACGCGCCTTCGGTCTGCTGTTCGACGACATCAGCGGCACAGAACAATCACGCGCTGACAAACAAGCGGAGTTCATCAACTATGTAACCGACAACTTCATCAAGAAATATCCGGAACTGCCACCGATCATCTTCTGCCCCACTCAATACAACCGCGGCTGGAGCAGCGGTACCTATCTTGACGTGTTGGGAGAAAATGCCTATAAAGAGGCACGTATCATGTGGACCGGAAACTCGGTAGTGGACATGATCAACAAGAGTGATATGGACTGGATCAATGCCAAATTGCAGCGTAACGCGTATATCTGGCTGAACTATCCGACCAATGACTACTGTATTGACCGTATGCTGATGGGACCGACCTACGGCAACGACAAGAATATCGCCGAGCAACTAAGCGGATTCACCGCCAACCCGAGTGAATACGCCGAAGCTTCAAAGGTTTCACTCTACAGCATCGCCGACTATACCTGGAACATGACCGACTACGATGAAAACGCTTCGTGGGAGCGCGCCATCAAATATCTGATGCCGGACCATGCCGAAGCGTTCAAGGTATTCTGCGAGAACAACATCGATCTGGGAAGCACCACCCACGGACTGCGCCGCAAGGATGAATCCAAGCGCTTTGCCGAAGCCATCGAGGTATTCGAAAAAGCTACCGTCAATGGTCTGAATCAGGAGGCTTTCGACAATATCAAACCGATGTTCGACGAATTCGTGAACTCTTGCGAAGAACTGCTCGACCCGCAAGTGCAGGAGAACGATCCGCTGGCCAAGGAATTGGTAGCATGGTTCCAGGTGATGAAGCTGATGGGCGAACGCGGGCAGAAAATGTGCTCGCTCTACGCTACTCTGGAAAACAACCAGCCGGAAGAATTCCTCAAACTCTACAAAGAAATGGTTGCCCTGGAAGCCGAACAGAAGAGTATCCGCTCACGCGACTTCGAGGGATCCATCAAAAGCCCGAACCCGACCGTAGCAGCCGAAGTGGTGGCTCCGTTCATGAAACAGTACACCAATCTGCTGATCGCCGAATACAAGGAACTCTACAGCGAAGGATGGGAGAACTTCCCGGCTGTGCTGCTGAACGATGGAAAATACTATATCAAATACGACGGCAAATACCTGACCAACGTGAGCGGAAGCAGCTATCCGACATTCGTGGCCAACGAGGATAGCATCAACCCGCAGAGACAGGAATGGGTGATCAGCATGGACTATAACACCAACCGCTACAAGATTGTCAACGCACAGGATCAGCGCTACCTGAACGAAAAGGGTGAATTTACCGTAAACGAAACCACCAACCCGTATGAATCGGCATGGCACAGTTACAACATTACCCGAATGAACGGCAAGTATGCCATCCAGAATGCCGGTAGCGCAGGTGACAAGTACTGGACAACCAGCAGCACACGCATCAGCACCGGCTCATCGAATGCCTACAGCCCGGACAACTTCAAGTTCGAGTTCGTACCGCTGAATGAGGAAGCCGTCACTTATCCGGTTATCGTAGACGGCGGAAACTATTTTATCATTGACCCGACCGACGGAACCTATCTGACCAACAACGGAAGCAACAACCCGAAATTCGAGGCTAAAAAGGATAAGGACCCGCAGAATACCCAAGCATGGACCTTCAGCGTGATACCGGCCGTGAACCGCTACAAGATCGTGAGTGTGGCCGACGGACGCAACCTGAACGAATTGGGACAGTTCGGTACCGCTTACGACGACAACTGGAATACCTACAAACTGCAGGAACTGGGCGGACAATTCCTCATCCAGAATGCCGGTAGAGCCGGAAGCAACTTCTGGAGCATCGAGAACAACGCCATCAGCAAAGGCAGCAAGACAGAAAGCGAAAGCTATATCTTCAAACTGGAGATGGCCGCAGAAGCGCCCATGGACGAAGAGGCCAAACAGGTTTTTCACAAAGAGGGTCTTGTGACGGACGCCAGCCAGATAGCCGACGGTGACTATGTGGTTCTGCAGAATGTAAATACTGGAAATCCTAACAGCCAGGGATACTTTTATTATCAGGACGACACCAAATTCCTGACTTACCTGAACGGATATTACCGCACGGAAATGACGGATATGAAAGAGTCTTTCCCGGACAAATATGTATTTCAGGTTGAAAAGAAAGGCGTAAGATTCGCATTCAAGAATGTAACGGCACAGAAATATATCCCGAACGATGTCACATCCGGAGGATACGCGCCGACCGCTGACGCAAGCAAGAGCCAGTTTACCATCTCTGCTTCCGGCAAGGTGAGCCTGGCATGGGACATCAAATCCACTGCCAACGGAAAATACATCAACGGCGAACCGGGATGTCCGGTAGCATGGAGCGACGGACATCCGATCAAAATCTATAAGGTGGCCAAAAGTGCTGATCTCGCCGAGAATATGCCGCACACATGGTTCCGTATCCAGACTACCGACGGAAGAAACACCTTGCGTCTGCACCTGGGAGACAATCAGGGAAATGATCTGGTGTGGATGAAATCACTCATCGGAGCTGCTGAAGACGGCGCGCTCTGGAGCCTGCAGGAAAGTCCGGAAGTAGCCGGAAGATATACTCTGGTAAACAAAAAACATGAGAACGGTTCTGTGGGCTGGGAAAATGACCTGACACACGAAACACCGATCACCAAGTTCGGATATACCCTGGACAGAAAAGATTACGGTATCTACGTGAAGACACAGGACACAGAGGTTCTGCCATCATGGATCATGTACCGCATGAGCGAAGGCAGCTCTACCCTGCGCTTCCTGAACCAGCAAGGCACATACCTGAAAGAAACGACAGATACTGAAGAAAACGGAAAACTGTGGAAAATGATTCCGGCTGTTTCCATGCAGATGACTGAAGAAGGATATGCAGTGGGAGCCTTCAGCGCTCCGATAGCTACCAGCATCCCGAACGGAGTATGGGTATACTCGGCAGCTACCAGCACCAAACAGACCGTAAACCTGACTCACCTGGAAGGAAAAGTCCTGCCGGCAAACACTCCGGTAATCCTGGTTGCCAAAGATGCCGGTAACTATGAAATGCTTCCGGCAAACGACAATGAAGAAGCCGTAACCGTAAAGACCAACCTGCTGAAGAGTTCTACCAGCGGAAGAATCCTGGCACCGGCACAGTGCTTCGCTCTGAAGCTTGATGGCCAAAAGGCATATCTGGCACCGGCTGAAAAAGGCAACATCATCGCCGGATATAGCGTATATATGCTGACAGGAGGAAATTCTCCGAAAACACTGGTATTTGACGAGCTGCCTCCTACAACCGGCATTCAGGATCCGGAAAACGGTGTGAATGTAAACAACGGTAAAATCTATGATCTGGGCGGACGCGAGGTAACCAACCCGACCAAGGGCGTGTATATCCGCAACGGAAAGAAGTTTATCGTAAACCAATAAAGAAGGTGTCTTTTAAACCGCCTTTAAATGGTTTTTAAAAGGCTTTTAAAAGCGCTTCAAAAAATAGTCTGAGAACGGCAATCCCTCAAAAAACGGATTGCCGTTCTTTTATTTTTGTAAGAAACATAAATACTACAGTACTACTGCATCGGGGAGAAAATTATCAGTGGAATCTGGATTCGTATTATGAAAAGAAATTCATTGTCGCTCCCAAAAGCGGATCCTTCACTCCCACTGGCAATCAGGATGAACTGATCATTGATTTTTCAGATTATACCAGAACACAAATTGATCTGATTCAGGATCTGGAGTCCATAACCACCAAAGATATTTTCCTTAATATCCACGGGAATCTATCCCAAAGCATATACAATGCGCCCACCTCACTCCCGGTATATCTGCCCAAGAACCAGACATACACTCTGGAATATTCCTATCAATTAGAGAATAAGGAATCTCAGATGTACCGGACTTTCCCTCTATGGATGGAACTGACTACAGATCAGGACAAACAGATTTCCATCAGAACATCTGATTTCCATAAGGTGAGCTTTATTTATGACAATCAACCCATCTATTCGGAAATCAGTCTGCAAGAATATCCAAATGGAAAAATGAATGGTAAAGAAATCTATATGCCGGACGGTTGCCTTTCATGAAAGTTTCCGCCGGAACATACAACGTGACCGTATCGGCTGACGGATATGAAACCGTACAGGGACAGATCGTCGTAGACCGGAGCATGTGTCCGGAAGGAAGCAGCGAAATCATCTATAAATTCAGCATGGAAAACGGATTTACCGGAGTACAGCAGGCTGATGCCGTGGAAACACTGGATATCCGTAACGAAGGAAAACAGATTGTGATTGATTCGGAAACAGACTGCCGGGCACAGATCTATACGCTATCCGGTGTCTGTGTGACTCATCTTCAGGGAAAGAACATACGTTCGGAAGCTCTGGCTCCCGGTATCTATCTGGTACTGGCACGAAACGCACAGGGCACCATCTCCCGAAAAATAATCATCGGACACTGATACGGAATGTATAAAACGGACAAGGACCTTACCATTTTCCATAAAAAGGAAGATGATAAGGTCCTTTTTCCTGTCTTTTCATCCGATTTTTATATCTTTGTCCGAAGAATAACAAACCTTTTGACAAAACTCTGGCTTATGACAAAAGAGAAGAAACCGGCCGTGCTGCTGCTCTATACGGGAGGCACCATCGGCATGATCGAGAATCCGGAAACAGGAGCGCTGGAGAGCTTCCGCTTTGACGAACTGCTCAAACAGGTGCCGGAACTGAAACGCTTTCACTACCGTATCGACACTTACTCTTTCCAGCCGGCCATCGACTCATCGGACATGGAACCGGAACTGTGGGGGCGCATCGTGCGCATCATCACCGAAAATTACGAGCACTATGACGGATTCGTAATCCTGCACGGCACGGACACCATGGCCTATACGGCATCGGCCCTGAGCTTCATGCTTGAAAACCTTTCCAAACCGGTCATCCTCACCGGATCGCAACTGCCCATCGGCAAACTACGCACCGACGGAAAGGAAAACCTGATAACAGCCATAGAGATTGCCGCCGCCAAACGGGAAAACGGACAGCCGATGGTGCCGGAGGTGTGTATCTTCTTTGAAAACGAACTGCTGCGCGGCAACCGTACCACAAAGGTGAACGCTGAAAACTTCAATGCCTTCCGCTCGTTCAACTATCCCCCACTGGCCACCGTTGGGATTCATATCCGTTTCAACGAACATCTGATCCGGAAAAATGACTTTACCCAGCCGCTCAAGCCTCATTTCAACTTTAACAATCAGGTCGTGATGCTGTCTCTCTTTCCGGGCATCCGGAAGAGCATCGTGGCATCGGTGCTACAGGTGCCGGGCCTGAAAGCGGTGGTGCTGCGCACTTTCGGTTCGGGCAACGCACCGCAAAAAGAGTGGCTTATCCGCCACCTGAAAGAGGCCTCGGAAAAGGGAATCCTCATTGTCAACATCACCCAGTGCCAGCACGGAGCCGTGGAAATGCACCGCTATGGCACCGGATTACAACTGCTGCAGGCCGGTGTGGTGAGCGGATATGACTGCACTCCGGAATGCGCCATCACCAAACTGATGTTCCTGCTGGGAAATGATCTTCCTCTGGAACAGGTGCGACAGCTGATGGACTCGGATCTGGCCGGAGAAATCACCCGGGACAAAGAGTGAAAACAGGAAGATCGCACAAATTCGGCACACACTGTCCGCCGAATTCACAGACCCAATTCGGCACACGGTGAGTGCCGAATTACAATCCGTTAATAATCAACCAAGTGAATGGAATACACAAGCTGATAGATTATTTGAAAGATTACCGTATTCTCATTTAAAGTTTATTTCTAAAATAGAAAATCCGGTCAAACGTGCTTTCTATGAAATGGAAGCAATAAGGGGTTGTTGGTCAGCAAGAGAACTGGAGCGGCAAATCAATTCCCTCTATTACGAGCGCAGCGGATTGTCGAAAAACAAAGAAGCCTTATCTGCTTTGGTGCAACGGCAAGCCATGCCGCTGCAGCCCAAAGACATTATTAACACGCCCGTTACGTTGGAGTTCTTGGGATTGAACGACCGTGCTTTGGTAACGGAAAACGACTTGGAGCAATCCATTCTGGACAACCTGCAACGCTTCCTGTTGGAAATGGGACATGGCTTCTGCTTCGAAGCACGCCAAAAGAGAATCCTGATAGACGGGGATTATTTCTTTGCCGACCTCGTGTTTTACCACCGCATTTTGAAATGCCATATCATCGTGGAATTGAAGATAGACAAGTTCCGCCACGAATACGCTTCGCAACTGAACCTATATCTTAACTACTTCAAGGCGGAAGTGATGCAACCCGACGACAATCCGCCTGTCGGCATCCTGCTTTGCACCGAGAAGGGCGACACGTTGGTAAAATACGCCACTGCCGGATTAGACCCGAACATCTTCGTGCAAAAGTATATGATAGAACTTCCCACTGAAGAGGAAATTAAGAAGTTCATTTCAACTGCAAACTATTAGCAATAAAAAACACTACTGGCGAAAAGAAGGAAAGCCATTCTTTCTCTTTTCGCCAGCACGTTTATTACTGCCAACAAGAATAGGTTTAGGTTAGTTTGGATGTATATACAAAAGACAGAACTAAACCGTAAATGCAGACGATAATTATAGCAAGTCACTTATGATACATTCTGTTCTTCCAAGACTATATTAGCATCATTATCGCATTTTTCAGGCTTAATCCGCTCTATACGACGAATATGTTTTGCCCTATTAGCTATAATTAACGGTACACGCTCGACAACAACAACCGATGTGTCAAGCCCCAACGCACTCGGTTCTCCAATGCCTATCTTTCTAATTAAGGCATAAAGGCTCATCAGCAAATTTTGTCGGCGGTTACGGGAATCTTCAGGATAATATATCCGGTGGATAATAATAAAGCGAAAATCACCCGGTATGCCATTCTTATGCAATGAAGGATAAGAGCTTGTTAGTTCTACTTCACCATCCGCAACAAGGTCATCAACTACTTGTCGTAAATAAAGGCTCACGCGCGGTTCTATACGAAAACCTATACGCATGGTTATACTAAACAATGTCCCTTTTATTAATGTGGAACAATTATATTCAAGTGTGTCTGGTGTATCCACAAATTCAAGGTTAATAAGCCAATAATGATCTGCCCGTTTAGGTTGCTTATTGATTATGGAATACAACAATTTATCGTCCACACAACCTTCTTTGTCTGCATGATTCACATAGACAAGATTAGAAGCATATTTGGATATGCTTTCGTCCGCCTTAATATCAGAAATAATGTTGTAGTATTCACTTAACCGTTTGGAAGACATATGTTTTCGACGAATTTTGTTGGCACTTACCCATACAAACATGATAAAACATAATAATCCACCTATTAACAGCGTAAACCAACCTCCGACCATAAATTTGGACAGGTTTGCAGCAAGGAAAATACCTTCAATAACACAATATCCGCCGACAAACAGTATTGATAGAATGCGTGGAATGTTATGCATATGCAAATAGAATCCCAACAACAATGTTGTCATCAACATTGTAATAGTTATGGCAAGTCCATAAGCGGCTTCCATGTGGGTGGAATCTCGAAACAACAATATAGTAAATATTACTCCAATATACATTACAAGGTTTACCATTGGAATAAATGACTGACCTTTTACGTTGGTAGGGTGCTTAATACGCATACGAGGCCAGAAATTCAAGTTCATAGCTTCACTCAATATGGAAAATGAACCGCTTATTAGAGCTTGGCTCGCAACAATAGCTGCCCCGGTAGCCATTGCTATGGAAAACAATAGTATTTCTTGTGGCATGATTGAATAAAATGGGTTCACTGTACCTTCTGCACTTTCCGGATGATGCAATACCCACGCTCCTTGCCCCAAATAATTTAGAATAAGCATCACCTTTACAAATATCCAACTGACCGTAATATTTCGTCTGCCACAGTGCCCTAAATCAGAGTATAAGGCTTCTGCACCAGTGGTACACAAGAAAACGGCACCCAATATCAGAAACCAGTGGGGGGATTCCACTAATAACCGTATGGCATAGTAAGGATTGAATGCCTTGAATACTTGAGGATAGGAAGTCAGACTGATAGCTCCGGCGATTCCAAGAAGCAGGAACCAAAGTAGCATAAATATGCCAAATGACCGTCCTATATTTTCTGTACCAAAACGCTGAACGAAAAATATAATGGTAATAATGGTCAGTGTAATAGGAATCACAGGCAGATGCGGACTGATACTTTCAAGTCCTTCTATGGCAGTTGTGACCGTAATGGCTGGAGTGATAATACCATCAGCAAGCAAAGTGCTCGCACCGATAATGGCAATGATGTAAATCCACCTTCTTCTGTGGCGGCGTAAAAGGGCATAAAGCGCAAGTATGCCACCCTCCCCGTTATTGTCGGCACGGAGAGCCACCAGCACATATTTCACCGTAGTCTGAAGAGTAAGCGTCCATATGATACAAGACAATGCGCCTAAAACATAATTTTCATCAAGAGCTTCTCCAGTATGAATGATGGCTTTCATAACATAGAGTGGCGATGTTCCAATGTCACCAAAAACAATACCCAATGTGATGAGTAACCCGGCAAATCCAAGTTTATGTTGAATATTGCCTTCTTTTGATAGGTTTGCCATAAAAAGTAGTTTTTTGTTCTACATATATTTGTTTTCCTTTTAAGCGGCGCAAATATAAAATAAAATCTTAACAATAAGATTTCACTTTTCTTTTTTCGTGAAAAATATCATATAAACCTTGACGATGGTCAAGGCTTGTCTAAAAAAAATAGTCTGTTTGAATTACGTATAACTATTAAACTCAAAAGCCGAAGTTATGGGACTTATCCTTCACCTCGGCTTTTTGCTATTTACTGATTTCCTAACCTATCAGCTTCCTTTTTCAACTGCTCAGCCTGCTCATTAAGCAGCTTTGCCCGTTCCAAGGCTTCCGCCTGCCTGCGGCAACGTTCCTCAAAATCTAGTACCGAATCCGTCAGGTTGCGGATAAAACGCTCGTCCCGCTGCCACTTGAACTTATTCTCCAGTCTTTCAAGGGTATTGCCGTCCGCTTGTCCCTGCATCAGCAGATAACGGTATTTCATGTCGTTGTCCTGCAACTGCCCCATCCGTTCAGCCAGACGGACATTCAGGAACAGGGACGTGGCACAGACAATCAGACCTGCCGAAAAGAGGAACAGCTTCGGGCGTACCAAAGAAGTTACTTTGTTGTAAATCCGCCGATGAAACGGTATCCACCGATAACGAGCAGTGGATAAATCCCGACTTCGGCAGTCCGGATTTGCGGACGCATTATGACAATATCAGACAGATGGTAAAGAAAAAGACCGGACGTGCCATGCAGGAAAAGGAACGGGAGCGCAAAGGCAAGAACGGCAAGACAGTCAAGATTGCGGGATACTCCCCCATACGCGAAGGAGTGCTGCTTGTCAGGTCGGGCACGACACTGGCAGACGTGCGTAAATTCGGTGAGGAATGTCAAAGACGCTGGGGAATCACACCGCTGCAAATCTTCCTGCACAAGGATGAAGGGCATTGGTTGAACGGTCAGCCGGAAGCGGAAAACAGGGAAAGCTTCAAGGTCGGGGAAAGATGGTTCAAGCCGAACTATCATGCCCATATCGTTTTCGACTGGATGAACCACGAAACTGGAAAGAGCCGAAAGCTCAATGACGATGACATGATACAGATGCAGACCTTGGCATCTGACATTCTGCTGATGGAGCGTGGGCGGTCAAAGGCTGTTACAGGCAAGGAACATCTGGAACGGAACGACTTTATCATTGGGAAACAGAAGGAGGAAATGAAGCGGCTTGATGCCACAAGGCAATACCGAGAACATCAGTTGGAAATGGCAAATCAGAAGATTCAGGAAGCTGAAAGCATTACCAGCGCCCTTATCGAAAAGGCAAATGAGAAGGAACGGCAGAGTGAAGACCTTGACAGAGCTATCAGCGAAAAACGCTTCAGACTGAACAAGGAAAAAGGAAGCGAGCTTCTGAACGCAGCTGTCGGCTGGGCTACCGGGAAGTCAAAAGCCCTGAAAAATGAAATAGAGGATTTGCGCTGTGAGATTTCTAAGCACGAGGAAACCATTGAACGGTTGCAGGATAAAATCCAGACCATACAGAACGACCATAGCCGTGAGCTGATGCAACTGGAGGCAAAACACCGGTCTGAACTGAACCACAAGGAAACGGAACATGCACAGGAAACCGCAAGTCTTAAGAACCGGATTGTATGGCAAAGCTATACTATCGGTTGTCTCAGCTTTCTGCTACTCAAAACGAGCGACATCTTCCGTAAAGCGGTACACAGTGTCATCCGTTTTACCCGTGATTATTACAAGTCACGTTTTGATATGGAACAAGTGTCGGACATCAAGAGTGCCCTTAACCTGTTCGGGGATAACAAGCAATCGTACCAAGCGGCTGGTGATTTCCTGTATTTCACCGCCAAACAAAAGGGCGGGTTTGACAATCGGGAGCAAATCAGAGCCAAACGGGAGGTTGACAATGTGGTAGAAGGAAATTATGACCAACAGCAAAAAAGAACCTTCTCAATAAAAAGATAGTAATAAAAACGTCACCACTCTAAACGAGTGGTGACGAAAAGTTTTTTAACCAAGCAGTAGTGCAGCAGCGATCAACGCCCATAGCACTTCTGCCAAATTGACGTTAACCTTCACTTCGAGTTTGAATTTCTTCATAACATTGGAAGTTTAAGTTAATAACGCCTAGTAGTCGGAATACTCATGACGACCATCTTCCGATATTCGTTTATCTGCTGCCAGTGCATTCTGATGGTCATAGAACCCTAGCTATATATTTCACAACAAATACTATGCCAAAATCATAAATGCCATAATGGCATTCTACAAATTACAATATAGGAATAGAATATGCATAAGAAATAATATACGGAGCAAGATATGCTTATTCGAATTCAGAAATAATACCACTAATTATTCGTTTAACACAATCTTTTGGTGATTTGTCATTATTTCCTTTATAAGGATAAAACAAACTTAATTTATTCATTACATCTTCATTTGTAATTATACGTTTTAAAAACGGGACCCATTTTTTTTCATGACATACCCCATAAGTGAATAAACGCTCTCTAAAAAAAACACTATCACTACCATATTCATATGATGTTGAATCTAATGAAATTTTATCCCATCTTGCATGTGCAAGATATGCAAACTTTAACATACTATCAAAGTATCCATTCTTTTGCCGAGAGTAAATAGGGTTTTTCATAAGCAGCTCGTACTTTTCAAATTCGCCATTGAGCAAATATAATGTCACTAAATTAGTCATTCCGGGCAAAATCTTCGGACTAAAATATTGTTCATTGCCATAAGAATTTTTACCGAAATGTGCATAACCATTTTCTTGCTCTAGCTTCTTTATATAATTTGACAGGACTTTATTATCATGTGCAGATAGTTGAGTCACATTCTCAGCAACAATGTCAAAGTATGAGTATTTTCCTGTTGTAAGAACTGTATATATCTCATTAACAGCTTTATAAGGAGGCTTATAAAGCACAATACTTTTTATCAATAAATCATAATCACGATTAATAGCAATTAGATCTACTGGATAATATCCAATTTCGGTATAAAGACTAAAGAAATCAATTTGAAAATTAATAATAAGTTCACGAAAATGAGGGTATAATTTCTCAAGCGTTATTTGATTATATTTAGATTTAAGCTTTTTAATTTCATTGTCAAGCTCATATTGAGTACTACTTATAATCTGTAGAATATTTTGATATTCTTTCTTTGAGTTTGATAATAAAGAATCTATTTTATACGGTTGCGCCGTCGTGGATTCTTGAAATAAAAATATTTTTTGGGCATCATTTAATAAATCAATTAATTCTGAAATGCTTATGATGGTTTCACAGTTTTCCTCGGTTATATACACTCCCCAATCTTGGTCCTCCTCATTTTTATCGCGATACCTAGATAAAAAGGTTTCAATTATTGAACAGCATTTTAATGGTAGCTTAGAATCTTCTGTACTAGCTGTAAGGGTATATGTCGTATAATCAACCCAAAAAGTTACCCATCCATTACTAGAACGATGTCCACCTTTAACCATCGTTCCTGTATTACACTTAAAGTTCAGATAAATTATTTCCATGTAATTTTCACCCTATAAATTCTATAACATCT
>OKWR01001399.1_pt1 | contig 16513 bp, 16 predicted proteins | sample 1607101 | NCBI WGS metagenome assembly OKWR01 (sample SAMN04414076, study PRJEB24778) | human gut metagenome | material: faecal | host: Homo sapiens
ATTCCTGTTGTCTGGCATAAAACATTCCTTACTCTTTATACATCCAATGGTATCCACCCGCCCGTTTTTGAACACCGTTAGCGGCGTCCCGAATGCTCTTAGAACTTACCCCAACTTCTTGTACTGCGGCAGCTATTGAATCAAACTCTTTTATAACATTTCCGCCATCATCCATCTGCAAAATTGCTCTACCCCGGGGTTTCTTCGGAACAGACACAGGGACTTCTTTTTGTGCCACTTTTTCAGCTTGCCGCTTCAACTTTTCGGCAGCTTTTCGTTCCTTTTCTTGTTGAGCAAAGAGTAAGCTTATAGCTTTAGCTTTTCGAGCACTCCATACGCTGGCTTGATCTGGCATTCTTGCAATGCCTTCATCCAAGATTACTATTTCGTTGCTGTAGTCCTTTAGTTGCCGATATGCCAACGCATAAGAAGTGTATAATGCTGGAGCGGCATAACCGTTCAATCTTGCTTTATCAAATAATTCTATAGCTAACGCAAGGTTTCCTCTTTTCCGTTCATCTTCGCCTTTTTCCCAATGCGGGAATCCCATTTTGAATCCCTTGTCCCAATTATCAGCATTTCGGATTTCGCTCAGCGGAACCCGATTATAAACAGCATGGATTACAACATCGTCACAGGAAATCTGGCGTTCATTTGCTACAGAAATAGTTATCGGCGCACAGTTGTGTTCTTTAATCTCGTTCAGCAAAGAAGATACTTCTTCATTGGTCAGGGCACACATGAAGCGAATGCTGTTTTCGATTTCTCGCCTTCTATAATTGCTATACGATGCGTATTCCTCCATAGATTTATAGCAGTTGAAAAATGTCTCACAGATATACTCTGATAGAGGTTCCAAATCAAATGGGCTTGAAAAATACACCCGGATATAATCTGTGCCGCCTTCACTCTGTGTACACAATTCGGTTGCGTAATTTTCTGTTGCAGGACAATTACTCCTAATCAGAATATAAGCACCTTTTTTGCGAATTTAACTTTCAGGAAAGTATACAGACAGCACACGTCCACATAACCGCTACTATTTTTTCTGAATCTAAGTAATTTCGTATCTCCACCTTTTTGAGAAATGATATTTTGAATGAAAGCACATACTTCCAATTCTTGTAAATTTAGCTTTGATTGCTCAATTTATCTTTTTTCTATTTCCAAGGATTCGCTGGCGACGTCCATCAAACGATACAAGATATGACCGCAATTTTCAGCATCTGACGCAGCTCTATGAGACGAAGGATTTGTCAGTCCGAAATAATTTTCAATTGTGCTTTGCTTATAGTTTTCCAGTCCATGCAAATACTTCCTTGAAAGGCTAAGAGTGTCAATATACTCAATATTCGCATTAAAACCGAGACGAGATAGTGTGTTGCAAAGAAAATCAAAATCGAATTTTGCATTGTGAGCACACATTACGATTCCACCACATAAAGCGTCTCCCAAAAAGTCTACCAACTACGAATATACTTCCTTTTCAGATGGAGCGCTATTGAGCATGGAGTTTGTAATATGATTGACAGCAGATGCAGATTGTGAAATTGAAATGCCGGGATTTACGAGAGATGAAAATACCCTTTGTACGGTTCCGTTTTGAAAAATTGTAGCGCCAATCTCAACAATTCGATCGGATATAGGACTCAGTCCCGTTGTTTCCACATCAAAAGCAATGTAGCAGTTTCTTATCCTGTTCTCATTATGGGAATCAAGTTCAACTCGTTTTGAGATAGCAACGCCACGTTGTACTGGGGTCTCTATTGCAGTTTTTCTTTCAACTTGAGGCTTTATATCCGCTTTCTTTTTGAAAAAACCAAATATACTCATAAGCGCTTCCTCCGTTCTTAAAAGAAAGTATATGTGTGTACACACATTATAGCGCATGGATGCGAAAATTTCAATAGGCTTTCTGATATGTATCGTGTAAAAGAATCGATCTTCTGTGCATATAAGCTGATTTTCCGATTTTCTCAGTATCGAACATACTCTACATCGAAATAGCTACTTATCGGTTTTACAGTTTTGTGAGGTATTTTGCACAGCCGCAAATATACGCACTCTCCAGCGAATAGTATTCACTCCGTAGCAACTCACTATTTCACAAAGGAACTGCACAAAAGCAATAACTATTTCACCCTTTTCACTCCCTTTGCCTTACAGCGTAGGAAATTGGTGATTTTCAACCCTTAGATGTACAAAAACAGGCAGCACTCAACCGAAGCTGAGTGCCGCCTGTTTTGTTGTCCAATCCTGCTTGGCAGATGCCGATTTTGTAGTTTCCTCAAATTACTGTCTTATCGGCACACGGCAAATGCGCCCCGCGTTTTTTATTCCCGTTCACCGAGGGCTTCCTCCAGCTTTTGCAGCGCGCGCTTTTCGATGCGCGATACATAGCTCCTCGAGATGCCGAGCTTTTTGGCGACCTCGCGCTGTGTGCGGGGCATCCGGCCGCCGAGGCCGTAGCGCGAAGTGATGACCTCTTCCTCCCGCTCGGTCAGGCACTCATGCACGAGCTTTCGCACGCGCAGGCAGTCGTCGCGATCCTGAATGTCCAAGTACATCGTGTCCTCAACGCCAACGACGTCCATGAGGTAGAGCGACTCGCCGTCGGCGTCTGAATCGAGCGAATCGTTGAGCGACACCTCGCCCTGTAACTTCTTCCGACTGCGAAAGTACATCAAAATTTCATTCGCTATCCTCTCCTGACGGACACATAAGCTGCCCTATGGGCGGCAAATTTAGCTCTCCATCCTCCGCAAAGAGGTATACATAGACGTTTTTGCCGTCCCAAACCACTTTTTTGACGATAGTACGCAGCAGGCGACGCCGTTCTTCAATAGTAGTCGAATCCACCGTGTCGGCGAATGACTCAATCATATCTCTATAGAAAAATAGATTTTGGCTCAGAGCATTACTCTGCCTAGCAAGCTTTTCCAATTCAGCAATTCTTGTCTGCTCCTGTTCGCTCTGCCGGTGCAGCTCATCGATCTGCTCCATGACGTATTTGGCCGAGGTCTCGCTGGCAACGGACAGAGATTCCACCAGTCGTTTGATGCGGGCTTCTGTTTCAGCATGGTTCTTCACTAATAAAGTCAACTCAGCTTCATAACTTGCTTTGTTGTCATTGATTACTTTCTTGGTTTTTGACAGTAACTGGCCAAAGTCTTTTTTGTCGGTGGCAACCTTACGTATTTCCTCAACAATCTTAGCATCTAGAGTGTTGCCGTTGCAGTTTTTCATACTACAGACAGTACCATGACTGCGCTCTTTGGTGGAGCACATATAGGTGTAAATCAACTCCCCATTAGCATTAGTGCGACCAGTCAGTTTCGGGCGCATATAGTCACCGCACTCGCCACAACGCAGAAGGCCGGACAAAAGCGCCACATTGCTGCGGGGCCTGCGGTAGCTCTTGGATTTGTTCACGTCCAGCATAGACTGTACTCGTACCCAGTTTGCACCGGAGATAATGCCGGGATGTTTCCCCACTGCCACAATCCAATCTTCCATCGGGCGAATCTGAGTAGCCTTGCCAGGGCGTTGGAGCGTGCGGTTGTAGGCCATAATACCGTGCTCACCGTCAAACTCCGATGGCTCAGCAAAAAGGTCTACGTTGTTCTCCTTGAGATACTGATACGCCGTATCGTCAGCAATCATATAAACCGGATTTGTCAGAATACCCCGGATGGCAAAGCGTGTGAACTGCTTGCCGCGCTTTGTGACACAGCGGTGCTCTAATAAGTACTGGTCAGTTTTACTGAGGGAGCCACTTTCCGTGAACACAGAAAAAATTGTCTTTACCAGCTGAATCTCCTCCGGAATAGGTTTGAGCTTACAAGCTTTTTTTACCTTGCCATCTACTGTTACGCTGGACAAGCTTTCCGAAGCGTAGCCAGTTGGTGTCGTCCCGCCCAGCCAGCGTCCGGTCTTGGACAGCTCATGCATGTTGTCGCGGATACGCTCGGCTATGGTTTCTCGCTCCAGCTGGGAGAACACTGACGCGATATACATCATTGCACGCCCCATTGGAGAGGACGTGTCGAACTGTTCCCGGATGGAAATGAAGTCAATGTGCCGGTCACCCAGATCCTCGATGAGCTTTGCAAAGTCGCCGATATTGCGGCTGATACGATCGAGGCGGTAGACCACGATGGCGGCAAAGGCGATCTTCTGGGAATCCTTCATCATCTGCTTGAACTGCGGACGCTCCAGATTGCCGCCGGAAAACCCCTCGTCCTCATATACAAGCGCATGCTCCGCCTCGTCTTCGCCAAAGTGCATTGCAATATATTGGCGGCACAGCTCAATCTGGTTCTCAATACTTTCGCCTTTCCCGGTAAATTTGGATTTGCGGGAATAGATGACGTATTGCTTCACCTGCGGCTGGTCTGTTGTTTTCATAGCGACACCTCGCATTACATTGTTAGATTGTTAGATATATTGTAACGGATTGGAACCCATTTGAAAAGGTGCAAATGAGATTTTTTGAAAAGTTCTCCAAAGAACGTTATACCCCTTTATACCCCTTTCAAAAGGGTATAAAGGGGTATAACGTATTCTCACTGCCAGTTTCGTTTCAGGACTTCACTTTTGAGATACAGCGTGCTCTTTTCCGATGTTTTGATCGGATGAAGCTTCCCGCGTTTTGTAAGGTCAATGATGTTCTGCCGGGAGCAACCTAATATCTCCGCCGCTTCCGATGCGTTGATGATTCTGTGCGCGGCAAAGTTCCGGAAGTCTTCCATCGTCAGCGGAACACTTTTGCCAATTCGGTAGAGCATCGTGTCCGAAATGGTCATGTTCACATCCCAAGCAACACCGTATCCGCCGGTCTGCATCTGTACATACTGAAAATAGTCCGGCTTCTTGAGAAGAACTTGAAATGTCTTCGTCTTTTCAAAATGCTTCTGCAAATCGCACTTCTTCACTACGCCATCCCGGAAAAATACCAGCAGGCAATGGTTCTCCAGCGGCAGCACATCTTCAATTCTCTTTGAGAACCGCCGCGTAATTTCTTCCGGAAGCTCTTTCTCGTTAATGGGAACAAGGTAGTAATCATCCTGTGCGCATCGCCCCATTGCCAGCATCAGAAGCTCGTACTCATCATATTCCTTCAGATGATTGTCGCGCAGAATCTCACCGATGTTCTGGCGGTCGATCGGAACGATCCGCTGCTGAACCCAGATCTTGCTCCAATAGGAATTGACTGTGGTTTCCCCACGCTTCACAAAGGAGTCCAGCAACAGCGGCGTTTCCCATGCATCCGCATTTTCAGGCAGCTCAATATAGAACTGCTTTTCCTGCTTGTAATACAGGAGGTACGCCAGATCCTTCTGCTCCTGCGTCGATTCATCTCGAATTGCAAAAATCTTCATACGCGCTCCACCTTTTCCAAATCATTTCCCATACGCCTTCAGAAAAGACCCACCAATTTCGATAGAATTACGGTGGACAGACCATGACAAATTGTCAACTCCTGTTTTTCCTTCATAAGCTGCATATGTACATTCTCACTCCCCATCATCGTACTTCATTACTTGTCATACGTCAAGCTATAATGCAAAAAGCCGCCACCCTGATTTCACTCAGGGCGGCAGCTTAAACTTGTTTATAGCAAATCGGATAAACAAGTTGACACTATTGCTTGGAACGTAAATGTTCAACTACTGCATCGATAAGCTCCAACTTTTGTTCCGTAGAGCAGGGCAATTTCTGCACCATCTTTAGCGCTTGTTCTGCGTGGAACTTGGCCAGTTCCTTGCTAAGTTTCGCCTTTCCTTCCGGCGTGGTCGGCATAATCAAAAAGACTTCCATATCTATTGTTCCTTTCAGAAAATTATGTGTGAGTTGTAGCAAATCGCTGCAACTCACGGTGGTTATCCTAAAATCTCCAAGTGTTTTACGGCTCCGGCTTTTCAACAACGAAAAGCGGGAATAGGTCATAGTTTCCATCCTTATCAGAACTCAAATTGAGCTCAGATAGAACCTGCTCCTGAACCTCAGGTTTAAGATCACAAATATATATTTCAACGCTCATGTGTCATCCTCCATATATGACTACTTTGCAAATTAATGGAGAGAGCTGCAGCAACCCGCTGCAGCTCTCAAATCATTTGTCTCGGAAAAGGTGCTTGTAAAGGTCATCCACACCCTTTTGCTTTTGTGTCCAGGTAATCGGTGCCATTTCAAAACCGGCAGCCGCACCCATCTCAATATAACGATCACGCGCTTTCCGAACTTCCTCTTTGACCTGATAATCCGAATCGACCATGACGTTGATTCTCTTCACGCCAATGGAGTCTAGTTCTTCAAGGGCTCGTTCGTACTGAGAATAGCTCGGTATGCCTGTAAGGCCCACGAAACCACACTCATAAGGTGAACCCTGCGCGAAGCTGTAGGCAAGGTCGGACTTCATAACTCCCTCCGTAAGGCAAACCACTTCATCGCCTTCATGAACGCCGACATAATGCGGGCAGCACTTCGACTGTGTCCCGTAGTACTGGTCAACACTCGTTAGGTTAGACCGATATGTAGCAGAGCCATTTTCCGTATGGGTCATATTCGCTTCCTTTTTCAGAAACTTCAGCATGAAAATCACTCCTCCGTGATTGAATTGATAAAACAAGGCACCATTTGAAGTGGGATTCGAACCCACGAAGTCGGGCTATGAACCCGCTGCTTTAACCACTTAGCTATTCTACCTTTGCTGTTGGTGCCTTTCCTGGAAATGCAGCGGTCTGGCATTGAAAACTCAAACGGTTTTGGCTACGAGGCCTGGCGTCAGAAGTCTTACAGTACTGCCAGCCGCTACATCTTACAAGACGCCGTTGGTTATCATCACAAGGGGACTTTCACCCTTTATCGTCCGGCCTGAAGCCGCATGCTCCATAAGTGAGCTAATGTTGATAGTGTGGATTGCTGTTGGCGTCTTTCACAAAGCGCATTCATGTTCCAACTTCGCCGGAAGGCTCATCGGAAGTAGCCTCTATGATTAAAAGTCATATGCTTCGTAGTGTTGCTGTCTGCGCTTTTCTTGACCTAAGGATACCCTCTGGATCAGGAAAAATCACGGAAAAAAAGTTGCGAACTCATCAGGTGGGCATAGAAGGGATTCTCCATTTTGGAAGAATATCAATGTAGTCTGATGCTCTTCCGAAAAGTGTTGATTTTTTTCGCAGTCTGAACATAATCATAGTAAGACACTTTGTGTCGAGTATTCGGTATTGATAGGATTGCTTTGATGCTGTCCGTTCTTTTGGACATCTAACAATCTAAAGTGATACTATCTGGCGAAGAGGAGGTGGAGTGCATGGCATACAGCGAGTTGGTCAAAAGCTTTGAACGGATCCGGAACTATATGCGCGAGTTCTATGTCTATGGATTTAAGAGCCGTGATGAGTATGGAATGAAGAGCGCCAGGAGCTATGACAACGAACGGCGCAGAATTGAAAGCTGGCTGGGCGACTACATGTCTTTTCATCAAGAGTCATCCGGAAAGAAAGTATTTCTCTCTATGGATAGCCGGAGAGTTCCCTGCAATCCGCTTTATAAGGCATTCAAAGCGAAGAGCTTCACGGATAAGGACATTACCCTCCACTTCTATATTATGGATCTTCTTGCGGATGGCAGTGCGCTATCTTCCAAGGAGATTGTTGACCGGATCAACGATGACTACCTCTCACATTTCAACGGAGACTTCTCCCTGGATGAGTCCACCGTGCGGAAGAAACTCAAGGAATATGAAGATATCGGTTTATTGCAGTCGGAGAAAATCGGGCGTGAAGTCATCTACCGGAGGTCTGACAATGCTGAAATCGACTTGGATTCCTGGGCGGATGCGCTTGCCTATTATTCAGAAGCAGATCCTCTTGGTGTCGTAGGTTCCTTCCTTTTGGATAAGCTGAAACACACAAAGGACATCTTTCGCTTCAAGCACCATTACATTCTGCACGCGCTTGATAGCGATATTCTGTGTGATCTGCTACTGGCGATCAACGAGCGCCGAGCAGTGGAGCTCTCTATCTGCAGCTTGCGCAATGGGCGCGACTACCAACGAACTGTCTGCCCGCTAAAGATCTACAGCAGCACGCAATCCGGCAGGCAATATCTCCTCGGCTACCACTACCGTGGCAGGCACCTGATATTCTTCCGCTTGGACGCGATCAAGAAAGTCACAGCCGGAAGCGTTGAAAAGCAGTATGAAAAGTACTTAGGTTTCCAGCAGAAATTCGATGAGCATCTCTGGGGCGTTTCGACTGGCCCGGACTATAACCTGGATCATATTGAGATGACGATCCACTTCGGTCCCGGTGAGGAATTCATTCTTCATCGACTGGATCGCGAAAAGCGCCACGGCCGCATAGAGCTCTTGGACGATCAGACCTGCCGTTTTATCGCCGATGTTTATGACGCTTCGGAGATGCTGCCGTGGATTCGAACCTTCATCGGTCGCATAGTAGACCTTCAATGCAGCAACAAATTTGTTGTTAAAACCTTCAATGATGATCTCAGGCACATGGAAGCCATTTATGGGGGTGAGACAGATGCTGTTTAGTGAGATCTACGGCAGCTACTTCAATGTCGTTGCCGCTGTATTGTCCGAGGCTGCGGAAAATACACTGACAACTGGCAAACTGACTGCTATCGTGCAGGAAAAAGCGTTTGCGGAAAGTGTACTGTCCATTCCTGCCGCCTTGCAGTCCGGAGCATGGCCGTTACTGGACAGCGGCTACCATACGGTGCTGCGAGGAAAGCCGACAATGCCTTTAACCACTTTGCAAAAGCGATGGCTGAAGGCCCTTCTCTCAGATCCGAGGATCGCTTTATTCGATCCAGACATGAGAGGTCTCGAAGACGTGGAACCGTTATATACCCAGGATACCTTCGTCCGGTTTGACCAGTACGCAGACGGAGATCCCTATTCCGATCCCAATTATGTTCATTGCTTTCGCATGATATTGCGAGCGATCCATGAGAATCGGAAAATGCGAATTCGATTCCATGGACATACTGGAGTCCGCCATTCTTTTGTCTGCAATCCGTACCGCTTGGAGTATTCGGAGAAGGACGATAAATTCCGGATCTTAGTGACGGGGATGCGGAGGATGAACACGATCAACATGGCCCGTATTCGTTCCTGCGAGCTGCTGGAAGAATATGACCCAGGCGCTGTGACCGTGCCGAAAGGACGCCTCAAAGCACTTACGCTACTTCTCCATGATGAGCGCAATGGCTTGGAGCGTGTCCTATTGCATTTCTCCCATTTTGAAAAGGAGACGCAGAAGCTGGACGAGCGGCTATATCGAATCACACTCCGATATGACCAAGATGATGAAACAGAGTTGCTGATCCGCGTATTGTCCTTCGGGCCAGTCCTTGAGGTCGTGGCACCCATTACGTTTCGGCAACTCATGAGAAATCGAATTCAAAAGCAGGCATTGTATGCAGCCAGAGGATTCAGTCAATAACAGAAAAATGAGGGCTTTCACTACATGTGTGAAAGCCCTCAACAATTAAATGATACAGTAATCGCACAGAGATGTCAATCTGGTCTTGCACATTCGCGCCACATTTCATTGTAATGACTAGTTTTTTGAAAGATAAGTTGTGTCTTTCCTGCATTGATTTTTTGTCTATCCTATGCTATCTTATAGGTACAGAAAGGGTGAGTCCAATGTACAGCTAACTCCCTCTCAACTCAAGAAAGCGAGGTTAAATTGATGTTAGATACTAAGAACGAAAGATGAGCCTTGACTGCTTTTGCTGGTGGTCAAGGCTCATCTTTTTCGTGTAAATCACAAGTCCCGAAAGGGGCTTTTTTTGTTTGCAGGTAATTTGATAATCATCTGTATTCAAGGTGCCAATAGGGATAATTCGCATTGTCCGTTCTTTTGGACACCGACAGCTCTATGATGATTACAATCGAACGAAAGAAGGAGCAATTGCCGTGGAGTACATTGTTCTGGATATGGAGTGGAATCAGGCGCTTAACTTTTCTGAGATGGTCAAAGATCCGGTTTTCTTGACAGGTGAGATTATTCAGATCGGAGCAATCAAGCTAAATCAGACTCTTGAAGTGGTAGACTCCTTCAATGAACGGATTGCGCCTCAGTACTATACAGAGCTTCACCCCAAGGTTGCGGAGATCACTAAACTTTCCAATCGGGATTTACAAAAAGGGAAAGGGTTCCATACGGTGTTTAATTCTTTCTGCGATTGGTGTGGCGATGACTTTGTGTTCCTGGTCTGGGGGACGGAAGATCTTCGTATTTTGCGAAAGAATATGGATCTCCATAATATTGATACCAGCTTTATGCCCCCGTGTTTCAATCTACAGAACATCTTTGTGGATCAAGTTACACACGATACAAAGCAATACGCATTGGCCAATGCATTGGCGATCGTCGGCGAGGTTGCATTTGATTCCCACGATGCCCTAAATGACGCAAGGAGCACAGCGCTTCTCTGTACACATTTAGACCTCATAAGGGGGCTGAACGAGTACAAGGAGACCGTAGAGAATAGAAATGGCATCGTTGAGAGTTACGAGTTTGAAGAGCCCTATGCCGATATTGGCGATGCTCTGAGCGATGATTACGTTGTATCCTTCGAGTGTCCACATTGCGGCGAGATCGTCTGGGGAGAAAACTGGATCCGAAAGACGGGTACAAGTCTCCTGTCTCTATCACAGTGCAGTGATGGACAAGAATACCTTATTAGCCTCAAATTCCGACCGATTGCAGAGAATAAGGTTGTTGTGAAGCGGCTGGTCTATGCTCTGACGGATGAACTGCGAACGGACTATCAGCAGTGTATGGAGCAGGCTGCTGCATGGAGCAAATATGTGATCCCCGCATACTCGTTTTGACTGTGAGGAAATAACCATGTTGAAGCTTTTCGATACCGTTACCTTGAAAAATGATGATCCCGAAACTGGGGTCAAAGCAGGGACTGAAGGAACCATTGTCGATGTACTCGGTAACGGCAAAGCATTTACCGTTGAATTCTTTGATGAAGATGGGAATACAATAGAGGCATCCCTTTATACAGAGTACACTCCAGCGCAATTACAAAAGGTCGAAACAGCCCTGACTCTAACATAGCAGATTTAATCTGTGCAAGACGCACTCAATGGCGTTTAGAGCGCAGGATTCCATAAAATGCAAAAATGCAAAAAGCTATATAGAGGACTGGACATGCGCATTTTGACCTGTTATAATAATATAATACATCCGGGTATAGCGAAGTTGGTATCGCGCCTGGTTTGGGACCAGGAGACCGTGCGTTCGAGTCGCACTACTCGGACCAAAATGTGTTGATGAAAGATGCAGCACAGAAAACACCGCACGAAAGTGCGGTGTTTTCGCATATAACGCACCACTTTTAGAGCGAAAAAGTTGTAAAAACTCGATTTTTCAAAATTTCAGTTTTGCCCCGCGAGAGGCGACATTTCAGAGATGCAGCCGGTCGTTTTTATGGACTGGTGTGACTCGAACACCGAGGCTTAAAAAAGAATAAAGAATAAGAAGAAAGGTCGCCGTCGGCTCCCCATGCGGGAGAGAACGGCGGCCTTTTTCGACTCATAGGTGCTTATGTTGTTTTTGCTTCGTTTGTCTATCATTCCTTGGTGGTGTTGGTAATAGCTTTTACTGGACCTTTCGGGTATGCTTGCGTTACAAAAAACGAGGAGGTATCCGAGAATGGCAACTACTAAAAACTTGTGTGCTCAGATTCCCATCGACCTACATGAGCGGGTCAGTGAAGAACGAGAACGGCTGGGCCAGACTACCAGCGAGTACATCACATATCTCATCCAAGAATACTACGACATGATTGAAAATCAGAAAGGCGGCATTCAAATGACTGAAAAAGGTAGAACGATGGCATTCCAGATTCCCGAAGAACTCTTCCAGCGCATCAAGCGTCACCTGGAGCGCGAGACGCTCCGCAGCGGCAAAAAGCTCACCCAGAGAGACTTCGTGCTGAACCTGATCACGCAGGCGCTGGACGAAGCGGACGCTGAGAACGCCGCAGAGCAGAACGCCCCCCTACTGAGGCCCCTGTCGCGCTCCGTGTGGCCGACGTGACCACTCCAGCGGACACGGACACCCCCGACGAAGATAACGCCGTGTAAGCCCGCATTAAAGCCAAAACAAAAGAACATGATTTAGGGAAAAGCCACCCAGGACATCCGAGGTTCGGATGCCCTGGGTGGCTTTTTGCGTTTCATAAAAGAAAGGAGGTCATCACCATGGCAAGCGAGATCAGAAACCGCTTCACAGACACAGAAATGCAGATCGCCAGAGAAACGGACCTGCCGGAGCTGCTCTCCCACCTCGGCTATCAGGTCAAGCGCGTGGGACGCTTCTATACTACCACGGAGATGGACAACCTGCGGATCAAGGACCGGCGTACCTGGTTCCGGTATTCCCAGAATACCGGCGGGGATGCCATCACCTTCCTCCAGCAGTTTTGCGAAAAATCCTTTCCGGAAGCGGTGGAATACCTTCTGACCTTCCATGGGAAAGCCAGAGACGCGCCCGTTCCACAGCCAAAGCCGATCAGCCAGAAGCAGGCGCTTTCCCTGCCGCCCCGCAATGCGGATGACCGCAGGGTCTTCGCCTATCTCCGCAAGCGCGGCATCGCAGCCCAGGTGATCCGGCAGCTTCTGAATGCTGGGCTGCTGTACCGCTGCACCCGCTGCGGTTATCACCGTACCGTGACGCTGAAACAGACCGAGCGCCGCAAGAAGAATAAAAAAATAGCCGCCGCTGTCTACCTGTATCAGGCAGACAACGACGGCGAATGGGGCAAGCTTCGGTTTGATTTTGAAAACGGCACGGCGGAGATCGTAAAGCTGGCGGATTGGGACACGGTGAAAAGCAATATCTTTGCAAAGACGGCGATACGGTTTGCGCAGGGTTTGCCGGAGACGAGACTGCTGAAATCTACAGTGGTTCCGTTTGAGATGGAACGGCTGGATCTGATTTGATCATGATGGAAAGCAAAACGACGCCGTTGACAACATCTTCGGATCGTGCTACAATTTGACTGAAATGAACAATGTGGTCATAAATCCAAGGAGCGTGCGCAGTGGCTTTTACAGATGAACAGAATGAACAGATCCGCAAAGACCTGATCCGGGAAGCCCGGCGCTGCGGCATTACCATCGGGATGCGGAAAACCTCAGTGGAGCAGCTGACAAATTCCGTCGGTATTTCCAAGGGATCGTTTTATAAATTCTTTGATTCCAAGGAGCTGCTGTTTTTCGCCGTGCTGGAGGATATCCATACAGAGTGTTTCGCAGCGGCGCAGAAGTCTTTGCAGGAAAATACAGCCTTATTGCCTGCCGACCGCGCGGCAGCGGCGATCCTGGCGGCCTGTCGGTGGCTGGCCGAGATGAAAGCCTTTGTGTTCATTGAAAATGACGCGGATTTTCTCCTGCACCGACTGCCGGAGGAAGTAAAGACCGCTCACTATCACGACGACGAGACCCACATCCGTGCCCTGCTGGAAGGGGGCGGCTTGCAGCCGAAGGGCGGCATGGCACTGGCAGCGGCCACGGTGCGCGGCTTGATTTTAACCGTCTCCCATCAGGAGCAGATCGGGGCGCTTTACCCGCAGGTGCTGGAAACGCTGGTGCGCGGCGCTTGCCGGGAACTATTTGAATAAGCGGAAAGGCCGCAGCGATGCGGCTTTTTCAAAGGACTGCGGTTAGCCTGCTCTAACCCGTCTGTGCCATCCATGTGAGTTAGATGGATTTAACATCTTGCTATGAGGACAGGACAATGGAAAAGCAAAAAAATTTCTGGGATAAAAACGCCGGACGGTACGACTGCTTCATGCGAAAGGACGCCGCAGCTTATGAGCAGATGTACGAGCTGCTGCGCCCCGTGGTGCGGCACAAAACCGTGCTGGAGCTGGCCACAGGCACGGGGCTGATCGCCAAAAACATTGTAAACAGTGCCGCTCATATTGAGGCCACAGACGCTTCGCCGGAGATGATCGCAGAAGCGAAGCGGGACAACCGATCCGCCAAGCTGCATTTCTCCGTGCAGGATATGTTCCACCTGCCTTATGCCGACGAAAGCTTTGACGTGGTCATCGTGGCCAATGCGCTGCATATCGTGCCGGAGCCGGAGAAGGCTCTCTCCGAAATTTGCCGGGTGCTGAAAGACGACGGCGTGTTGGTTGCGCCGACCTTTACCCACGCAGATAACGCTTTCTTTGGAAAGGTCAAAGCATTTTTCATGAAGCTGGCGGGCTTTCCGCTGCACAGCAAATGGACAAGTGCAGATTACCTTTCGGTCCTGCGGGAAAACGGCTGGACGGTGCGGAAAAGCACCGTGCTGAAAGCCTCGTTCCCGCTGACCTACGCAGAGTGCGTGAAATCGGAGGGGTGAGCCATGCAGATATTGGAACACGGGCAGGCGCAGGAGCGGACGCTGCTGTTTTTCCCCTGCACGGCAGAGCCTGTATGGGCTTTTGCCGACACGATCACGCTGCTTTCTCAGAGATGGCATGTTTTTCAGGTGGTGTATGACGGCCATCAGCCGGAGTATCCCGGGGATTTCACCTCAGTCGAGCAGACCGTGGACGAGGTAATCTCCTATTTGAAGAGCCACGGCGTCTCCCGTCTGGGTGGGGCCTATGGCTGCTCCATGGGCGGTGCCTGCCTGACCCGTATGCTGGCATTGGGGGAAATGCCCATCGACCGGGCCATCATCGACGGCGGGATCACGCCCTATCAGCTGCTCTACCCGGTGCGAAAGCTGCTGCTTTGGCGGGATATTGTGTCCTTTAAAATGGCGGCGAACAGCCGAAAAATTCTGGAAGCGGCCTTTCCGCCGGAACGGTTTACCACCGCAGGGCACGACCCCAAAAAGGAGTACGACGCCATGGAAGCCTATCTCAAAACCTTTTCCGATCGGACGATCCGCAATATATTCTGGTCCGCCAACAACTACGCACTTCCGAAGTGCCCCGCAAAAACCGGCACGAAGCTCACCTACTGGTACGGCGATGACGAAAAGAGGGACCGCAGGCGCGACATTCAATTCATCAAGCGCTATTTCCCGCAGGCACGCATTCACGGCATTCCGAAAATGGCACACGCGGAGCTGGTGATGGTGCATCCGGAGAAATTCTGCTGGTATGCGGAAAAATTTCTGACTTTGCAAACGGAGGAAGCATGACATGAAAGAAAAAATCAGACTCTCCGGCGTGCCGGAGACCATGCTGCAGACCGTTTATGCCAGGGCGAAGGAGAGCCGGGGGCGCGGCGCGATTCACGATGCAAAAGCGGAAGAAATCATCGAGAAACTGGACTACGATTTTTCCCTTGCCGACAAGGACACAGCCATGCACAGCGGCGTCATTGCCCGCACCATCGTGCTGGGCCGGCTGACAAAAGCGTGGCTTGGGGCGCACCCCGGCGCGGTGGTGGTCAACATCGCCTGCGGGCTGGATACCCGATGCTACCGGATGTCGGGGTACGCACATTGGTATAACCTCGACCTGCCGGAAACGATGGCGGTGCGGGAAAAGCTTCTGCCGGAAAGCGGCACGATTTCACAGATTGCCATGTCCGCCATGGAAGATTGGGGCAGCAAAATCAGCGAGCAGAATGTGCCGGTGCTGATTGTCATTGAGGGACTGACCATGTACCTGAACGCAAAAGATGTGCAGCAAATTTTCGCAGTGATTTCCAGCCGTTTTTCCCAAGCCACTATATTTGTGGAAACCATGAATCCTGCGATGGTGCGGCACTTCAAGGAGAAATCCATTGACGCAAGCAACGCAAAATTCAACTGGGGAATCAAGAATGGGAAAGCACTTGCCGAACTGCTGCCGGATTTTCGCTTTGTGGAGGAACACAGCTTAACCGAGGGTATGGCGGCATTTGTGCCAGTTTACAAGCTGCTGGACAGGCTGCCCGCCGTGCGGAATATTTCCAATAAGATCATCGTTCTGGAAAAGGAGTGACGAAGGATGTCGTTTTTCGAAAACACCCGCAAGCCTGTGGGGCTTGGTGGGAAAGTCATGGTCGCCATGATGAATCTGGGTCACAGCCCTGTGGCGCGGTGGGGGCTTCAATTTCTGAATGCTGCACCGGATGCCAAGGTGCTGGACTGTGGCTGCGGCGGCGGGGCAAACATCAAGAGACTTCTGAAAAAATACCCGCAGGGGATCGTGAAGGGCATCGACTATTCGCCCGTCAGCGTGGAGAAATCCAAAAAGGTCAATAAAACTGCCGTTACAAAAGGACGCTGCGACGTGTTGCAAGGCAGTGTGGCGGATATGATCTTCGCAGATGACTGGTTCGATGCGGTCACAGCTTTTGAAACCGTTTATTTCTGGCCTGATCTGCCGCAGTGCTTCCTGGAGGTTTACCGGGTGCTGAAGCCCGGCGGGACCTTTCTCATCTGCAACGAAAGCAATGGCGATTCGGACAAGGACGAGAAGTGGACGGAGATCATCGGCGGTATGACCATATACAGCGGCGATG
>OKWR01001407.1_pt1 | contig 16419 bp, 12 predicted proteins | sample 1607101 | NCBI WGS metagenome assembly OKWR01 (sample SAMN04414076, study PRJEB24778) | human gut metagenome | material: faecal | host: Homo sapiens
CCACCCCTCAAGATTGAGGGGCAGGGGAGTTGAATAGGCGAAGCCTATTTTTTACGTTAAGGAGAGATTTTATGGATTTAAAAACATTGGTGCCTGACCCTGAAAAAAACAATATAAGCGAAGATCAGACAACAGCGGGGACTTTCGTGGGAAATATGGATTGAGAAACGTGTGTAAACTGGTTATAATAAAACTGAGAAGTAAAATTATAATATGATTAGCAGAAAACGAGGTGACGATATCTACATTGGGGTCAGACCTCAGAAAGAAATTAGAAAAAAACAGGACGCAGGAGGTGGAGGAATGCCAGTACCCAAAAAGACGGAATATACTTTGGAAGATATCTATGCACTGCCGGATGGACAGCGTGCAGAACTGATAAGTGGTCAGCTTTACAGGATGGCTCCGCCGAGTACACGACATCAGAGACTTGTTAATTTCCTGACAACTGAGATCAACCTTTATATAAGAAAGAAACAGGGAAGATGCGAAGTGCTGCCTGCGCCGTTTGCAGTATTTTTAGAGGACGCAGACGGAAACGAAAATCTTGTGGAACCTGATATATCGGTGATCTGCGACCCAGAGAAGATTGACGAAAAGGGATGTCATGACGCGCCGGATTGGGTTATCGAGATTGTGTCACCGTCCAGCAAGTCAATAGACTACGGCAGGAAGCAGGCATTATATCTTTTAAGTGGCGTGAGAGAATATTGGATCGTTGACCCAATACGGGAATCCGCTGTGATTTATCGCGCGGCAGAAGATTGGATACCGATGTTTTACAGGTTCGGAGATAGTCTGAAAGCTGGCATTTATGAGGATTTGGAAATTGTGATAGAGTAATATCAGAGGGGCAAAAAATTAGATCGCGAAGGACAGAACCTGTGTTTCATGACGCATTGGTGTCTTTCGCAGAAAGAAGGGGTATATTTATGGAAATACATGAATTACAGCAATTGCTGTCAGAAATGTCATTACAGGAAAAAATAGGACAGATGGTGCAGCTCACTGGTGTATACTTCGATAAAGGGGCGGTACTCACAGGTGTTGTTGGGGAACAGTTACCACCGGAATGGATTATTCAATGTGCCGGTTCAGTGCTTGGAGTGATTGGAAAAGATAAAATTTATGATATCCAGAGCAGATATATGGAACAGCATCCCCATCATATTCCGCTTATCTTTATGGCAGATGTTATCCATGGATGTCGGACAATTTATCCGATTCCATTGGGGCAGGCGTGCTCCTTTCATCCGGAACTGGTGTCTGAGGCGGCTTCTATAGCTGCCTTGGAGGCATCTTCAGAAGGGCTCAGGGCAACATTTTCTCCTATGATTGATGTTTCAAGAGATCCAAGATGGGGAAGGATAATGGAATCCTTTGGAGAAGATCCATATGTAAACGGGATCATGGGAAAAGCTATGGTAGATGGCTATCAGCAGAAAGCTGATACCAAAATAGCGGCATGCCTAAAGCATTTTGCAGGTTATGGGGCAGTGAATGCGGGAAGGGATTATAATGATGTTGAAATATCCCAGCGGACATTTCTGGAACAGTATGTTAAACCTTTCCGTATGGCACTAAAAGCAAAGCCAGCTATGGTCATGACAGCTTTTAATGCGATTGATCGTAAACCGATAAGCGGAAATAAGGAACTTCTTAAAGGCCTTCTGCGGGATAAGGAAGGATTTGAGGGAACTGTAATTTCAGATTGGGGCTCCATAGGCCAGCTGGAAGAACAGGGAGTGGCAGCAGATATGGAAGAAGCTGCAATCCAGGCTTCAGAAGCCGGTGTAGACATTGATATGATGAGTCCGGCTTATATGATGTATCTTGAAAAACTGGTAGAAAGTGGCAAAATCCCGGAAGCGCTTATTGATGAAAGTGCATTCAGGGTCCTGATGATGAAAAATCAGCTGGGGCTTTTTGAAAATCCGTTTGCCGGTCTTGGAAAGAGTGGAAAACTGACTCAGCATAACCTGGAAAAGGCATATCAGATGGCTGGCGAAAGCTGTGTCCTTTTGAAAAATGAAAAAAAGATACTTCCATTAAGCGTAAAAAAGAAAGTTATCTGGGCAGGGCCTTATACAGCGTCAAGAGAATTCTTAAGCCGCTGGTCAATTTTTGGAGAACATGAATCAGTTGAAACAATAGAAGAAGTTTTACAAAAAAAGCAGATAGAAGCAGAGTGTATTACAGGATGCAATATTCTTTCTGATGCAGAGTGTAAGGTATGGCAGGTGGAACAGGAATTGTCTGACAAGCCAAGGGATGAGCAGTGGCTGGAAACGATAACCCAGGAAGATACGGTTGTATGTGTACTGGGTGAACATGAATCCCAGTCAGGAGAGGCTGCCAGCAGGGCGTTCCTGACTTTGCCGGAAGAGCAGCAGGTGTTATTTGAAAAAATAGCAGAACGTACAAGGAATATCGTGACTGTGGTAATTACAGGAAGACCATTGGATCTGCGGAGGATATCAGAAAAATCCAAGGCTGTCATTATGGCATGGAGACCAGGAACTATGGGAGCTGAAGCAATCGTAGATATTGTGTATGGCAGAATAAATCCTTCCGGCAAATTATCTGTAAGTATTCCATGGTGTGTGGGACAGGTGCCCATAAGCTACTGGGATGTAAAAACCGGACATGTACTTACAGAAGATAATTCAGAAAACCGTTTCACCAGCAGATATATGGATATCCCGAATACGCCGTTATATCCATTCGGTTATGGATTGTCTTATACAGAGTTTGATATTTCGGACATTGATGTGCAGATAGGACAGGATAAAAAAGTACATGTACATTGCAATGTGTGCAATACAGGGAATGTTGCGGGGGCAGAAGTAGTCCAGTGTTATTATGAAACATTATATGCATCTGTAGTACGTCCGAAGAAAGAGCTTATCCGTTTCCAGAAGGTTTTCCTGGAGCCGGGGGAGAAGAAGGATGTAGATTTCTGTATTGACCAGGAAGAATTCTCATATTATGGCAAAAACATGGAAACCGTCAGCAGCGGAATGAAACTGCGTATCAGTGTTGGAAACAGTAGTGACCACCTTGTTTCTGAGAACATTAGGATCTAACCAAGCTTTTTGCTCAAACCGGTCAGGCTTTCGACGAAGTGTTACGATAAGCACTCATTAAAAATCTCCATTGGTTTTGTCAGCCAATGGAGATTTTTTCAGTTCTGTCTGTCTTTTATTTCTTTATACTCTTTTTCAATGCCTGAAATTAATGTTTTCATTGTATACTCCAGGATTTCGTTACCGAATGCCGCAGAAGAATCTCTGACAGGGTGGCGTCCTGCGATTCCAATCAGATTACTTTCATCTTCTTTTACCTGTCCAAAGTCAACCAGATCCGGGCGCACAGCCATAACGATAGAAGTCTCATTCGCTCCGGCATGGTCATTCTGATATTTTAACTTCTCATCTTCCGCATATGTCCAGGCCGTAAAAATACGCAGGCCATATTTTTCTTCTGCTTCTTTTGTTAGTTCCTGAAATGCATGGATTGACGGTCCATGTCCATGTCCGACGACAATACGCACTCCTGCTCTGGAAAGCTGGGCAAAAATACTGCGCAGATAGTCCTGAAACAGTTCTTTTTCCAGCCAGTAAGCACTGCCTTTCAGCTGCTGGACGTAATAGGTATGCAGTGCGCCCTCGGTATTGATATCCATTCCATAAAATGACTTTTCATGGTCATGAAATACACGGTCAGGACCCATAAAGAGTATTGGAAGTACCACACCGCCAACTTTTTCCGCTACCCGGACAAACAGCTCTTTTGACTGGATTCCATCGGCTCCAAGAGGCATATGCGGACCATGCCATTCTAATGTACCAAGAGGCAGATATGCAACCGGCATCTCCTGCATTTTCTGGACAAATTCTTCTGGAAGCAACTCTTCGTATAATACTTTTTTCATAGCTGGTCTCCTTTCAAATTGTACGATCGTCACACTTGTATATTAAGTATAACGACCATAGTTAATCTGTTCAAGAGATAAAGCGTAAGTTGAAAGTGAAAACTACAGGTGCTAATTCCTAAGCAGTCTATGTCTGATCATTTATAATACCTTGGAACCGTTCGCAGTCAGTTTAAAGGTCATTCCAATCAGAACAGCTCCGCGATTTCCGCGATCTTCTCGCAGTTTTCCGGAAGCGAACCGTTTATTTTCGGTGATTGGCGCGTTGCCACGTAACGGCTTGCAATTCCGGCAGAGGCTGCACCGTGGCAGTCAGCAATGTCGTCATTTCCTGTCATCAGGCATTCTGACGGGTTGAGGTGATACTGCTTCAGCAGCATCTCAAAAAACGCCGGATCCGGTTTTTTCACACCGGCATCTGACGAGAGCAGGATTCCGTCAAAGTATTTCGTCAGGCCGAGCAGGGAAATTTCCGGTGCGGTGAAAAGCGCCTGTGCATTGGACAGCAGAAATACCTTCTTTCCTGCGTCTTTTAAACGCTGCAGCATTTCCGGCACGCCCGGGAACAGGCTCAGTTCTTCTATTGAAATCGCACGGAACATTTTCGCCAGATCCGCAATTTCTTCTTCCGTTACCGAAACAGCTTTATCCTCAAACAGCTGCCGGAATACATCGGCAATGTCAATTTCCGGCACATGGCTGCCGCAGCATTCCATTCTAAGTGCAGCTTCCTGCTCTTTGATTTTTGTCTCATACGCTGTCCGGAGTTCTTTCGGCTCATAGGCAGCGCCTTTCATCCCGAAGAACAGGCTCATTTTTTTCCAGAGATACGCTTTCTTTTCATTCGTATGTATGTCTACGAGGGTTCCATATAAATCAAAAATATAATTCTGATACATTCTTCAGGATCCTTTCTGTACGGAAAGTTTTTTTACACGACACGTATTCTAGCAGACTTTTCTCCACAATTCCATATTTTTTTCCGGACGTTGCAAGAACGAGGATGCTCCATGATAAAGCCTTTCACGGAAGTAACAACGCAAAAGCCACCTGATCTTTGTGCAAAACATAGATTTTTTATGTCTGATATCCGGTTCGCAATCCTTTGTGTTTTCTGGTATAATGAAAACAGTTTAAGGAGGGCTTGTGTAAAATGGATAAAAAAACAACGCTGGAAATGATTGCAGCAATTTCAAATGCAAACGGTACATCTGGTTTCGAAGATGAAGTGGTAGCAGCGATTCGTCCTTATGCAGAAGGACTTGGAGAAATTACAGAAGATTGTATGCGCAACCTGTATATCCGCCGCAAAGAAAATAATGGCAAGCGTCCGGTTGTTCAGCTTGACGCACATAGCGACGAGGTTGGTTTTATGGTGCAGGCAATCTGCCCGAACGGAACACTTCGCATTATTCAGCTCGGAGGTTGGGTTAACCACAATATTCCGGCACATAAAGTCTGGGTTCGCAACCGATTCGGAGAATATATTCCGGGGATTACTGCCAGCAAGCCTCCGCATTTCATGACAGAACAGGAGCGTAAGGCTCCTTTGGATATGAAAGATATCACGGTGGATGTTGGAGCTGTTTCGAAAGAAGAGGCAATGGAAAAGTTCGGGATTCGGATCGGGGAACCGGTGGTGCCGGATGTGACATTTACATATTCAGAAACTACAGATCTGATGGTAGGCAAGAGCTTTGACTGTCGTCTGGGATGCGCAGCGATTCTTAAGACGATGCATAACCTGGCCGGTCAGGAGCTGAATGTTGATATTGTTGGTGCTTGTGCAGCACAGGAAGAGGTTGGTGTACGTGGTGCCACCGTGACAGCACAGGTAATTAAGCCGGATATTGCAATTGTTTTTGAGGGATGCCCGGCAGATGATACCTGTGTGGAACCGTATATGGTTCAGACAGCTATCAAGCGTGGACCGATGCTGCGTCACATAGATGCCCGTATGATTACCAATCCGCGTTATCAAAGATATGCGCTGGATTTGGCAGAAAAACTTGGTATCCCGGTTCAGGATGCAGTCCGCAGTGCTGGTGCAACCAATGGTGCAGCGATACATCTGACTGAAAAAGCGGTTCCGGTTATCGTTATCGGAGTTCCGGTTCGCTATGCACATACACATTACGGAATTTCAGCTTATGCCGATTTTGATAACGCTGTTAAGCTGGCATGTGAAATTCTCAAAAGACTTGACGAAGAGCAGATTAGGAGTTTCTAACCTGCCTTTCATCTTAAACTGACAGCAGTCCGTGCTTCAATGGCACGGGGGATCAATTTGCTATTTAGATTGTCGGATGATAAAGTCAGAGTATATTGGGGTGTGATATCCTTTGACTTGATCATATAGCTTCGGAAAGGAGCGGGGAAGAATGCCAGTGACGTTAAAACTTCCGGTTGGTATCGAAGATTTTAAGGAAATTCGCCGACAGGGTTTTTACTATATTGATAAGACAAAGCTGATTGAACAGCTTCTGGATAATTGGGGAAAGGTAAACCTTTTTACAAGACCACGCCGATTCGGAAAAACGTTGAACATGAGTATGCTTCGCTGTTTTTTCGAAATCGGAGCGGATGCGACGCTGTTTGAAGGGCTTTCTATTTCACAGAATGTGCAAGCCTGCGAAGAATACATGGGTAAGTTTCCGGTTTTGTTTCTTACATTAAAAGGTGTGGAAGGAACCACGTTTGAAGAGGCTAGGCTTAGCCTTGCAGAATTGATTGCAGCAGAAGCAAGACGATTCAAGTTTCTGCAAGAAAGCGATAAGCTGGATGCGGATGATAAAGAAATGTATCGTGAGTTGATTTCTTTGAATAAAGAACAAAGCCCGGCAGCTTCCGTAAAACTCAGATTTTCCCTTAAAAATCTATCAGAATTACTGTATAAGCATTATGGGCAGAAAACAATCGTATTGATGGATGAATATGATGTGCCCCTCGACAAAGCCTTTCAGGATGGATACTATGGAAAAATGGTATCGTTAATTCGTGGATTGTTGGGAGAAACGCTTAAGACAAATGATTTCTTGCAATTTGCTGTTTTAACCGGATGCTTGCGAGTATCTAAAGAAAGTATTTTTACGGGTCTTAACAATTTTAAGATTTTGTCAATTACGGATGTTCGTTTTGATGAACAATTTGGATTTACAGAGAGTGAGGTTAAAGAGCTGCTGAATGCGTATCACATGGAATCACATTTGCCAGAGATGAAAGAGTGGTATGACGGATATCATTTTGGTGATGCAGATATCTATTGTCCCTGGGATGTAATCAATCATGTGGAGTTACTTTGCAAAGACGCAAAAGCAGAACCAAAATGTTATTGGATCAATAGCAGCGGCAATACACTTGTGAAACGCTTCATTTCTAAAGCAAATAAAACAACGCGAGATGAGATTGAACGCCTGATTGCAGGAGAGCCAATAGAAAAGTCTGTTCGCCTTGAATTGACTTATGATGAGATCGATAATAGCATTGATAATATCTGGAGTGTGTTGTTTACAACCGGTTACCTGACTCAGATTGGAATGACAGAGCAGGGAGAATATAAACTGGTCATTCCCAATAAAGAAGTGCGAGAGGTATACAAACTTCAGATACAGGACTGGTTTGATAAAAAACTGCGGGATAATACGGAACAGCTCACTGCTTTTTGGAATTCAATCGAAGAAGGAAATACAGAGGCAATAGAACAATATTTGAACCGGACTCTCAGCAATTCGATTAGTGTTTTCGACACAAAAGCGCCAGAGAAAGAAAAGGAGAGCTCCTATCATACATTTTTGGTTGGTTTGTTAACAGGAAATACAGACTGGGTGGTCAGGTCAAATGTGGAAGCAGGAGAGGGGTTTGCTGATATTATTATTGAACCGGAAGACCCGGATGCAGGTATTATCCTCGAACTCAAATATTCCAAAGAAGCGAATGGATTGGAGAAAGCCTGTGAAAAGGCAATAGAACAAATCAAAGACCGGAGATATTCTGAATATCTGATAAACGATGGTCGCCACAATATAACGCTTTATGGTATCGCTTTTTATAAAAAGAGAAGCAAGGCTGTAGTTGAAAAAATTAGCAGCTGAGATGAGAATAAAACATTAACCAGGATGACCGTCGACAAAAATGCCGCAAAAAGCAGGCACCATCGGATGCTCCCGGCATAAATATAAGAAAGAAGCCTCTGCAGAAAAGGAATGATCTGCCATGGAATCAGAAAAGCTGGAGGATCTGCTGCTGTTGAGCCTGTCGGCAAGTAAAGGACAGAGGGAACGCTCGGAGGTTCTGGATGTGGGAGTGACCCGGGACAAAAACCTGCGGGAGGTCATCGTCAAATACAGTGGAGACATCGACGGACTGCAGATACCCGGAATGGAGATACAAAAGCTTCTGGCTGGCTATGCAATTGTAAAGCTTCCGGAGGATCAGATCGGAGCGCTCGTGGCTGCCCGGGAGATCGAATATGTGGAGATGCCGAAAAATCTGCAGACCGGTTTGTATGAGGCGAAGCGTGTCAGCTGTATTTTGCCGCTTCTTTCGCAGGGGGATGAGGGCGCACTCCTGGATGGAAAAGGCGTGTTGATCGCTGTTTTGGATTCCGGGATCGATTATCGGATGCCGGATTTTCGAAAGGAAGATGGCAGCAGCCGGATTCTGGCTTTGTGGGATCAGGAACTGGAACGGGAGTTTTCACAGGAACAGATTGACGAGGCGCTGCAGGCAGAAAGCCGGGACGGGGCGCTGGAGCTTGTGCCGAGCATCGACCGCTCCGGACATGGAACGGCGGTGGCGGCGATTGCTGCCGGGAGCAATCCAAATCTCCGGCTGAGGGGCGCTGCGCCGGGCGCGGGGCTGTTGGTCGTGAAGCTTTCCCAAAAACAGAATGGCTATCCACATACGACGCAGCTGATGAGCGCAGTGTCCTGGTCGCTTTCCAAAGCTGCCAAAATCGGGCAGCCGCTCGTCATCAACATCAGCTACGGAAACTGCTACGGACCGCATGACGGTTCCTCCCTGCTGTGTCGTTTTCTGGACAATGCAGCGGAAAGCGGGCGGACGGCAATCTGCGTAGGCTGCGGAAACGAGGGTGCGGCAGGCGGTCATGCGTCCGGACAACTGGAAAAAAATGTAGCGGACGTTGGTTCCCGTGCTGACGGATTGTCCGGCAATCTGCAGAGGGAAAGGGAAACGCTTGAGCTGATCATCGGGGAATATGAGCGGACGCTGAATATACAGCTGTGGAAAAACTATGCCGATGTGTTCACTGTGATTTTGCAGACACCATCCGGACAGGAAATTATCGTACAGCCAGATAAAAACGGACGGCAGGATGTGCTGACAAACGGGACGGAGGTATTGGTTTATGCCGGGCAGCCGTCGCCGTACTCTGTCTGGCAGGAGATTTTTTTTGACCTGCTCCCACGGGATCGTTATATTGAGTCCGGAATCTGGACCTTTCACCTGATTCCGGAAAAAATCGTGCTCGGCAGCTATCAGCTGTATTTACCGACCCAGCAGAGCCGTTCTGCAGATACGCGGTTTGTACGGCCCGATCCGCTTTTGACAATGACGATTCCTTCGACGGCGCAAAAGGTGATTTCGGTCGGAGCAATCCACTCATATTATGAAGCGTATGCGGATTTTTCGGGAAGAGGCGAGAAAATAAACAGGGAAAACCGCCTGATGTTTGCGGACTCCAAGCCGGATCTGGCAGCGCCGGGTGTCGATCTTTTCGTTCCGGCATCGGAGGGGAGCACACAGCGCGTAAGCGGCACTTCCTTTGCGACGCCGCTTGTTTCCGGCGCAGCGGCACTTTTGATGGAATGGGGAATTGAGAAGGGAAATGATCCGTATCTGTACGGAGAAAAACTAAAGGCATATCTGCGAAAAGGCGCGAAGAAGCTGCGGGGCGAGACGGACTATCCGAATGAGCGGGTTGGGTATGGACACTTATGTATGCAAGCAAGTTTACCAAAGTGAAAAAAGATGTAACTTATGAAATTGGACACTCGGTGAGAAAAGGAAAAAACGCAAAACATGAGTAAATATAAGGGATGCGGGACCTGTTTTGAAAATCAAACGTGTCGTTGAACAGCTCAAAAGACTCTGATAAAATATAATTATGTTAGCGCTGATAAATACTGATAAACAGAGGAAGGATTATGAATTATAAAAAGGCATACAGGTGTAAAGCGGACTTGAAGATGCTAAGAGAAGAGATGAATTTATCCAAGGAGTTTGTTGCCAATGAGATTGGATATTCTGTTAGAAATTTAGAACGAATTGAAAAAAATAATGCAGTTGCTAGCAAAGAAGCAGCGTGTAGAATATGTACACTTTATAAATTTAAATATGAGGAAACTTTTGTAATATATGATGACAGGAATCATATGGAAAGAGTTTTTAAAAATATAGGAAAAATTCCCCAAAATCAGATAAGACAGAATGAAACATATTACTTGTTATATATAAATTATCAGGGGTTCTTTAGAGATTGTGTGCTTGGTAAAGTGGGATGGATAGAAAATTGTGGTAAGAATATGGAACGTCGAAAACTTCGTAGTGTCGATCCAGAAGGTGTTGTAAAATTAAATCCGGGAATCATTATTTTGAATGAGGAAGATGAATGGATGAATTGGTATTGCAATTTAATTGTAGGAAAATGGAATAAAGTGATGATTTCTGAAAGTTGCCTGATGAGGTGCATGAGATCATGTCTGGATGAGGTGGTGGTAAGTAGTGACGAGCTGTTGAGAGTCGATGGATTTTATGATATGGCTTTTCTCGGTGTGAAGAAACGGTCGAAACGTAAATCTAAAAATAAAAGGGGATAAAATATAAGCCATATGGTATTTAAGTTGCGTTAAGTTTCACTTATAGAAGTGAATAAAAGAAATTTAATAGAATAATATGAAAAAGTACTGAAAGCCGTTGGATTATTGGCTTTATAGTGCTTTTTCTTTTACTAAAGAGAAAAAATAGAACGAATTTAAGTTTTGCTAAGTTTCGTTAAGTTGTATTTTTGAAGTTTGACAGTGTCTTTTGTATAGAATTTTTTGAACCATCATAGGGTTATGATTAGGTGATTTACAGTTTAAAAGACTGAATGTATATTTTATGTGAAAATCAGCTTGTAAGGGCAAAAGCGGAAGGTAGCACCAGACAGGAAAAAGGTGAGTATTTCTGTGATTCTGCACTTTATAGGTAGCGAATCAATCCTGGAAATAAAAAAAAATTGGTAATTTTAGAAGACGAAGCGGAAGTGGTTTGCAGAGTGTTTGAACTGACCAATCAGCGGTATTTTAAGATGGAGATTTGTCGGTTATTCAATGAAGAGGGGGGTATTGACTCCCGTGCAGTCTATGAGCAGACGACAGAAATCAGACAGCAAGAAAGCTGCCTCAAGAGGATTGCAGTGGACGAGTGATATGATACGGAAGATTGTGGATGATAAGACTTATATAGGTTGTATGGTTTATGGAAAGACAAAAATTCCAGACCCCGGAACCGGGAAAGAGGTACCAGTGCCGAGAAATCAATGGAAAGTAATGGAAAATCATCACGAGCCGATTGCATCAAAAGAGGTCTTTGAGAAAGCACAGTCCCTGCAGATCAGGTACACCAAGAAAAGCAAATTTGACAGGGAAACAACACTATTAGGTGGCTATGTAAAATGCGGGAATTGCCGCAGAAGCCTGACTTCAAGCAGTCCTGTTCATGGGCATATCCTTTATAGCTGTGCGTACAGTAAAGGGAAAGAAGATATAGGGTGTTTTGCTGGGAAAGCTGATAACAAAATGCTGGAACATATCGTACTGGCAGAAATTAAGTCATATTTACGTCAGAATATCAGTCAGGAACAGATGCAACAATCCATGAGGAAACAGCATGAGGATAGCATAGAAACCTATAAGACGGAAAGTACAGATTGTGAAAAGCGTCAGGAGCAGATAAAGATTCAGAACCGCCAGAACTATGAGAAGTATCATGAGGGACAGATGAATCAGAAACAGTTCATGGAAGCAAAGAAGCAGTTGGAAGAAGAAAGAGAACGACTGCAGAAACGTGTACAGGAACTGGATGAACTGATAAACGGAGAGAAAGAAATTCTGATGAAAAAAAATGTTCCGGTGGAGCAGATGTTGAAGTATTTAGGCTATGAGAAGTTGACACGAGAAATGCTGGAAGAATATGTGCAGGGAATATATGTGTATGATGACGGGAGAGTGGAGGTGGAATGGAGGGCACTTAAATTAGCACGATGACAATATTTAATGTGCTATGGTAGAATAAATATAGATTTAGATAATGTTTTTATGTTGAAAGAAAGGTGAGAACATGAATATGAATTATATTAGAGAAATTGCAGAAGCTTTGTCTGAGAATCATGCTGCATTGATGGTAGGGGCTGGATTTTCAAAAAATGCTGAAAAGGTTTCTATTACAGATAAAAAATTCTTAAATTGGAATGAGCTTTCTGATTTGTTTTATGAAACAGTTTATGGGAAAGAAGGGCCAGGGAAGCAATATAATAGTTCTCTGAGGCTTGCTCAGGAGGTAGAGATTACGGTAGGACGTCCCAAATTGGAAAAAATAATTAAAGATGCAGTACCGGATTTGGAATACGCTCCTTCTGAAGTGTATGTGAAGTTAATGGAAATGCCATGGAAGGATGTATTCACTACAAATTATGATACTTTATTAGAGCGTGCAGCAGATAAGGTAACAAACCGTCGATATAATGTTGTCATTTGCCAAGAAGATTTAGTCAATAGTAACAATGCTCCCAGAATTTTAAAATTACATGGTTCGTTTCCATCATACCGTCCATTTATAATTACCGAAGAAGATTATAGAACATATCCAGTGAAGTTTGCTGCAATGGTTAATACAGTTCAGCAAGCATTATTAGAGAATGTATTTTGCATGTTAGGTTTTTCTTGTGAGGATCCTAATTTCATAAAGTGGATTGGATGGATACATGATAATCTTGGAAAGAGTAGCTCGCAAAAGATATATATGGTATCAGTTACTCATATTGCTGAGGCAAAACGTAAATTACTTTTTGAACGTAATATTATTGTTATTGATTTACAAGAACTATGGCCAGACAAAAATATTGGTGATAGATTGAATTCTTTTTTAGAAGAATTAAAATTAAGAGTGGAAGAAAAGCGGAGAAAAGATAATTGGTTTGATTTAAGACAGTTGCATTTACAGTATGATACTGATTTTGTGAAAAAAACAGAAATAATGAAAAAATTAAATGAATCATATCCGGGTTGGATTTTTTTACCGTGGAAAATGAAAAATAAGGTAAGTTATGTATTAAATGAACTCGATAATATGAATGAATTTGAACATATTTCATTCACAGATCAAGTAAACTATATGTATGAATATGTAAAGTTTATGGATATCGCAGGAAGACCGATTCTTTCTCAGGTAGTGGATCAGTTTTTGAATGTATTGGAGAAAAAAGAAGGGGATGAACTAGTTGACAGTTTTGGAACAGAATTAGAATACAAAGAACAAGTAATATATTTGCATCTCTTACGTTCTTATAGAGAGTTGGCAGAATGGGAAAAGTATGAAGCATGTCATGAAAAAATAAAAGATGCATATTTAGACTATGATAATAAGCAATTTTTATATGCGTGCGATTGTCGGAAACAGCTATTTAGATTTCAAGCTGAAAAATTAGCGGGAATGCTGGATTCGTGGAATTTGGTAAACGGTGATATGTACTGGCCTTTGGTTAAAGCCAATATGTATGCACTTATTGGAGAAATATCAAAAGCGGATGCAATCCTATCGGATGTACTTACATTGGTGAGGAAACAGTTGGTCAAAGCAAGTGGAAACGAATATTTGTCTTCGATAGAAGAAAGTATTGTATCATTAATTAATTTTATCAGACAAGGAAATATTGTAGATGAGACAGAAGAATGTATACATGAAAGTGATGTATCTTGGTGGAATGAAAATGATAAGTATTGTTTATATTTAAATACAGAAGAAAAAGGTAATAAGAGTTTTGAAACAAAAGATAATTTCGATTTGTCCTCTACATATACAATGCATATGGGAAGGGATAATTCAAATGTGTTTTATGCACTGGAATATTTGAGGTTTCTAGAACAAACAGGTCATCCATTTCGGTTGCAGAATGTTACTAATACTAAAGGATTACACAGCACAGTAAAACTATTAGCACCATATTATCCACACTGGTGCCTTATGCAAATTTTAATAGCACAGGATAATAAACATATAGATTTAATGTTTGGACGAGTTAAGTTGTATGAGTTATCACAAGAAGAAGTTGATGATATTGCGAAAGAATATTTAAGAATATTTCAGATTGTGATGAAAAATGTTAAGCCAGAGAACTTCTTTTTTGCAAAGTCTATATATGAGCAGTCAGCAGTAGTTCTTCCAGATATTATAGCGAGATTATGTTATAAATGTTCAATTAATATATTGGATGAAATTTTCGATTCAATTCTTGATTTGTGCTTAAGTAATGTTCGAACAAATTTCAAGGGTATTCGAAAAATATTTAAAGGATTGTTTGAAGCATTTTCACTTCAAGATCAAGAAAATCGAATCGAGAAAATACTACAATTTCCGGTGGATGTAGATCGAATGAGTGATTATTGCGATCCAATAGTATTTATATCAAAACCGAGAGAAAAATATGTGCTTGATATTGAAATATATAACAGGATACTTTTCCAAATTAAACAAACAATAAAAGAAGCAGAAAATGAAAAAAGACAAGCTGCAGTGAATCGTTTGGTTATACTTGCACAAGTTATTATACTAAATGAGGAGGATTTGAGATATTTATGTAAGGTATTAGAAAAAGAAGAAACACTAGAAAATAAGTCTATATTATATGTGTTGGATAAACAAAAGTATGAGAAAAATAAAAAAGAAATATTTGAAGATACATTAAAAAGAATGAAATCAGATTCAAATACGCAAATGTTTTCGGCTGGAGGAAATAATTATAGAGACTTAATAGGAATTCTTAATGATATAGATATTAGTAAAATTAATTTGGAAGAAGCGTTGGAAGTGCTGACGAATTTAGTGAAAACTAACCAATCATGGGTTGAGAGAAATCAACCAAATGCTAGTGAAAGAATTCGTCAGAGCTTTTTAATTGTCATGGGATTGATTATTTTACGTGAGAGTAAAAATATTGATTTATCCGAGACAGAAAAAGAAAAGGTGTATGCATATTTTGAAGCTTTAAGCGAGCTGTATAAAAATTCCATTGCAATTGACATGATAGAAGCATGTTTTGTTGATGATAGCAAATTTTATTTTGAAGATTTTCAAAATAAAATTTGGTTAAGTAATGAGCAAGAGTTGGGGTTGATTAAAGATTTTTATGATGTACTTTATATAAATGATTTTAAGTTACAAAACAATGACATGTTGTTGAAGTGTTCAAATATGCTTTTTAGGATTTCGATATATAGAGTGATAAGTAGTGAAATACTTCACAATATGGCTGCATTGAAATTGTGTTATGCAATAATAAAAAATGAAATTGTTTTAAAAACAGAAATACAGACTTTACTTGTATGTTTGCTAAAGCTTCAAGATGAGACGGTAATAAAACAAACAGATTCTGAACAAGAAGCTTTGTATAAATTAAGATGTCGAATAATATCTTGCAAGATTGCGAAAGAACTGTATGTAAGAGGAATAAAATCTGATATTGTAGATGGGTGGAAAAGAATTAGTGAGAATAAAAATGAATTTATAGAAATAAGAAATGTTGTTTTTGATACTACAGGAGATGAGTAAATATTATTGTTGAGCTCTTATACTGTATGACAATGACATGACATCCTAGAGACAATTAAGTATTGTTGAGAGCATACCATACGCTACTTGAAGAGAATGTGATAAGTGGAGTTGTTGAAAAAGAAAAGTGTATATGTTACTATTAAAATGGATATAATTCATGAGAAACAAAAGAATAATTAAAGTATAAAAAGCGTATATTTGGGGAAATATATAAGAGCAATATGTACGAGAAGGGAGACTGGAATGAATAAAAAATGGACACTCCATGTTGAAAATTTTGCAAAAATAAAAAGTGCGGATGTTACTATTGCACCGTTGATGTGTTTTGTGGGTGATAATAATAGTGGAAAAAGTTATTTAATGAGTATATTATGGGGGATTTTAACATTAGGAAAAGATATTTTTCCCAAGAAGCCTTCAGAAGCCAGAGTATATAAACAGTGTGAAGATTGGTTAAAAGCACATATCAATACAGAGATTGAATTATCTGAGAATGATATGGAACTATATATAAATTGGTTTAATGAATTATTAAATACTCAAAAAAAGTCTTTAGTTAGAAAGATTTTTAATTACGATGTTGAGGTTGAAAAATTAAGGGAGTATCCCAAAGTTTGTGTAAACCTCCAAACTGATGTAAGATAAAATTACTC
>OKWR01001409.1_pt1 | contig 16394 bp, 16 predicted proteins | sample 1607101 | NCBI WGS metagenome assembly OKWR01 (sample SAMN04414076, study PRJEB24778) | human gut metagenome | material: faecal | host: Homo sapiens
AAAAATGAAGAAAGTGCATCAAAATGCATATTAACATACATTTTGACACACCCTCTTTTTGTATTTAATAAGAGTCGAAAACTCCTGCGGGCAAAATAAAAATATGCATTTGGGTTAAAAGATGATTATGAAATTTTCATTGTTCGAATTATTATCCGTATTTTTGTAGAAACAAGAGTAAAAATATATATTTAAAGATAAAATTTTATGACTTTTATTATTGTTACCATCTTGTTATTGGGCTATATAGCCATTGCTACCGAGCATATTACGCATATCAACAAGGCGGCTACAGCGATGTTTCTCGGAGTAGTAGGATGGATTTTGTATATGGTCGAAGGATCTTCTTATGTAGATCTTTTTTATCACACAGAGTATCTGTCCTTTTTAGACGGCGCTTCTTCTACAGCCTCTTCTGTGAAGACTTTCATAGCCAATAACATTTTTTTGCGTCATATTGCTGAAATCAGTCAGATAGTGCTCTTCTTGCTGGCTACAATGGCTATAGTCGATGTACTGAACGCGAATGGCTGTTTTGATTTTATTTATGAATGCTGCCGCACCAAGAACAGTCGCAAACTGATCTGGTATCTGGCCGGAGCCAGTTTTATTATCTCGGCCAACCTGGACAATCTGACTACCACGGTGATGATGCTGGCCATTATGCGAAAAATTGTGATTGAGACGCGTTTCCGGATGATATACGGAGCGGTTATTGTGCTGGCGGCCAACTGCGGCGGTTGCTTTACGGTGATTGGAGATATCAATTCGCTGGTGCTTTGGACCAAAGGGGCAGTTACACCGACCGATTTCTCGCTGTCATTGATGCTGCCGGCGCTGATTGCGATGGTTATTCCAACTTATCTGATTTCGCGTACTCTTCCGGAGCATATTAACATTGATTCTCTACGTACCGTATATCGTGGTGATGATTCGATTCTTTCACGCTGGCAGCGCATTCTGATGCTGTTTATCGGTATTGGAGGATTGTGGTTTATCCCAACCTTCCACAACATCACCAAGCTGCCTCCTTTTGTCGGTGCTTTGTGTGTGCTGGCTGTTTTTTGGGTGGTGAATGAGTTTTGTAACAGCAGTCTGGTCAATGCTTCCATTATTGGAGGACGCACGGTGCCTAGAAGCTTGCAGTACGATAACTTGCAGACCATTCTTTATTTTATCGGTCTGGCACTGGCTGCCGGCGCCATTTATGAAACAGGTGCTTTCCGTTATGCGGCATTCTGGTTGGACAGCCATATTCACAACATATATATCGTAAGTGGTATTTTGGGTGTGATTTCCGGAATATTGGACAATGTGGCGTTGGTGCTGAGCAGTATTTCCATGTACGATATTCTCACACCGGAGCAGGTGGCGGCCAGTGCCGATCCGGCCTATGCTGCGTTTTTCCAGCAAAACGGCGCTTACTGGCAGCTTATTGCTTTCTGCGGTGGTGTGGGAGGTTGTCTGTTGCCGATCGGCTCTATTGCCGGTTATGCGCTGATGAAGAACGAGCACGTGAGCATCTGGTGGTATTTCCGCATGATGACCGGAAAGGTGTTATTGGGATGGATTGTAGGTTTGGCCGTATTCTTCCTGATGAATGTTTATGTGCTTTAAGTGGATTTCCTTTTGAAAAACAGATAGAGAGAAGGGGCGATGCCATATTTTGCGGCATCGCCCCTTCTTGTACGGGTGGATGTAAACGTATTACCACTTGAAGAGCGGATATTCGCTCATGGTGCGGTTTACAATATTCTTCACGTCTTGGATCACGTCTTGGTTTTCCGGCTCGTTGAGCACACGTTCAATCAGTTCGGCAATCAGTACCATCAGATCCTCCTTGGCACCGCGTGTTGTGATGGCTGCTGTGCCCAGACGGATTCCCGAAGTCTGGAAGGCGCTACGGCTGTCAAACGGCACCATATTCTTGTTTACGGTGATGTCGGCAGAAACCAGTACCTTTTCGGCCACCTTACCCGTCAGATCCGGATATTTGGAGCGCAGGTCTACCAGCATCAGATGATTGTCCGTACCGCCGCTTACGATGCTGAAACCGCGTTTCTGAAGTTCGGAAGCCAATGTAGCGGCATTCTTCTTCACCTGAGCGGCCCAAGCCTTGAATTCCGGCTGCAGAGCCTCGCCGAAAGCCACAGCCTTGGCGGCAATGACATGCTCCAATGGTCCGCCCTGAATGCCCGGGAAAACGGCGCTGTTGATCAGCTGGCTCATCATCTTTATCTCGCCCTTCGGTGTCTTCAGTCCCCACGGATTTTCGAAATCCTTGCCCATGAGAATGATACCGCCACGCGGACCGCGCAGGGTCTTGTGTGTTGTGGAAGTCACGATATGCGCATATTTCACCGGGTTGTCCAACTCTCCGGCAGCAATCAGTCCGGCAGGATGAGCCATGTCTACCATAAAGATTGCACCTACCTGGTCGGCAATGGCGCGCATACGCGCATAGTCCCATTCGCGGCTATAGGCAGAACCGCCTCCGATAATGAGCTTCGGCTTGTGCTCCAAGGCAAGTTTCTCCATTTCATCATAGTCCACGCGTCCGGTTTCCTTGTTCAGATTATAACCGATGGCGTGATACAGGATGCCCGAAGTGTTCACTGCCGAACCATGTGACAAATGGCCTCCATGATCCAGATTCAGTCCCATAAAGGTGTCACCGGCATTCAGACAGGCCAAGAATACAGCCGCGTTGGCTTGGGCGCCGGAGTGGGGCTGCACATTGGCATATTCCGCTCCAAAGAGCTTGCATACACGTTCAATGGCCAGCGATTCCACCTGGTCTACCACCTCGCAACCGCCGTAGTATCTCTTTCCGGGATAACCTTCGGCATATTTGTTCGTCAGACAGCTGCCCATAGCTTCCATGACCTGGTCGCTGACAAAGTTTTCAGAGGCAATCAGTTCGATGCCCTTGCACTGTCTTTCGTGTTCTTTTCCAATGAGGTCGAAAATTACATGATCCTTTTCCATAAGCTAAAATTTATTTGTTTTTCTCCACACTCCAGCCGAATTTTCCGATTTTCGGGCCCAGACCATAGTAGGCTCCGTGCAGATAGATGAGGGGATGGCTGGCTTCGAGCGACCATTTTCCCGTTTCCGGGTCCAGATACTTCTCGTCCGCCTTGATGTTCACCACTTCGGCAATGAACATGTCGTGCGAACCCAAAGACATGATTTCCTTGACTTTGCATTCGATGTTCAGCGGGGCTTCTTCCACGATTGGGGCCTTTACCATACGGGCCGGACCGGGAGTGAGGTTCATTTCTTCAAATTTACGGTAATCCCGTCCCGAACGCACGCCACACCAGTCGGTAGCGCGTGCCAGTTCCTCGGTGGTCAGGTTGATGACAAACTCCATGTTCTTCTTGATCAGTTCATAGGAGTGTCTTTCCGGGCGCACGGAGATGTAGCACATGGGCGGGTTCGTGCAGATGGTTCCCGTCCATGCCACGGTGATGAGATTATAGTTTTCCGGAGCATCGCCGCAACTTACCAGCACAGCCGGCAGGGGATAGATCAGCGTTCCGGCTTTCCAGTCCTGTTTCATAGGGCTTAGTCTGAAATGAGGGTTACCTGATCGATGTTCTGCTCGTTATTGCAGTAGTGGCACTGGATGATGCCCTTCTGTTTGTCAATGACATGGAATACGGTCTGCATCGGTTCGTTATTGGTGATGCATTTCGGATTTTTGCATTTCACGATTCCTGTCAGATGATCCGGAGTTTTTACTTCTTTCTTTTCCACAACCTCATAATCCTTGATGGTGCACAGGGTTACGTTTGGAGAGATTACAGAAAGTTGGTTCAGCTCATCATCCGTGAAGAACTTGTCGGCAATCTTGATAATGCTCTTTACGCCCATCTTCTGGCTTTTGAGATTATAGCCGATGGTAATGGCGCTGCTCATTTTTTCCAGATGAAGCAGATTTACCACCTGAAAGAGTTTGTTTGAAGGGATATGATCGATAACGGTTCCGTTCTGGAGTGCGGCAACTAAAAGTTCCTGACGTTTCATGTAGAATTCTTTTTTAATGGATTAATCAATAATGGTTTTGTCTTCTCTCACTTGGTCCAGAGTGATGCCCAGCGCATCGCAGATCAGGGCCTGACGGGCAAAAAGTCCGTTGTGCGCCTGCTCGAAGTAGTAGGCATGCGGATCGTTGTCGATGCTGTATTCAATTTCGTTTACGCGAGGCAGCGGGTGCAGAATCTTCATGTTTTCCTTGGCCTTGCCCAGCATGTTCAGTTTGAGCAGATACATATCCTTGACGCGCTCATACTCCATCAGGTCGGTGAAACGTTCGCGTTGTACACGGGTCATATAAAGGATATCTGCTCCGGCAATGGTGTCTTCGTTGAAGTCGGTATGCTCCACATATTTGATGCCGTGCTTTTCGCAGTACAACTTGTATACTTCCGGCATTTTCAGCTCTTCCGGAGCGATGAAGTGGAATGTCGGATTAAAATGGCGCATGGCCATCAGCAGTGAGTGCACGGTACGGCCATATTTCAAGTCGCCCACCAGATAGATGTTCAGGTTGTCGAGCGTACCCTGTGTCTTGTAAATGGAATAGAGGTCAAGCATGGTTTGTGACGGATGCTGGTTGGCACCGTCACCGGCGTTCAGGATGGGCACAGGAGAAACTTCGCTGGCATAGCGTGCTGCGCCTTCCAGATAATGTCTCATAACAATGGCATCGGCATAGTTGCTCACCATCATGATGGTATCTTTCAAGGTTTCGCCTTTTGAGGAACTGGTTGCCTTCGGATCAGTAAAGCCGATGACACGTGCGCCCAGGCGGTTTGCTGCGGTTTCAAAACTTAAACGAGTGCGGGTTGAAGGCTCGAAAAACAAAGTAGCTATCACCTTTCCGTTCAGCAGCTTGCGGTTGGTATGCTTCTCAAATTCCTTGGCCATCTCGATCAGATACATGATTTTCTCCCGAGAGTGCTCTGCAATGGTTACAAGACTTCTATTTTCCATTTTTCAATAAAGTATTAAGTTTGATTTGATGTTGAATCTGATTCAAAGTTAGCAAAAAGGATTGAAAAGAGATCGTAACATCATACATTTCTTCAACTTTTTTTATATTGCGCCGTTTATTTCAAGAAATTGAGTAACTTTGCATTTCCGTTTTCATTTTTTATTTGAGGATTTAATCAGACATATTCTAAGATATATGAGAAAAAAGATAATTATTGCCTTGTGGATCGTTCTGGTACTGGGTATCGGATCGGTTGCCGGTGCCTTTTGGGCTATTTCCAAGGGATATATAGGTTACATGCCTAATTTCCAGGAGTTGGAAAATCCGGTGAATAAGTATGCTTCGCAGGTTTTCTCGTCCGACGGCAAACTGATCGGTACTTGGTCTTACAGTCGGGCAAACCGTATTTTTGTGGGATATGATGATCTGTCACCTTGGTTGGTCAAGGCACTTGTTGCTACAGAGGACGCCCGTTTTTATGACCATTCCGGTATTGATTTCCGGGCACTGGCGCGAGCCATCGTAAAGCGTGGAATTCTGAGACAGACCAATGCCGGTGGTGGAAGTACCATTACCCAACAGCTGGCCAAGCAGCTTTATTCCGAAACGGCCCAGAGCACTATGGAGCGTGCCATGCAGAAACCTATCGAGTGGGTGATTGCCGTGGAATTGGAACGTTATTATACCAAGGAGGAAATCATCACCATGTATCTTAACTATTTTGATTTCCTGCATAACGCTGTAGGTATTAAAACCGCTACCAAAACTTATTTTGGCAAAGAACCGAAAGATCTGACCATCACCGAAGCGGCTACGCTCATCGGTATGTGTAAGAACCCTTCATATTTTAATCCGGTGCGTTATCCGGAACGCTGTCGTGACCGCCGTAACGTGGTGATTGACCAGATGGTCAAGGCGCAGTATCTTACTGAAGCTGAAGCTGCTGCCGAAAAGGAAAAGCCGTTGGACCTGAACTTTAAACGAGTGGATCACAAGGAAGGTGTGGCCACTTATCTGCGTGAGCGCCTGCGCGGTATGCTGATGGCCGACAAACCGAAACGTGATGACTATGCCAGCTGGCAGGATCAGCTTTTTTATGAAGATTCTTTGGCATGGGAAACAGATCCGCTTTATGGTTGGTGCAACAAGAATAAGAAGCCGGACGGTTCGAATTACAATATTTACACCGACGGTTTGAAAATCTATACGACGATTGACGCGCGCATGCAACGGTATGCCGAGGAAGCCCTTTATGAGCATGTGGGTCTTTATCTGCAGCCTTTGTTCGACAAGGAACAGAAAGGACGCTCACGCCGTCCTTATTCCGATGCGCTGACGAATGCCGAGGTGGAACAGATTATGAACCGTTCCAAAACCCAGAGTGAGCGTTACATCACGATGAAAAAGAATGGTTATTCAAAAGAAGAAATTGACAAGGCTTTTGAAACCCCTACGGAAATGACCGTGTTCACCTATCATGGTGAAGTGGATACTGTGATGACTCCTATGGATTCTATCCGTTATTACAAGTGCTTCCTGCGCAGCGGATTCATGGCAATGGATCCCAAGACCGGTGAGGTCAAGGCATACGTCGGTGGATTGGATTACCGCTTCTTCCAGTATGATATGGCCGGTGTGGGCCGTCGTCAGGTAGGTTCTACCATCAAGCCTTTCCTTTATACACTGGCTATGGAAAACGGCATGTCGCCTTGTGATCAGGTTATGAATGTGCAGCAGACCTATATGGTGGCCGGAAAACCGTGGACTCCGCGTAACGGAAGCCGCGCGCGTTATGGCGAGATGGTTACCCTTAAATGGGGATTGGCCCAGTCCAACAACTGGATTTCGGCCTATCTGATGAGCAAGCTCAGTCCGGAAGCTCTGGTGCGCCTGATTCATGAATTCGGTGTACTGAACCGGGATATTCATCCGTCCATGTCTTTGTGTCTGGGTCCTTGTGATATTTCCGTTTCTGAAATGGTCAGTGCCTATACCGCATTCCCGAATAAGGGAATCCGTACAGCACCATTGCTGGTGACCCGAATTGAGGACAATGAGGGCAATGTGCTGGCTCAGTTCCAACCGCGTATGAATGAGGTGATCAGTGAAGAAAGTGCCTATAAGATGCTGATTCTGTTGCGAGGTGTAATGGATGGCGGTACAGGTGGACGCATGCGTTTCCGGTATAATATCAAGAGCCCGATGGGAGGTAAGACCGGAACAACAAACCGGAACTCCGACGGTTGGTTCATCGGATTCACGCCGTCACTGGTTTTCGGAAGTTGGGTAGGCGGTGAAGACCGTGACATTCATTTCCGCAGCATGACTTACGCTCAGGGAGCTTCTTCCGCTTTGCCGATTTGTGCCAAGTTCTTGCAGAAGGTCTATGCTGACAAGAGTCTGCATTATTCCCAGGATGAACCGTTCGATATTCCGGAAGGTTTTGATCCGTGCCAGAGTATGATCGTACCAACCGACAGTGTGGCTGAAGAGGTGATTGGTATTGATGAGATATTTGAATAATTGAATAAGAATGAATATAAAAAGAGTCGTATCGTCCGCTTAAAATTGAAGGAAGATATGGCTCTTTTTTTAGGTACAGAAATAAAAAGAATCGATTGAATATGCAAACAACTTCTAAATTTCAGGATGATGCCCTTGCGCCGATGCATACGGCCGAACATATTCTGAATCAGACCATGGTGCGTCTGTTCGGATGTCCGCGGTCGACAAATGCTCATATTGAGCGTAAGAAGAGTAAGGTAAATTATAATCTGAAAGAGCCGCCTGCGCCGGAACAGATTGAACAGATCGGGAGAATGGTTAACGAAGTCATTCGTGCCGATATGCCGGTAACAGCCTGTTTGACTCCAGTAGACCAACTGCCGGAAAGTGTATCCCTTTCGCGTTTGCCCGATCAGAATGTGCGTGAAGTACGGCTCGTTTTTATCGGTGATTATGATGCCTGCGCCTGTATCGGTGCCCATGTGACGCATACAGCACAATTGGGAACCTTCCGGATTACCAGTACTTCATATACAGACGGGCAGTTTCGCATTGTTTTCCGCTTGGATTTGCCTTAAAGCTTCATTCAGTTGGTCATCTGTATATTGGGCAATTGTTTTCTTGTGCGGATCACTTCCTTTTTAGAATCTGAAAATACCGTGCTGACGGTATTAAAATTTCGTCCTGACGGTTTTTCAATACCGTCAGGACGAAATTTTTAAGACTTTTCAGTGTCGAAAACAAGAATAGCTTACTAATAAGTTTTATAACCAGCGGAATACACCTACCTGATCCAGAAAAATCAGGAAGATACCTAGCGGAGCAATGAATTTCAGAATGAACATAAAAAGCTGGAATCCGTAAAAACGGAGTGTTCCGTAATTCGTGGTTTCTTCCCACACGATTTTTCGGTCGAGATACCATCCGGTGAACAGTACCGTGAACAAGCCGCCCAACGGCAGCATCCATTTGGCGGTGAGATAATCAAACAGATCGAAGAGTGTCATTCCGCCGATGGTGTAGGACGAACCGATACCCAGAGACAGCGAACAAAGGATACCTAAGAACAGACTGATTCCGGTAACCAGATAAGTGGCTTTCTTACGTGACAGATGGTGAGCCTCGTGAAAATAAGCTGTAATCAACTCATGCATGGAGATTGTAGAAGTCAGTGAGGCCAGAATGAGCAGGAAGTAGAACAAAAACGGCAAGACATAGGCCAGAACAGGAAATTCGGAAAATGCGATGTGGAAGATATTAGGTAAGGCTACAAATACCAGACTCGGACCTTCCGAAGGTTCCATACCCGCTACGGAATAAACGGCTGGAAATATAATCAGACCGGATATAATGGCTACGAACGTGTCAATGCCGGCAACACTTCCTGCGGTGCGTACCAGATTTACCTCTTTACGGAAATAAGACGCATAGGTACAGAGGCATCCCAAGCCGATGCTCAATGAGAAGAAGGCCTGCCCCATTGCCGAGAGGACTACCGAAGAATCTATTTTGCTGAAATCGGGTTTGAACAGGAATCTGAGACCTTCGCCGGCTCCTTCCGTAGTCAGGGCAAATCCAGCCAAAACCAGAAGTAGCAGGAATAGCGTAGGCATCATCAGTTTGGAGAACCGTTCGATACCTTTTTCTATACCCCGCGCCACCACAAAATGCGTGAGCAGGATGAACAGAACCAGATAGAGGGTAGGCATAAGGGGATCGGATACAAATGAATTGAAATAGGTGCTGTATACATTTCCTTCACCGGTCTGTACCATCTGGTTAAAGCGGTTCAGGGCAGCCTGAACGGTGTAGTTTACGGTCCAGCCCGCTACCACAGAGTAGAAACTGAAAATCATGATGCCCGAGAGCACGCCCAACCGGCCTACCCAGTGCCATTGTTTGTGTTTGGGAGCCAAGAGCTCAAAAGCGGTTGACGCGTCAGCATGTGTGCGCCGTCCGATGAGGAATTCCGAAATCATTACCGGAAGTCCCAGCAGAAGAATACAGCCAATATAAAGCAGGATAAAGGCGGCACCACCGTTTTCTCCTGTTTCTGTGGGAAAGCGCCAGATATTTCCTAAACCGACAGCCGATCCGGCTGAAGCAAGAATGACTCCTATCTTACTGGCAAATTTACCTCTGTTGTTTTTTTCTTTCATTGTAGTTTGTGTTTAAGATTTTTGTGAATGACTTTTCGTACGGACATGTTTTCTGTCGGTTTCCCATTTGGAGAAGAAAAAGAACGGGAAATTCGGATCCGAACGACAAAACACAAATTTACGATAAAAAATGGAAGAAATGCAAGGAATGAGGGCTTTTTGGTTGCAAAAAAATGGTGAAAAGAGCAAAAATCGTTATTTTTGCATGTATAGAACTCTAAAAAACAATAGCATGAACCAGATATCTTCTTCACAAAAAGTTGTCCTTATAGGAGCCTCGTCCGGAATAGGTCTGGAGTTGGCCCGTATTTATATTACTGCCGGTTGCGTGTTCGGACTTGCCGCGCGCCGTACAGCTCCGTTGCTGATCTTGAAACAGCTGGCTCCGCAACGTGTCTTTGTGAAAGAGCTTGACGTAACTGCCACCGAAGCTACCGACGCCTTGTCCGAATTGGTACAGGAGATGGGGGGCATGGACCTTTATCTGCATGTGGCCGGAATCGGAAAGCAGAACCGCACCTTGGAGGCTGACATTGAGCTGGATACCTTCCGTACCAATGTGCTGGGCTTCGGACAGATGGTAGGGTGGGCCTACCGTTATTTTGCCGATCGGGGCGGCGGTCATCTGGCAGCCATCAGTTCCATTGCCGGAACGAAGGGACTGGGTGCGGCCCCCGCTTATTCGGCCACCAAACGCTTTCAGAATACCTATTTGCAGGCTCTGGCACAACAGGCGCGCATGGAGGGGCACCCGATCTGTTTTACCGATATCCGTCCCGGTTTCGTAGACACCCCATTGCTTTCCGGAGCACAGAAGTATCCGCTGATGATGTCGGCAGACAAAGTAGCCCGGACGATTGCCCGGGCTATTGCTCAAAAGCGAAGAGTGATTGTCATTGACTGGCGTTATGCGGTGATTACCTTTTTCTGGCGTCTGATCCCCAACGCGTTGTGGGAGCGTATGGTGATCCGTACGAAAGCCAAATCCTGAATATCCTCTTAGCTTTATTCTTTTTCTGGATTATTCCACCACGATTTCATCCGTGAATACCACACCGCCGAATTCGTCACCGGCCAGTGCCTGATAGCGGATGAAGCGTGCTTTGGCGGTACCTTCCCAGCCATAGGTCTTGAAGGTTACCTCGTCATTGCGCACCGGTTTGTGCTTGATTTCTTTCAGTTGGGTAAACTCTTTACCGTCCTCTGAAACCGAGATGGTGACGTGCGCCGGCAGATAGACCTCCGGACCGCAGATCTGCATAAAGTCGGCCTGAATGCGCTGTATGTCGGTAGGGCTTTCCAAATCAATGGTTACGTCCAGACGTTTTTGCGATACGAAGCCCTGCCAAAAGCCGTCGTTGTAGTTCCATCCACCCCGCAGACCGTCGGTCAGTGCCTTATCGCCACCGGCAGGATAGGCTGTCCAGTAGCGAGCGTTGTAGGTTACCGGCTTGTTCCATGCCTTGTGCTTCAGAACCTCTCCGGCTCCAGGACGGTTTCCAAACTCACGCTCCAACGGGAAGGCCTGATAACCGGCCTCACGCAAATCCTTGGTTACCTGCACCGCCTTGTGGTGAAAGCGCTTCCAGGATTTGTTTTCCGGTTGGGTCCAGCCAGTTTCGGCAATGGCCAGTGCGCGCGGATAGAGCATATATTCTACATGTTCTTCAGTGGGTATATATTCTGTCCACAGATTCCCTTGCACACCAATGATCAGTTGCTGTTCCTGTGGGTTCAGCTCTTGAGGTACCGGGTCATAACCATATACCTTGCTCAAAGGGAGATACCCTCCGATGGCTTCCGGTTGTGTGTGTGGTGCGTCCTGATATCCATCTAGATAGCAGTATTGCCCCGGAGCCATGATGGCCTGATGTCCGCTTTTCACGGCCTCAATGCCTCCCTCCGTACCTCGCCACGACATCACGGTAGCATTCGGCGCCAGTCCGCCTTCCAGAATCTCATCCCAGCCCAGCAGTTTCCGTCCGTGGGCGTTCAGGAACTTTTCGATTCGGTGAATCAGATAACTTTGCAGTTCTTTTTCGTCTTTCAGTCCCTCGTCCTTGATTCTTTTCTGGCACCGAGGACAGCTGCGCCAGTCGGTTTTCGGAGCTTCATCACCCCCGATGTGGATATATTCCGAGGGGAACAGATCCATCACTTCGGTGAGTACCTGCTCCAGAAATTCAAACGTCTTCTCGTTACCCACGCAGAAATCCGACGGTTTACATAATTCATGGGTGCAAGACAGTTCCGGATAGGCGGTAAGTACTTCTTCCGAGTGCGAGGGCATTTCGATTTCCGGTATGATGGTGATCTGTCGTTTACGGGCATAATCCACCAGATCGCGGATTTCCTCTTTCGTATAATAACCGCCGTAGGCATTTGGCGCCCCCTCCATCATATAACGGCGTGCCCCTTTCCACCAGTCTTTCCATAAACGCTGTGGTCGCCAGGCTGCCAATTCAGTCAGTCGGGGATAGCGGTCAATTTGCAGACGCCATCCTGCCGCATCGGTCAGATGCAGGTGCAGGCGGTTGATTTTGAACGCTGCCAGTACGTCAATCTGTTTTTTCAGAAAGTCCGCGTCAAAGAAATGGCGTGACACGTCCAGCATAATGCCCCGGTAGGCGAATCGAGGTTTATCTGTGATGCGCACAGCCGGGACGGTCTTCTGTTCTTCGTCGGTCAGCTGTCCTAATGTCTGCAAGGCATAGAATACTCCGGCTACGGAAGCGGCTTCGATACTGATTTTTTTGTCGGTGATGTCCAGTACATAACTCTCGTCCGTCCGGTTTCCTTTTTGTTCGGACTTCAGACGAATTTCCATCTGGTCTGCCTTACTGCTTTTGGTTGTAGCCTTCGTACCTTCCGGAAGATAGTCCGCAATCAGGGCGGCAATGCTGTCGGGAGCCTGAATGCTCACTTTTTTGACCTTATTCAGTGGAAATACTCCCGTACGCATTTCTACCGATTCCGGTTGTGGAAGCAGATAGAGTGAGTCTGCGGGCAGTATAGCGCTACATACCGGCAGGCTGCATCCCAGCAGCAGACCGATTATTCCGGCATGCGTTCTTCTTTTTATCATACTTTTGTTGGGATTTAATGATTATTGTACTAGAGATTCTGGTCGTTTATTCCTTTATTCAATCATCCGTACTTTTTCCGGTGTTCTTTCCTTGGCTTTCGGAGTTTCATCCGGATAGCCGAAAGCGATGGCATAAAGCAGCTTATGTGTTTCCGGGAAATCCAGTTCCTTCATAATTTCAGCACCTTCGGGAGCGTTCAGGAAGCGGCAGATGCCTCCCAGACAGCATGAGCCTATGCCCATGGATTTGGCGGCAAGCAACATGTTTCCTCCCAGCAAGCCGCAATCCACCTGCGACAGGTCGTAAGTGGTGTCATAGGCAATGAATGCCACGGCCGGCGCGCCGTATGCCGCTGCTGCCGGGCGTTTTCCCTGGGTCTTTTCCATATAGTCCGCATAAAGCGTGTCGATGCGTGCCAGCAGTTCCGGACGGGTTACGAAGCGTACCTCCCAGGATTCGCGTGCCATGCCGTTGGGCGCGTAAATACCGCATCGGATGATTTCGTCCAGTTTTTCCTTTTCAATAGCCTGAGGCTTGTACTTGCGGATGCTCCGGCGCTCCATGATGGTTTCCACTACTGCGTTCTTCTGACTGACAGAATCGGTATTTGAAGTCTCGGCCGGTGTGGCTGCTTTCTGACAACCGGCCAACATGCCTGCCAAAGCGATGCAGGAAGCAAAAATAAAATTACGATACATATTCTTCTTGTTTTTAGGTGATTGTGACAAAGTTAGTTTTTCTTCTTTATAAAAGCAACAGACGGCATAAAAAAAGGAGCGGCCCGGCCACTCCTTTTTCTCAAAAAATCGCAATGTCTTAAAGCAGAATCAGACTGATGCCCATGATGAGCATACCCAGTACGACACCGCCCACTCCTAAATGATGATGACCGTACTTTTCTGTTCCCGGCAGCAACTCGTCAAACGAAATATACACCATAATGCCCGAAACGAAGGCCAGCAGGAATGCGTTCAGTTCTACCGACCAGAACGGCAGCAGGAACAGAAAGCCGAACAACGCGCCAACCGGTTCAGACAGTCCCGAGAGGAACGAATACCAGAAAGCCTTTCGCCGGCTGCCGGTGGCATGATAAATCGGTACCGACACGGCAATGCCTTCGGGAATGTTGTGAATGGCAATGGCAAAGACAATAGGCAGGGCAATATCCATGCTCGTCAGTGCCGTGGTAAAGGTGGCCAGTCCTTCGGGAAAGTTATGAATACCGATGGCCAGTGCCATCAGGATGCCCGTACGCTTGAGCCGGCTTTTTCCGCCGTGTTCTTCCATGGAATGCACCTCATGCGGGTTCTCGTCTTCGGGCACCAGACGGTCGATCAGCGCAATCAGAAGAATACCTGAGAGAAATGCGCCCAGCATCAGCGCCTGAGCGGTCGACTCCGAATAGATGCGGGCAAACTCACGGGACGCTTCCGGCATCAGTTCCATAAAGGAAACATAAATCATCACACCTGCCGAAAGGCCCAGCGAGGCGGACAAAAACTTCGTATTTGTTTTCTTGGCCAGAAATGCAATCAGGCTTCCTATACCGGTGGCCATACCCGCCACTAATGTGAGTAGCAGGGCGATCCATACAGATTCTTGTTCCATAATAATTTTGCTAAATGAATGATTTCTGCAAAGATAGGTAACGCACGCTTTGGTTGCAATACCCTAAATCAGGGATATTCTTTGGGACATTCTGCTTGGAAAGGGGGTAAAAGCATAAGTGTTAAACTTGCTGAATATGAAAACATTTCTGAATTTCAAGAGGATAGAGAGCGGATAAATCTTCTATTTTTGTGGAAAACAGATGACTTATTAAAAATACTGAAGTGCTGATCTTTTGACAAGTACTTTATATTGAAGTATGAAAAAGTCCGTTTTCTAAAGAGGAAAAACCATGAAAAAGAAAAAATACGTATTCGGATTTCTGTTCCTGCTGTTGTTTTCGGCTTCCGCTTCGGCACAGGTCACTTTGGAACAGTGTTACGACTCCGCCCGAGCCAATTACCCCGTAATCCGTCAGTTCGATTTGTTGGAGCGCACCGAACAATTCACGCTCGAAAATATCAAACGCTCTTTCTTGCCCCAGCTCAACCTGTCGGCCCGTGCCTCGTGGCAGTCGGATGTCACCAAACTGCCGTTTGAAATGCCCGGCATGAACATCGAGTGGATGGAGCAGGACCAGTACCAGCTGGTTCTGGAACTGAAGCAGTTGGTTTACGATGGCGGCATGGTGCGTGCCCGTCGTGAGTGGCAGAAAGCCCGTACGGAGGCCGATCGCCAACAGGCTGAGGTGGAACTCTATGCTCTGCATCAGCGCATTGATCAGGTCTATTTCGGAATCCTGCTTCAGAACGCGCAACACAAGCAGATGCAGCTTTTGCAGGAACAGCTTCAGAAAAGTCTGGAACAGGTACAGGCCTTTCTGAAACGCGGAGTAGTTTGTCCGGCCGATGTTGATGCCGTGCAAGTGGAACTGCGCACGGTGGAGCAGTCTGTCCGCTCCCTGGAAACATCCCGCAAGGCCTATTGCGAAGTGCTAGCGCTGCTCACGGGCATGGACTCCCTGCGTGCCGAAGCGCTGGTCACTCCGGCCGTGACTGAGTCGGGCAGTGAGATTCTCCGTCCGGAACTGCAACTCTTTGCCCGTCAGAAAAATATGTTGCTGGCACAAAAGGAAACCACCCGTGCGGGCATCCGTCCCACACTGGGCCTGTTCATGCAGAGCGGTTACGGCGATCCCGGTCTGAATATGCTCAAGGGCGGATTCAGTCCCTATTATATTGCCGGCGTGCAGCTCAGTTGGAATATCGGCAAGCTCTACACCTTGAAGAACGAGCGCCGCCTGATTGACGAGCAGATGAGCCAGGTAGATATCCGGCAGTCCACTTTCCTGCTGAACACCCGTGCCGAAGCCATTCAGGCACGCCGCAATATAGAGCGCATCCGCGACGAGATCCAGGCCGATGAAGATATCATCCGTATGCGCGGACAGATTCTGGAATCGGCACAGGCCCGTGTGGCCAACGGAACCCTTTCCGTGCTGGAGATGCTGCGCATGGTGCTCGAAAAGGAACAGGCCTGTCAGAACAAGGCCATTCACGAAGTGGAACTGCTTCAGGCTCGCTATGCCTTGAAGCGTATACAGAACAACTGAAAACCAAAAGAAAACGCTATATGAAAAGTCTACGAATCTTATATTATTGTCTGGCCGCCACCCTGTTGTGCGGTGGACTGACCGCCTGTAACTCCTCAGCTGACGAGGCAGATGCCACCGGAGTGTTTGAAGCAACGGAAGTGCTGGTTTCGGCCGAATCCGGAGGTCGCATCCTTCATCTGGATCTGCAGGAGGGCGACCGTGTGGAATCCGGCCGTGTGGTGGGATATATCGACACCGTGCAACTGGCCCTGAAGCGCGAACAGCTGCTGGCCAGCATGGACGCCGTGGGGCATAAGAAAATGGATGTGGCCAAGCAGGTGGCCGCTACACGCCGTCAGATCGAGCAGGCCGAACGGGAGCACGCCCGTAGCCGGGATCTGCTGCACGACCGTGCCGGAACCCAAAAGCAGGTGGACGATGCCGAAGCGCAGGTGGCCGTTTTGCGCCGTCAGCTGGAAGCCCAGCTCTCGACCATGACC
>OKWR01001414.1_pt1 | contig 16342 bp, 10 predicted proteins | sample 1607101 | NCBI WGS metagenome assembly OKWR01 (sample SAMN04414076, study PRJEB24778) | human gut metagenome | material: faecal | host: Homo sapiens
CTTTAATTTTGAGTCGATGCCGTTGGAAAATTTGCCGTTTTCCCATTTATAATAGGAAACGCCCGTGCAGCCGAGAACGGTCTCCCAATCAAGGTAGCCGCCGATGTAATCGGAGCCCAACGCCTTAACATCCTGCATTGCCTTCTTCATGGTATCGAATGTCCAGTTGCCCGCCTTGTAATATTCCTCGGGAGTGGTTATGTTGTTTTCATTAAACAGCTTTTTGTTATAGAAAACGCAGTCAACCTCGTTCCAGATATTTCCTACCGTATTTACAAGATAGGTCTTTCCGTTTATAGTGGAAAGATTGAACATACCCTGATCCCATATCGGATCGGTTTTATCTATCTGCGCGGTATCGATAGGCTGCAGGCAGCTGAGAGCCGCCGGGAAATCGTTATTGCAGAAATAAATATCGGGAGGATTGCCCGCGGCAATACGGCTTGCTATGCTCATTGAATAATCAAGCTGACCTACAAGATCAAGCTGAAATTTTATGCCGTATTTCTTTGTAAAATCCTCTACGACCTTGGCGTCCTCATTCTTTTTCGGGTCTGCCCAGGTGGCGTACCTTACCGTAGTGCCCTTATACTTCTTTGCAAGCTCCGCAAAGTTATCGGGCATTTTTGTGTTGTTCTTTTTGCCGCCCGAGGTTGTTTGGGAGGATGAGGTCTTGCCGCCCTTGCTGTCGGTTTTTCCGGAGGAATCCCCCGAGGTCTGCCCGCTTGTGCCCGACTGATATTCATACACGATCTCAACATCATCGGACAAGGAGCCGTCGTCACTGCCGCTTTTTTTGCAGGCGGTAAACGATGCCGTCATTGCCAATGCCAAAAGAAGACAGAAAATTCTTTGCTTTTTCATTTTTTTTAAATCCTTTCAGAAAAAATTTTTATAATTAAAATTTTCAGTGTCGCCTTCACCTCCGTATAATTATCCGGTAATGCCGACTCTGTCGATACTTTCAATAAACCACTTCTGCAGAATCATGTACATGATAATCATAGGCGCTATGAAAAGTATGCACGCCGCCATAACAATAGCCATAGACTGCGGATCGCGCGGCTGAAACAGCAGCCCCGCCTTATCGCTGAGCGCCGCCTCCAAACGCGTTACCTGCAGCGCAAGAGGATAGTCTCCCAAAAGGTACATTCCGCTTAAGGTCGAATCGTTCCAGTGCCAAATTACCGAGAAAATAAATACGGTGATTATAACGACCGAGGATGACGGCACGGCGATATTGCAGAAGGTGCGGATAGGCCCTGCGCCGTCAACCCACGCGGCTTCCTCAAGCTCGCGCGGCAGACCCTTGAAAAACTGTATGTAGATATAAATGAGGATTCCCGATTTAAGCCCCACCCCGAAAAGCGCGGGCAGCCAAAAGGTTACCGCCGAGCCTAATATATTGGGTCTTAAGTCCACCCCGGTAATTTTATTTACCAAAGCCAATATACCCAAAAAATCAAGATGCGAATAATTTATCATTCTCGGAATCAAAAGCATCATATCGGGCACGATTATCGTTAAAAACAGTAGCGCCAGCTTTATCCTTTTGCCCCTGAATTCAAATCTTGCAAAGCCGTATGCCGCGACCGCGCAGGAAACCACCTGTATAAGTCCTGCGATAATTTCGTTTTTTAAGGTAGACAGCAGCGAGGTTGTGTAATCAAGACACAGCACAGCTGTTTTGTAGTTTTCCTTAATGCTCAAATCGCTCGGGATCCAAATACGCGACGAATTTAAAAAGGCGTATTTGCTTTGCAGTGACGAAACTATCATATAAAGCATAGGGTATATCACTATATAACCGACAGCTATTAAAAACGCCATTCTGAAAATTGAGTATAATACCCTACTTGTGCGTTTTCCGACTGCTTTGAGCCGCACGGCGTCCCCGTCTGAAATTCGGCAGAAGCCATTATTCATTTTAAAGCCTCCTTTAAAAGAACCTTATTCACCCCAGCGGCGCATAAGCGTATTCTTATACAGCAATATTATGATTGCCATCATTCCGCCGAAAATTAAGAAGTAAAACCACAGCATTGCCGAGGAGCGGTCGTATATACCGCCGCACATCATATTGTAGGTCTGCTGTATTATAATTCCCCTCGTGCTTATTATCAGCTCAACCATTGTGAAAATCGATACCAAAAGCGTCACCCTTGAAAGCATGGGGAAGGTTATAAACCAGAATTCCTCCCACTTTGTCGCGCCCTCAACGCGCGAAGCCTCGTAAAGACTGCCGGGAATCGACTGCAGACCCGCCAAAAACAAAACCGTTTGTATTCCGCAGCTCCATATAAGATCGAATATTTTGCTTATTGTCGAGGTCATATATTCCGCTGCCTTACCGTCTATCTGCAGCTTGGTTACTATATCGTCAACCGAAAGCATTCCCGCAGTGTAGGACTTTGAAACACCCATATTGGTAAGGTCGCTGCCGGTCGTTCTGAAAAGCCACGATATTACAGGCCCCGTCGCAATTATTACCGGAAGGAAATAAAGCGCCCTGAAAAAGAGTCTTCCGCGGAAATTCTGATTGAGTATCAGCGCCAGCACCAGGCTTAAAAGCAGTATTATCGGCAGCGAATACAAAAAGGATGTAACCGTGCTCCTGAGCCACCCTGTGTAATTCGGGTTTACAAAAAGTATGTTTTTATAATTTTTAAGCCCCACAAGGGATATATCCATGCCGCCGAGCTTTATCTTAACATCGGCAAAGGAATATACCACAGACTGAGCAAGCGGCAGCAGGTAAAAGAGAATTATGCCGATAAGCCACGGCGTTGTGAACATTCTGCCGTATTTATCCTTAAGCGTGGTTATGCCCCTGTTCTTTTTTACCTTTTTCACTTTGCTTCCCCCGTTATAAGGTAATTTTTCGCTTCAACCGTTCCGCCGGGCGTCTGCTTCGCTTTATCCCCGTAATTCACATAAACCGAAAGTCCGTTTGAAAAATCGGTCTTACGCAGATCATCCGATAAAACTGTATGTGAAATTATTTCCGCGCCCTTTATTTTTTCGTAATAATCCGAGAGTGATAAAGCCTGAGACACAATATCCTCTTTTATATCGGAATACACACTGTTATAAAACAGCGGATATTCCGCAGCAATCATTCTTCTGTCCCATTTATATATCAGCGTATAGCTTATGCCACAGCCGCCTTCAACCGCCCCAAGCAGCAGCTCGCTGCAGTCCTCACTCAAATTGAGGCTGCCGGTATACATAGGCACATACCCGCCGAATACCATTTGGAAAAACGGAATATCCGTATCGAAAATGCGTTCGGAATCGGATTCAGTCGGGGCATCTGTTATAATATCCGCCAATACCGCGGCATATGCGTTGGCACCCGATGCCGCAAGGCGTCTTCCGCCGCTTTTGGCTTTTTTCAGCACCCTTACGGCCGCCTTATCAAAATTGCTTTTCGCACAGTAATCTCCGACCGACTTGTCGCTGTAATTTGAATAGGAAACCGAGGTGAGCGATTCGAGCGAAATACCGTTAAGCTTCATTTCAGCCGCCGCCGAATCAAGCTTTTCGGCTGCGGAATCAAGCTTTGCGGGATCGAGCAGATAATGCAGGGTGTCGGCGTCCTGCTTACGGACCGCGACATTGTAAAGATATTGCTCCGCCTTCTTTTCACCCGAATTATAGCAGGCGTTAAAGATCGTTGAAAAGCCGCCGCCCGATTTTTTGAAACGGATCAAATCAAAGTCCATATACATTCGCGAGCCGTTTTTCTCAAGCGAATTCTGCAATGATATCAGCTGCTTTCGGCTTCCGAAAACCTTTCCGGTCTTAAAGCCGCCGCCTACCTTGCCTATATTCACTCCGCTCTCCCCGAAGCCCTTCAGCACGGCGTTTATCGGCTGCCCCGTTTTATCCCGGAGATCATTTGTTATCTCCTCTGCCTCTTTAAAGGTCGTTGCGGCGTAAAGCTTGCTGTAGGGCACTCCGAGAAACGACTCGGTAAGATCAAGTCCACCCACGATATTGACCGAAAGATATATATCATCGCTCTTTTTTGTGAGCTTCATTTCCTTTTTCAAATAATCCCTGTAAATATTCGCCATGCCGCTGTAGGTAGCGTTTTCACCCGAAAGCGGGAAATAATCAACCGCCACAGGCGAGGAAATTCGGTTTTTGCTGAAAACCGTGCTGCTGACCTGCGCTCCGCCCGAAAAAAGGTTGGCAATATGCCCTGTGTAGCCCCTTATATTAAATGTAGCGTAAACGGCGCTGTAGCCGTATGCCGAGGCGCCCGCGCTCACACTGATGCTTGCGCTTTCCGCACCGTCCGTTATTATCGCGCATATCCCCTGATTTTCGGAAAATTTCGCGCCGTATACCGGCAGTCTTACGCTTTCGGTGTCAGTCGGCTTTGAAATTGCTTCTATCGTCCTGTCGTATCCGTAGACCTGCGAAGAATACTGCGTTCCCTGCGCTGATGAGGTAACAGGGCGTATCAGCGCCCCGCTGCCCGATGGTACAAAAAGGTATGTGTCTCGACTGTCGTTTTCGACCGAGCAGAAGAACGGTGCGACCGACACGGAAACCACGCGGTTTTCATTCTCAGAAATATTTTTCGGGTTGATTCTTATCTGCACCGAGCTTTCCTTTAAAATATACTGAACGGGTATCATAAAGCCCGGCTCGTCAAAATAAAACTCAACCAGAAGCGAATCCTTTCCCTTGGCGCACCGCACTCTGCCGTTCTGCACGGCACCGGTATATGACAGCGCGTCGGTCACGATATTGGTTTCATAATCGAGATACTTTACGGTGACCGCTGAATTGAGAGCGGGATGCTTTTTTATCGGCATACCGTATTCATCGAGCTTCAACTCCCCGTTATTCGGCGAGCTGAAGTATTTAAGACCCGTCCTCTTATCGGTAAGTATGATCCCCTTTACCCCATCATCCCATTCAAGCTTTAAATTCGAATTTTCGGCAATAAGCGTTTCCTCATACGAATAGCTCACTGCATTTCTGTCAAAGCTTTTAGGAGCTTCGGCAGCTTTTCCGCACGCCGAAAGAGAGATAATAACGGAAAGTGCCGTTATAAGACTTATTAACTTCTTCATTTCTGTCATCTCCTAAAGCGTCAGCAATTCGGAAATTACCGTGACGGCAAAGCCCGCAGCCTGCTGGAAAAGAATAATTATCATAACGATAAGGAAGAAAATTATACCTACGCCCAAAAGCGACAAAAAGCTTGAAGAAAGCATACGTCCGAAGCTGAAATCGTGAATTTTTATTAGTCCGCATATCATAAGCAAGACAAAATAAATGACGGATACAGCGCTTAAGATTGATAAAAAATTCGCCTCTGTGGGAAGAAATACATTTGTCAGAATTACCGTAATAAAGTTTTTGAGGATCAGCGGCAGGAGCGAATAGCAGGTAATTATTATTATTTCCCGCAGCTTTCCCTTCCCGCCCATAAGCGTGCATACAAACCAGTTTGCGGCAATCCAAAGCACCACTATTCCTATTGTCCGCGCCATTACCCAAAGCGAATTGAAGGTTTCAGGATCGTACTGTGTGAAGAGGAAACCGCCGCCGAGTTTTAAAATAATTGCGGAGGCATAAAACAGCAGTGCCAGAATAATGCCAATGCCGACAGACCCCATACCTTTTTCTTTAACAAGCCCGAAGCTTTCTGACGGGTGTATCATAGTACCGAGCATTAAGCGTATCTCAGGGCTTTTAACCAAATTAAGGCTTCGTCTTTTGCTTATTACAAGCCCCGCGATTATTGCCGCAAAAACCACCGCCGTAAGTGTAAACAGCACCGAAAAGTTATTGCTTATAAACTCGCTGCGGCTGTATTCAAATGCAACGGCGTACGCTTCCCTGTCGTAACCCGCCTTTGCATATTTCATAGCCTCTTTATAATTTCCTTCATCAATAAAGGCGTTCGCCATGCCGCTGTACGCCGCCTGAATGCAATTGTCTTCCTTTAATACCTTCTGCCAGCCCGCCTTTGCCTCGGCGTACTTTCCTTTCATTGTAAGGGCATCAAGCCGCTTTACTTCTTTTCCGTAATCGTTTATTTTAAAAACCGTAATATCGTTATTTACGCTGTCGGATACAATTACCCTGTCTCCGTCATCAAGCAGCGCCATGCCCGAAACATTAACAAAGCTTCCCCTTTGGGTGCCCTCGTGCATTCCTCCGCCGAATGCCGTAATCATTCTGCATTCGCCGTCGTAAAGAAAGACCTTGCCGAAGACCGATTCCAACGCATATATATAGCCCGATCCGTCTATTTCGATATTCATAATATCCTGCGAGGCAAACGCGCCGAACGAATAATCGCGGTTTACGGGAGTATCCGTAAAATTAACATCCTCCGACTCAAGAATGTTCCTGCCTGTTCCGGGGCTTAATTTTCTTATCTGCCCTTTGTTCTGATATCTCTCGGTTTTACCGTTACAGGTATATATGAAACCGTCGTTATCCGACTTAATATCCACAAAGCTGTAGGGTATTCGGCTTGCTGTATTTGCCCTTTTTGCATTATTTGGGAAAATTCTTCCCATTATATTGCTCATGACCCCTGCGATTCCCGCAGTCACGGTATTTGCGCCGTAAAAGCCTATGAATTTACCGTTTTCGTCATAAAGCAGCGCTCCGTAATAAGAGCCCTCGCTTAGTATGTAGGTGCAGCCCTTTTCATCTATCGCTATTCTTATTGGGCGGAAATCGAAATTGTCCGGCAAAAGAGAGGAATCCGGCAGCGTTATTATATTGATAAGCTCGCCGCGCAGGGTGCTGTGAAGTATTCTGCGTCCCTCGGTGTCGCAGATGTATATTGTTTTATCGGTATGTATATAAATGCTCTTGGCATCATCGTAGCTTTCTTTCCCCGAAATTTTATGAATCTCATAAAGAAGACTGTAATTACCGTCAAATACCGATATCCTTGAGGAGGAGTCAAGCAGATATATCCTTCCGTCGGAATCCGTGCATACATCGTTAAGCTCTTTAAAGGCGGATATGCCGAGCCGTTGCGCGTTAAGAACCGTATCGCACGAATACATTGCGCGGTTGTATACCTCCTTGCGCTCGTCCCCTATATTATCCCAGTAGGTATAGCTTGCGCACGGAATTTCGGCAGAGGCTGAAATTACGGAAACCAATGTAACCGCCGCAATCAGCGATGCTGTAATTGTCTTTAATATTCGCTTCAAGTGGTTTCAGCTCCTTAATTACTCCTTGATACCGGCACTGCTCATGCCCTCCACCACATTGCTTTGGGTGACAAGATATATAACTATCGGCGGTATCATCATTATAACAGTGATAGCCATACTGCTGCCGGAACGAGCAATGCCTCCCGCCGTTATTTGGCTTACTATCTGCGGCAGGGTCTTAAGCTGCTCGGTAAACACCGTTCCGTTCGGAACTGACGCCCATATGTCCCTGAATGTGAAAAGAAACACGGTAAAGGTTGCCGGCTTTATTATCGGCAGTACGATTGAGAAAAATATGCGGTAGGAATTCGCTCCGTCGATTTTCGCCGCCTCAAGCAGCGCCTCGGGCAAATACCCCTCGATATACTGCTTAATAAGGAACACTCCGAGCGTTCCTGCCATAGGCGGCAAAAGGTATACCCAATATGTATCGATCATACGAAGCTTTGAAAATATCAAATATTGCGGCACCGCAAGCGTTGTAGCACTGAACATGAGCGCAAACTGAACTATCCAAAAAAGCACATTTCTTCCGTAAAAGGTCGCCTTTGAAAGCACAAAAGCGGCCATCGCCGAGACGAGTATATACACAAGCGAGGTTACTACACTTACAAAAATACTGTTGAATATATACCTTGAAAGCGGAATTTTCAGCGACGCCATAAGCTCCGGCAGCACAAGATAATTTTCAAGCGTGGGTCTGCTCACAAAAAAGCGAGGCGGAAAAATCATCAGCTCATCAAGCGGCTTAAAGGAGGTGCATACCGCATATACCAGCGGCAGCATTGTGAAAAGTCCGGCGAGGAATATAAGAAAAAAGTTCATGAAATTACCGAAGCGCGAACGCGTAAAGCGCCTGCTTGCCGGCTTTTCGTGAGCGTTTGCGCGCCCCTTTAAATATTTTTTCAGCGACATTTTCCTCACCTTCATTTCTGCGCCATCTGAAGAATTTTACCCACTATAAGTCGGGTTATGACCATCATCATAAATAAGACCACCGCTATTGCCGAGGCATAGCCGAATTCATAGCGAACCGTTGCCACATCGGACATAAGCGATACCACCGTATCTACCGCGTTGCCCTTGCTGGGGTAGCCTGCCAGCGTCACCGCGATTGCGCTGACCGAAAATGACGCCTGTATCTGCATGACCGCACTGAAAAGCAGCATATGCGACATTGACGGAAGTGTTATATAACGCAGCTCCTGCCAGCGGTTGCGAACGCCGTCAATTGAACCTGCCTCATATAAATCTCTGTTTATATTCTGCAGTCCCGAAATATTCGCAAGAAACGAAACACCCATGCTCTGCCACAGCTGAACAACAATTATTATCGGCATAAGGTAGGCTTCGTTTTTAAGCCAGGTTACCGGCTCGGTTATTATTCCGAGTGATAAAAGCATACTGTTTATATAGCCGTAGCTGTCCCCGCTGAAGGCGACCTGCCAAATAAAGTAAGCATTTCCGACAAGCGACGGCGCATAAAACATAAGCGACATAAACGCACGCGCCCCCGGTGAAAATTCGTTTACCGCCCAGGCTAAAGAGCAAAAAGCCGAGCGGACCTGCCACTATTGCGAAGACCAAGGTGTTTTTTACCGTAACGGCAAAGGTCATATCATTTACTATAAGTCTTTTGTAATTGTCTATTCCGTTAAATACCGGAGAAGCTATCAGATCATACGAGGTAAAGCTTAAGGCAAGGGAAGAGAATATCGGAAGAACCGTAAAAAGAACAAAGAAAATCAAAAACGGCGCAAACATAACAAACATCGGGATATTCTCTTTAAAATTTGCAGCCAATTCATTTTTTCCGATTTTATTGCGTTTCATAAAATTCTCCATTCTGCCGCTCCCGCGGAAAATTATCGGTACTCTGCTATTTTGCGTTTGATTTCATCATCCGCGACCCTGCTCCATTTCACAAGTGCGTCCTTAGTTCTTGAGGTTCCGTTCACCACCGACCAAAACGCCTGATCGACGCAGCGGGTCATATAATAGCTGCCGGGCACCTCCGGAACCTCTTTAACAAGCGCCCACTCGCTGTTAATGACCTTTTGCACCTCAGGCTTCCACGCAAGGCGCGACAGTGCTTCAACATTTGAGGTTGTTATTCTGCCTATCATTCCGAGTATACTCTCTACATTATTGCTGTATCTTTCCTGGGTATCCGCCGAGACCCACCATTTCAAAAATTCCCAGGCAGCCTTTTTATTCTTTGATTTCTCGATTATTCCGCAGCCCGTACCCGCGCCCGAAACAAAATTATTTCCGTTTTCGGTTCCGGGAACCTCGGCTACAGTCCATCTGCCCTCGATTTCTCTCGCCGCCGAATACAGCGTCATATACATTGTGTACGGCGCGATACCGAGCGGCATTGAGCCTACTCTGAAGCGGTTATAAAAATCCGCTTCCTTGTAGAAATCGTAATCCGTGTAGAACTCCGTCCATTTTTCAAATATCTCAACCGCTTTATCGGAAGTAAGCGCCGTTCCGTCAAGCTCATCGTTATAAAGACTTAATCCGCTTTGTGTCATGAGCGTCGGGAAGACATTGAGTCCCCCGATTCCCGCATTCACTGTGGTGGAGGAGGTTATCTGCGTATAAGGCATATAAACGCTCATATTATTACGCTGTATAACCGTGGCTGCCTCTAAAAATTCAGTCCATGTTTTCGGAACGGATAATCCGAGGCTGCCGAATATATCTTCCCTGTAAAACATTAAAAAGAAGCTCTGCGTATCGGGCAGTGCGTAAAGCGCGTTGCCGTATGCATACGGTGTTTCCGCTCCCGGCTGAAAGCTTTTAAGCACATCCGAGCAGTCATCGAACTGTCTGAGATCGCTCAAGGCACCGCGTATCCCGAGGTTTACCGGATCTACCCTTGACATTTGCAGTGATACATCCGGGAAGTTGCCCGAAAGTATACCGTTAATAAGCGGCGTGTTGACGATTTCAAGCTTGACGCTTATACCCGTTTTTTCGGTGAAGGATTCCTTTATAAGCGAATTCAGAACCGACGCCTGATCCTGTCCCCAGTTGACCCACAGCCTTACCGTCTCCGAGCCTTCCTTGCTGTCCGATATTGCATAATCAGAGGAAAAAGACACAAAGAAGCGCTTAAAGCCGTAAACCAACCGCTTAATAATTCCTGCGCTTTTCTCCGCCGCATTTGCCCCGTAGGGAACAATATAAAGCTCGTCAAGCGCAAGCGGCATATTCACCATATCATAAAGCCATGAGCCTAGCGATGTGTAATTAGTGTAGTAATCCGAAAGGTACTGCTGCGCCGAATAAGGGCTTTTAAGCATTGCGGCAAGCACGCGCGCCGTGTTTTTCATAGCCGCAGTATACTGCGAGCTGCGGTCGGACGATTCCGAATCGATATCTTCCGCAAGCTTCAGCAGAAGCTCACGACATTCCGTCAGCGTTTCGGTAAAATCCGGAATCTGCTTAAAAAGCTCATAATCGCGGTTGGCATCCGGTGTTTCGCCGGTAATCGCAACAATCTTTATGTATTCATCGCCGAGCGTATTTACAATTTTTTTCAGTCTCGAAAAATATTCCGACTTATTCCCCGCATTTACTTCGAGCGTCAATGTGTGCATTCCCTTATCAAGATAAAAATAATACGGCTCTTTATCATCCTCGAATGTATAATATTTCCAGGCAGAGCCGTATGGGAAAACCAGCTCTTCCGCCTGAGAAAACGGAACGCTGCCGTCAATTTTCAGTCGGCGTACACTCTGCCCGTTAATTAGCTCAGATTGCTTGTAGCGCATATTGAGATAATAATATCCCGCTTCCTTAACCTCAAAAGTCCACGAAAGGCTTTCAAATGGCTTCTGCCATGTGCTGCCGCCGATATAATTGATTTTCGATAATGCCGCGTCGGACGGCGTCATACCGGCATCGCTGTTGTTTGACTTCGGGATTATAGAGCGGCTCGTTTTATCCGTCGCCGATTCCGCATGTATGTTTATAATTTCGGTGTCAAGCTTTTGAAGGCTGTAATTACGGCTTACGGTTTTATAGTCGTCACTTTCCGAAATCGGAACCAAAGAAAGTGATGATATCTCTATTCCCTGCTCGGGCGAACGCAGTGTCAGAGTATGCTCTCCCGCCTTGATGTCAAAGGCGTAAGGCTCGCTTGCGGCACCCGAATTATCGCAGACAAGCGAGGTGATAAATTCGCCCGTTTCTATCTGCTCGGGAGCGAATTCATTGCCGAGCGAATCACGCCTCGGCTCATCCGACGCATTTTTCCACAGCCTTTTGAGCACCGTGTTTTCAATTCCCTCAAACGGATATTCACCGTCTAACAGTAACCCGATGGCAACATCTGTACCGCTGCCGCAGGGCTTCCATACTATTTTCAGGTTATAGCTGCCGCCGCTTTGCATATTAAATTTAAAATTCAGATCCCCGACTCCGTCGTTCCATAAAACAGCTCCGTCCTTTTCACTGATACCGGCTCTGTAAACGGCGTTTTTCAAAAGCTCAATGCTGCTCTCATAAGCCGCACTCTTCGCCGATACACCTGCGGCAGACGCCGATAAGCACTGCACCGCAAGCAGTGCCGCGGCGGCAAATGAAATTATTCTTTTCGAGAATCTGCTCATATAATTCAAACCTTTCAGGGGCATAAGGTGTTTTTTCTTTACCCTGCCAAATTTAACGCCCCGACTCCCGGCTTCTGATAAAGTCTTATATAATCGACAAAATAATTGAAGGGAAGATCGCTGTTGTTCACACGGTTGCTTGCATTTGTCTCTCCTAAGTCCGGAGCATATATAAAGTTATTCAAAATAATAAGCAAAGGAGAATTAAAGCCGCCCATACCGCCGTTTTTATCGAAATCGTCGGTCATGTCAAAGGTCATGTAATCCTCGCCGTCAACCGACATTATCATTTTTTCGGGGGTCCACTCAAAGCCGTAGGTGTGGTATTCCTTCGATAAATTATCGGTATTTTTGAACACATAGTTTGTCGTTGTGGTTTTGTTATAGTGATTGCCGTTATACATTGTGTGCTTTCCGTTATGGAACCATTTATGTATGTTCGGTATTGCGGTGTCTGTGCTGCTGAAAATTTCAAAAACATCTATTTCAACACCGTAATCGTGTTTAGTGCTTTCATCCTTGAGCGCGCCGCCGCTCACAAGCCAGAAGGACGGCCATGCCCCGACGCTGTACGGCACCATCGCCCGCATTTCAAGATAGCCGTATTTATAGCTCATGGTGTTCTGCGTGCATATTGATGAATTGGTGGCGTATTCCGCTGTCGGCAATGCGGGATTGTAATAGCGTATAGCCGTCATTTTGAGCAGACCGTTATTGACATTGACAACATTTGAATCCCTCATGAGCGGCATCATGCTTGTACCCGCCATCTTATTTTCAAAGCACCACTTATTCATATTAAGGGCATTTCCGCCGAACTCATCGCCCCAGACATATTTGTAGTCGCTTTTAATCTGCGATTTGAAGCTTTTGCATTCACCGTTCAGCGTATTAAGCTTTCCGCTTTCATAATTAAGGGATACGAACCACTCTGCGGCGGTTTCGGTCATCGCGGTGTGGCCGCCCTCTATATAAATTTTGTTATTTTTAAGGGATACGGCATATTTATTTTCCTTAAGCTCCGATTTACGGCGGTTTGTATTGCCTACAAGTATTTCCTTTGCGCCGACAGCCGCACTGTCATCGGAAACGGTGAGCTTCTGCCCCGCCTTTTCCGAAAAATACGAGCGTATCTTCTCCGCCGCAGCTTTCATTTCGGCATTGCCCTTCGGATATATAACGGTATAACCTGCAGGTCCGTTCCATTTTACGGCGCTTACGGTAATCTCGCTCTTTTCGTCCGCTTCGGAGCCCGATGAGGTGTTCTTTGTTGCGCGCGGGCGTTTTTCTCTGTCGGGGGTGCCGTCATCCTCTGTACTGCCGCTGTCGGAATTATTATCGTTGTCATAATAATAATTGTCATCCGAGCTGTCACTTGAAGAAGAATCGGTGCTTTCGTCGTTCTGCACAACGATTACCTTTTTAATGATCTTTTTCTTTTTCTTTTTTACTTCCTCACTGCTTCCGCAGCCGGCAACAAGCGCGGCGGCAAGCAGCAAAGAGCATACTGCCTTTATCAGTCGGTCAATTTTTTGGTATCGGAACATTACCGTCAACTCCCTGCTTTTTCGGATTTGTGTTGTCATTCTGCCCAATTATTATAATTGATTGTCTTATTTTTTTAAATGCAATTTTTATTATAATTTGCACTTTTCTTCACTAATTTAACTTCCGAAAATTTTTCGGATTATATTTTGGGGAAATATTTATTGATTTTTTTATTGAAATCTATTATAATTGAAGAATAAAATCAAGCCATTCCTGTGTTTTTTACCATTGACAGGCTTATGAAATAAAAATACAATTTTGTAAAATGCTTCTTTGTGCGGGTGGTTACAATGATCTTCGATTCAAACGATTTCTATATAAATTCGCTTCAGCGCGTTCACTACATCGATACAAATATTTACACGAATAATTTTGTTGAGTACAGAACGCAGCTTTTGTTTGACGAGCTTATCTTTTTCTACCAAACCGAGGCGACGATTTATTTTGACAAAAGCGTATTTAACATCAGTCACGGCGATATTCTCTTCCTGCCCGCAGGCGAGCATGAAAAATACCGTATTGATTTTAATAAAAAGGGCTCGTTTATAGATATTTTCTTTACCACCAATTATTCGGGGAAGTATCAGCAGCAGCTTTTTAAAACCATGTTCGGAAATTCAATGTATCACGATTTTAACCAAATACTTTCCACCTGGCAGAAAAATCAATCCGGCACATATACAAAATGTCTTTCCATTCTTTACAACATCATAAGCAATCTTCAAACCAATATATATACCACCTCCGATCAATTTAAAATAATTCAGCCCGCCGTAGACCTTATAGCGGAAACGCTGACAAACCGCAAAATAACCGTTGAGGATCTGGCGGTGCAGTGCGGAATAAGCTATTCCTACTTTTTAAAGCTTTTTCAAAGCATTTTTCACGACACGCCAAAGAGCTATATTATAAAGCAAAAGATCAATTACAGCTGCGAGCTTTTGTCCCAAGGCAAAAAAATAACCGAGGTGTCCGAGGAATTGGGCTTTTCCGATATTTACTTTTTCAGCCGTCAGTTTAAAAAATTCATGAAGGTCTCTCCGTCCGAATTCAAAAACAAAATGCAGCAAAACAACAACTGGTTCAATCATGTTAACGATTTTGAAAAATCATAAAAAGCATCCGCGCCGACATTCCGCAGTCGGCACGGATGCTTTTATTCAATGCTTATTAACCTTTCGGGGAAATCATCATCACGGTTATTATGTATTTTCGTATTGCGGCAGTTTACAAGCCTTATATCAAAGCCCTGCTTTTGAGCGGTCTTATCCCGCTCAAACACATTGTCCTCAATGCGAACGCTGTCGGCTGCCGAGACAAATATTCCGCAGCCGCAAAAGTCTTTAAAGCGGTTATTATGTATTAAAATATTTTTATGAACTCCCGCAGGGTATTCGCCGCTTTCCCCGTCATGCGATGCCTTGAATGAGACCGCCCCGTCCGGCATTGTATCGGAGGCATGTGAGCAATGCTCGAAAATGTTATTGCGTATTTCAACATTTTCGGCAGGCGCAACCTCCCACCAGCGTTTAATATCGGGAGAAAAAAGCAGCCCGGCATATGAAATTCCGTAAATATAGCTGTTTTCAATCAAAACATTCTGCGTTTGTATCAGCGCACCGCGCGCTCTGGTACTCCGCAGGGTGCAGCAGTCAATATGCACCGCCGCAAAAAATGCCTTGTTGGCAAGCACACACCCCTGTTTGACTGTTCCGCTCATATCCTCCGTCTCGAAAATTCCGTTCGGTAAGACGCTTTTTACCGTAAACTCCGCCGTTTGCAAAAAACTTTTCCTGTCATACACAGCTATTCTGTCTCCGGGCTGTGCCCATGTGCACTCGCATATGGCTTTTTTAGGTCTGCCATCCATTCCGTCGGCAGTAATTGTCTTGCCGCCGTTTTCGGTTTTCACAACCTCAAGCGCCAGACCGTGAATATTCAGCGTATCGTCCCCCATTGCCTCCAAATTGCAGTTTTTAAGCACAAGCCTTCCCATAAGCCCCAATATATGTATGCCGTCGGCGTTTATCGCCATAAGGCGCTTCGAACCCTTATTTACACGAACGGAAAAATTATCGAATGTAAAATCCGATGAGCGCGGCTCTACAGTAACCGCGAAGCTTGCGGCAGAGTATACCGTTATATTCTTTAAAGTAACCCTGCTGCAAAAATAAAACGACAGTAAGGAATGACCGTATATTTCATACCGTATATTGATCTTGTGCCCTATTTTAAGCCTGCAAGCCTCATTTTCGGGAAGAATACCGTCAAGCTTCAGTCTGATAATACGGTCGCTTAAAACCTCATAATTAAGACCCTCATAGCGCTTTGATACCGTACCGTCCGGCAATGTGAAGCTGCGCTCCTCAATATAATCGTTATAGGTCGCAAGCGCATAATCGGGTGATCCCTTTATATCAAAGCTGTTAGTTCCGCAAATATGCTCATATCCGGTAACGGGAAATTCATCATATATCTTCACATCAACGGTTTTATTCTTGAAATCAATAGCGGTAACCTCACCGGCGGCGCCTATCGGAGAATCGGTGTCAAAGAAAAATCCCGTTATTTCAATATCGCGGCAATCTGTGAATTCAAACGCCTCGTTAGTGGCGGATTTCGGGCCGCACGCGTCAAAATGCGTTACTATTTCCGAAAAATTCCCGAATATTTTTATATCGCTTTTACCCTTCACGGTTATAAGCCTTGAAAGATAATAGCTGCCGGTTTTAAAAACGACGCTTGAGCCGTCGGTAATACTGTCAAATAAAGCCTGAAGCTCCCCTGCGCAATCTCCCGCACAGGGTAATACTCCGTAATCTGCCGCATAATAAATTCTGCTTTTCATTTTTCCTCCAAACGGTTAGGCGGGTACGTATCACATATGCAACAACATCTATGCCTGTTCTAATTAATGCCTGCTGAACAATTCAAAAGTACCTTAACCCGAGCATGTTGGTGTAAACT